>Ga0074195_1003555_pt1 | contig 14401 bp, 24 predicted proteins | sample EPASupsiteHSE623_FD_64525 | JGI IMG/M metagenome (GOLD analysis project Ga0074195, IMG submission 64525) | Bioremediated contaminated groundwater from EPA Superfund site, New Mexico - Sample HSE6-23 | ecosystem: Environmental > Aquatic > Deep subsurface > Groundwater > Contaminated ...
AGTGGGGGCCGCCCGTTCGCGCAACGGAATCCACGCCTCAGGCCTTTTGGACCGCGTTCTGAACAGCAGGGGTAGCGCCGGGGGTTGGCCGCTGGCCCGGCCCAGCCCCAACCCGTAATTCGACCCCGCCGCTCCCCTCAGCAAGCCGAAGACGCCTACCGCGATTGATCCCGCGCCCACGATCCGCGCGAAACCGAAGCGGTCGATCAGCCACGAGGCTGGAATCGACAGCGGTATGAAAGCGATCATGAACGACATCGCGAAAAATCCGATCGCCAAATCGGAGACGCCATAATACGTCGCGGCAGAGCTCGCCACGGGCGAGTAGGCGATCCACAAGGCCTGGATAGTCAAATTGACAAGCATTGTCGCCACAAGCACCGCCCACCGATAACGATAGACCTTGTAGTTGCCTTCCTTCACGCAGTCGCTCCTTATTTCACTCGCTTTCTTTATATGCCGTCGTCGATCACAATACTATTGCCGCCGCGTTCCCCGCCCCTCGATCGAAATCGTCGTCCTAAACGCTATCCGCGCGTTGCCACTTATTTTCACCAACCAGGGCTCTCCGCCCTTGCTGAAAACATGTACTCTCATGTAGCCCTTCCTTCCAATCGCCTCTCCCTGCTTTATGTTGAAGCTGATCCCCTCATCGCTCGCCTCCAGCCGGCCATAGCGAGTGAGATAAGCGCCGAGAGGCCCATTCGCGTTGCCAGTGACGGGATCTTCCCTGATGCCTATCGCCGGAGCGAACATCCGCCCGCTTGTCAGCACGCCCGGCTCCCCCGAATCGAAGGTAAAAGCGAAAAATCCATTGCAGCCTATCTCCGCGCTCAGTCCCGAAAGCAGCGCATCGTCGATTCCGATCGAATCGAGTCTCGCCCTCCTCAAAAGCGGAACCATCACTTTGGAATGACCCGTGGATACGATCTGGATCGGCAGAGAAGCATCGAGGTCAGCCGGGTCGATGTCTAGGCCGCGCAGCAGGGCAGCCTTGCGATCGCCGTCGAGCACGGCTCCGAACTCAATCCCCGCCTGCGTCATCACGATCCGCAAGTCATCTTCCTCGGGGACAATCTCCACCGGCAGAATCCCTGCCTTCGTCTTCTGCGCGATCGTACCCGAACTCAAACCCCGCTCCTTGGCGTAGACATAGTGGGCGGCGATCGTCGCGTGTCCGCATATCGGCACTTCACGGGTTGGCGTGAAGAATCTGACCTCCACGTCATATCCTTCCCCGCCCACATTGAAGATAAAAGCAGTCTCGGAATTGTTCAGCTCCCTCGCGATGGCTTGCATGATATTCTCATCAAGCCCGTCGGCGTTCGTCACCACCCCAGCGGGATTTCCCCCGAAAAGCTCTTTCGTGAATGAATCGACTTGATATACTCGCAATTTCATTATCGCTTCCTTCTTGATCGGCACTATTTTACGCGCGAACAGGGCGAAATCAAAGCCCGGTCAAGGAGCTAAAGCCATGCCGGACGACATTTATTCGCTAAAACAGAACTATCGTCGCGATACTCCCCGGCGCGGCTCCCATCGCGGACAAAAAAAAGGCCAACCCGGACTTCTGCCGGCTTGGCCTTCCTCATTACGTTTGCCGCGTCAGCGACATTATCTGTATACTATATTCTGCTTTCGTTCTACCAATACCGACCCTGAGGAGGAACCTCGATGAAGTTCATTCCCTATCTCGTTTTCCAAGGCAAAGCCGAAGAAGCCATGAAATTCTATGAATCAGCCCTGGGCGGCAAAATCACCGGTATCCAAAGATTTGGCGAAATGCCCTCAGAAACTCCCCAGCCAGCTCTCAAGAATTATGTGCTCCATGGTGAACTGGTCGCTGGCGACTTGAAAATCTATTTTTCCGACTCTCCAAACAAAGTAGTCCAGGGCGAAAATGTCACGATCCTCATCGACTGCGCTTCGGAGGAGGAAATCGACCGCCTCTACGCGGAGCTATCCCTTGGCGCGGAAATCCACATGACCCTTCAGAAAACCTTCTGGAAAGCGAAATACGCGAACCTCAAGGATAAATTTGGCGTCTCGTGGCAACTGAACTACCAGTTCGCCTGATTGCTTTCCCCGCAAGCGGCCAGTGTAGCCACAAACGTAATCGGCCGCTTCCTTCCCGATGCTTCATTTTTTCAAGGCGTTCGATATAGCCAGAAGGATAGCCTTGCTGCTGTACGTCGCTCCCGAGATAACGTCCAAATTAATCTTCTGCTCCTGCACAACCTTCGCCAGCAGAGCCTCGGCCGGCTTCCCTTGTCCATTTGTGTGCTTAATGAGATCTATGGCCTCGATCCTATGATCCTTCACCCTCACTTTTAGCTCGACAACCACGGGAAAAGCGCTGACTGATCCCGAATACACCCCATCGGCGATGGAGGCTGAATCCACCTCCGCGATGTCTGTTTTCGCCAACTCCTTCAATCCGCTTTCCAGCTTGGCTTTCACGCCGCTGCCTATGGCGAAAATCGCGACAAACACCGCCGCTATGATGATGAGAGTTTTTCTAGCCTTCATGATGCCTCCGTAACCTTAGGCTTCATCGCACATCGCCATTATCTTTTTCAAGGTCGTCCAATTCCTCGTCGTCGCCGATACCTTTAACATCTTCTCAATGAAATTATTCGTCCTTTTCGACGTGCCATATCCATTCCCGTAATGGGAGTACACTGCCCGATGCCTCACTTCATGCTTGTCGACATCGTTCATCGTTTCCATGAGCGCATCGACATCTTCCCTGTTCGGCTCGTTCGCCAGTATCGTCACGTAGAGATTCTTTTCATCCCCCAAATGAGCAAGCGGATGAGATTCGACAATGCCTCGCAGCTCTTCCTTCTGCACCACGATCGCTACGGTCGTCACTTTCGCGATAATCTGCAGTTCAAACGCAATCTCGGCTTCCATTCTCCGCTTGTTGGACTCAGAATGCTCGAAAACCGCGTTCCCGCTCTGAATATAGGTCCGTACATTCCTGCAGCCTATATATTCGAGTACCTTCTTGAAGTCTTCCATCTTGAGAACGACTCCGCCGACATTCACCCCGCGGAGGAAGGCTATATATTTTGCGCTCACATCATGTTCTGGACGAACTGAACCCTGAGCCCATCAGGATCGAGCAAGTAGATGAATTTCACGGAAGGATTCGGCTGGAATGGTCCCGCGAATACCTGAACACCGGCGCTTTTCAAAAGCTCCGCGAAAGCATCGAGGGATTCGACGACAAAGCCAATGGAAATATCCCGACCGAAGGATACCGTCTTGTTCTTTGCCTCATAAATCAGCTCGACCTGCGTCTCCCCGGAACCGAGAAAAACGATCTCCATATCGGGATTCGGCTTCATCCGTCTGGCGATTGGCAAGCCGACGATATCCCTGTAAAACCCCAAGGATTTTTCCATATTCGTCACGTTGATGGTTGTCCAGCAAAATTTCATGTTTTCCTCCTGAAATGCGATCTATCTTCGTCCATCCCTGCGATTTTTATCCAGCCCTAGCGAACTTTTCATCAAGAATGTTTTTTCTTGTTCCTATCGGTTCCCTTCCTCATATTTTCCTCAAGCCGAAATCGCACGATCCTCCTGATCAGATCTTCCGGCAAGGGCTCGTCGAGCGGAAACTGCACCGAACCCTTTGCGTGCTTATACGCTCCAAGTTCTTCCTTAAAGGCCTCTATGCCGCTCGATGTCGGATAGAAGCCGATATGATGCCCGAATCCGGCGAAATGAACGAGATTGCCATGGAGAAAATACGTTGGCATCTGATAGGATATTTTTTCCGAGGCTCCCGAGGCTTCAGCCTTTACGATCCTCCACATTTGATCCAGCTTCTCCTTCGTCGGTCCGGAAAAACCGCTTATGTATTGGCCTATTGGGGAAGCTTCCATCGCCAGTTCCCAATACCCAACGTCGATCCATGCCCCTTTCTTGTATCCGACTTCAGTGAAATGCGCGACCTTCCTGAACCCGAATTTCTCGTGCAGACCGACGCTCTTGTCGTTCGGCAAAGCGATCACCGCCATCGCTACATGGATACGCATCGCGCGGAGCTCCTCGAGAAGCTTCTCCAATAGCATAGCCCCAAGCCCCCGCCCCAGCTCGCTTTTTTCCACGTAGATCGTCACTTCCGCCGTATGCCGGTATGCCGCGCGCTCCTTCCATGGGCTCGCGTAAGCGTATCCTTTTACCTGCTCCTCTTTACTGCATACGATCCATGGATATGATCGCGTCACGGCGGAGATTCTCCTCCTCAGTTCTTCCTCCGATACCGCTTCCTCTTCGAAGGAGATCACCGTATTCACGACATAATAGTTGTAGATATCGCAGATCTGTTTTGCGTCTTCCAGCCTCACCTTTCGTATGCATGTATTCGTCATTTGATTCCCATCCCTCACTGGCGGCGTTAGAAGCCGATCAGCGGCTTTTTATTCATGATCGACTCATGAATCTCTGTCGATACAGGAGTTGGGATGCCAAGCTCCGTCCCCATTCTCAGGATCGTTCCACCGAAAAGATCGCGCTCATCCGGTCTATCCTTCTGCTCGAAATCGCGCTGAAATGACGTTTTTGTCTCGAAGGGGAATTTTGCGGCCTTCGCGAGCGTATCCTCGACGATCGTGCTGGCCACCTCGATTCCCTTTTTCTCGGCGATGGCGACGATTTCCATTATTATGCTAACCACGATAGCCCGGTGCTTTTCGGATTGAAGCACTTCACCGATGGACAGATTGAAATTCGTCGTCACGAGGCCAAAGGAAGCGATGAAAAAGTACTTGTTCCATATTTCTTTGGAGGGATCCAGTTGCCAATCGTAGTCAATTTTCGCCGAGCCCAATATCCCGAGGATCGATGTATCCACATCCTTCGACTGAGGATCTTTTCCAAGTATGATCTTATGCACGGCGCCGCTCTGTTTCACGACACCAGGTTTTTCTATGTGAGTTCCGACGTAGACGCAAGCCGGATGCAGATATCCCGTCTTTATCACCGCGCGTACTCGTTCGTAAATATCGACTCCATTCAGCAGTGGCAACATCACGGTCTTTGGACCGATCTTGTTTTTGAGCTGCAGTAGCACCTTTTCGAGGTCATACCCTTTCACGCAAATAAGGCAGAAATCCAATAGCGGCAGCCGAGTGATGTCATCGGTGGCCTTCGTGGGTTTGCAGACGAATTTCCCCTCATCGGCATCGAGAAGCAACCCATGGGCTTGGATTGCTTCCAGGTGCTTGTTTCTAGCCACAAAATAGATGCTCATTGTGGAGCCAAATTGAGGTATTTGAGTGAGTTTGCCCCCAAAATATCCGCCGACGCCACCAATACCGATCACTGCTATATTCATGTCTTCTTCTCCTTGCCCGAACTCGTAACGCTGTCATAGCCAAGCTCGCTTTACTTTTCGCTATGCTCGATAAGTCTGTCATACTTCACGTTCTCGGCTTCGAGCATTTTCAACCTAATCTGCTCTTTTTGAAGCTCGAGCTCCAAAATCTCTTTCTGCAGCCTGATCTTTTCGACAGAACGCTTGTTTCTCAAATTGAGCAGCACGAAGCCAAAAACGATCAGGGGAACTCCGATCAAGGCTGACAGTATCGCGATAATCCCAGCTATATCCATATCGTCACTTGCTCCTTCCTCTCAACGCTCAAGTACTGGTTCTCCTCTTGCGATGCTTCATCAATATCTTCTTGGCTCTCGCGTAATCCTTTTCGTCCACAAATATGGTCACTTCACCGCTTTGCCCTTTCTGCTTCGCCTTCGATTGCGTTTCATACGGAATCTCCGCTTCCTGCAAACTAGCAATAAATGGATCGGTCTTGGCCTGATTTTCATATGTCCAAAGAACTGTCAGCAAAGTAACCTCCCGTGAATTTATCTCGAGTCGCTGCTATAAGAGAGAATTTCGCATAGCAGATCATACTTCTCCCTCATGAGGTCCATCCCTCTCATGGCTTTTTCAATTCCTTCCTCATCGGTCCAAACGCATTTCCAGCGAATGACGCAACGATGCCCAAATCCTATGATTTCCTCGGTTTCAAAAGCAAGATTTGATTTTTCCTTTCGTAGATCCTCGTAATACTGCTTAACCCTTTCTTTTCCCTTATAGATATCGCGTTTCGTTCCTGAATGAATGTGCTCAAGGATGCAGTCATCGCTCAGTATCTCAGGGATTCCGTTGGCTTTTGCGCCCAGTCGTTCAAACAAAGCAATAGCAAGCCTAATCCCTGATTCCATGCGATTCATCGCGATCGGGCTCATGTATCTTTTCTCCTGCACCAGTATGTATAGACCTTTTCAAAACCCAGACTATCATAAAGCTTCTGAGCGATGATATTCGACGCCATGACCTGCAGATAGCCTTCCCCCACGCGTTTTGTCTTCGCCGCGCTGATGATGCCATTCATGATCCTCTTGCCAAAGCCTCTGCCCCTATGAGATTCGTCCACGACGATATCGAAGAATCCAATATGATCATCCTCAATAGCCCCAAACCCACAGGCGACCATTCTGCCACTTGTAGAGAGCGAAGCCACTATCGTCTTCATTCCGATTCTTTCCAATATACCTCTCGCGGTCATCTTGTATGACTCAGCCAGCTTGCCACATCTGCTGAAAGATTCGAACCATTCATCGGAAAATCCCTCATCAAGTGTTATTTCGTGATCGCCAACAGCATTGATCTTTTTGAGATCTACCCTCATCACATATGTTGGATCTACTTTTTCATAGCCGAACGTCTCCAGCAGCAGATCCAGTTTTTTATAGCTATCGATATCAATGATCTTGAAAATCGTCGGCAAGCCCTTCTCTTTATACATTTTTTCGCTATATGCAATTACGGCCTCTAAATCCTCATCCTTCACATACAGGGCGTTTGCTGAGTTGGCTCTCTTCGTATAGCCATTTGAGAAGCGAAGCAGGCATCCCCTGTATAGAATTGTCTCCAGGGCAGGCCACGCGTTTAATGAAAGTTCTTCCAAGTGTAGTATCATTGTTCAATTAAGGATTTTAGCTATTCTTCGCATCCAATTTCGCCGCGCTATTTGCCCATCTGACCAAGGGATGGTTCTTATAGTCTTTTTCGCTCTTTAAGTACTCTATCAAATCCACTAATTCTTGTTCCTTATGGGAAAAATAGTAGGAATTCCCAAGCAAGTGATATATCAGGCTTTTCAGCGCTGTATCAGCACATGGCCAGGAAAGCAATTCTTTCGCCACGTCGATAACTTTTTTATACTCTTTGTCTTTCTCATATTTTGCGAGTATGCCCTTGATGAAAAGCTCAAGATCCTTTCTCATTATCGCTTTTTCGCGCTGCGCTTTTCTAAGGACATCAAAGCACTTTTCATAGCTTCCTTTCGCTAAGTCTCTCTCGAATAAGAAATGATACTTGATTTCGGCGTCATCCTCATTTTGAAGCGCTTCGCTCAATTTATTGTCCGCTTTCAGCAATAACATCGCTCGATAGCGGAAGACTTTAGCCACTTTTGATATCATATCGGACTTCATGGTCTTTTCCTCTCTTATTCCTGCATTATACAGTAATTCTTTCTGCGATGGCGATCGCGTCTTTCCTTCAGCTATCCAGCCAAGCCTTCCTTTGCCCTATGGCCGCTTTGAGATAATGGTGAACGTCTTGGGTATTCCTTTGTCAAAGACTTCGCTTGATTGATTCGGCTCTTCTTTCAAGCTTTCGATAATTAAACCCGCCTTAGCTACCGCGGTGACAATCTCACCCAGAGTCCATTTTCTAATGTAGACATAGTGTGAATCGTCATTGCCTTGTAGATGCTTGCTGAAAGCGGCTTCGACTTTTTCTATGGTTGAATCGAAGTAATCGCCGGTAACCTTATACTTCCTCACCTTTGCGGTAGTTCCACGATAGGTAATCAGCTTCGTGGAAATTGGGTGAAAGTCCTTGATAATGAATTTGCCGCCGTTTTCCAAGACATCAAAAATCACGCTCATGAACGGCCGCAAATCAATGAAGTAATGGAGTATTCCCATTTCCGCGAAAGCTATATCAAATCTGGTATTTTGCGTACATTCCTTGATCTTTAGAATATCCGATTGTATATAGGTTATAGTAGCATTCGCTGATTCCGCTACTTTTAATGCGTATCGCTTATTTTCTCCCGAAAAATCGACTATTGTCACCGAGGCGCCCAAGACTGCTAAAGCTACAGCCTTGATGCCGTTTGATCCCATGATGTTCAATATTTTTTTGCCATGTACGTCCGTAAACTGATCTTTTAACGACGACAACATTCTCATTGGATCAGCGATAATTTTTTTCGCGATACCTCCAGGCTGGCCAAAACGACTAATCCAAGCGGCATACGTTTCCGAATTCCATGAATCCTTATTGATAGCGCTTATATCTTCCTGATCATCTTTGTCATCATGTATCACAATGCATGCTCCCCTGGAAAACGCCAAGCTTATAGTCTGCTGGTTTCGGCTCTACCTTTTGCCAGTGGCGAGCCTAATCTCGCTAATCGTATCCGAAATCGTGGAATGCCTGATTTCTGTCGGCTTGAAATTCAATAACCGAAATGTGCTTTGGATGCAAAAACCGATGGCAAAACCGGCGATCAAAGTTCCAATTCCAACCATACCGCCCAATAACCATCCAATAGCGGTCGCCGTAAGCTCGATTATGCTGCGAATCACTCCTATAGGTAATCCGGTCTTTCGCGTTAAAGCGACCATCAAACCGTCGCGAGGCCCAGCGCCAAAGCCAGAACCAATATAGAAATATGATCCAACCGCTATTATGTATAAGCCGGCGATCAATGCCAAGATCCCCCAATATGCATTTTCAATTATTGGAATAATATCGCTTATCAGCAGGCCATCGAGAAAAAATCCAATCAAAAACATATTTAGTATCGTTCCTACGCCAATTTTTTCTCCCATCAATAAGGTGATTACAATAATTATCAACCCTACCGCGATGCTTGCGTTTCCGATAGTGATCCCAAGGGTCCTTCCCAATCCAACATGAAATACTTCCCAAGGTCCATATCCAATATTAGCTTTGATCGTAAGCGCTATCCCTAAAGCATAGAGGAAAAGGCCAAATACGAGCTTACTGAAATTCAACGCTATCTTCCACATTATACTGTTTTCTCCTCCAAGATTGATGTCTGGTACTATACTAGCACGCTGAACCTTAATGCTGTTTTCAAATTATCTACGCTGACTTTCATCACAATGCTCCCCAATAAAATCTGCCCATCGAAATTCTTAAGGCTTTGATTGCCTCCGCTTTTGCGGAAGCGCATTATCTCCTATTTTTAGCATTTATCTCGCAATTCTATATCTAATAAGTGCATTATATAATTTATCCGGCCTCGTCCTTTTTCTCTTCTTGGCATTTTTGACAAGATTTCGCATATCTCAATACGAGCGCTTTCGACCGCGAAGCGTATTACCTCATCGCTATATCTTGGATCATGGTTTTTCTTGATTCCAATGGCTAAAGCTGCATGCGCGGGTGGACCAACTATATGCTTAGTCTGCTGCACATCGATCAATGGATGGGTAAATGCGCTGGCCGCCGCTAGACTCGCCGCACGGGCGGCTGCAGAAGCGGCAAGATCCTTTGTCTCAATCGATGCGCGAAATGCGGCTAAAGCAAGTTTTCTCAATGCAGCGTTTCGATCCCCGCCATCCGCAAAAGCGCGAATTCCTTCAATCGCGTCGCGTGGACGAGCATCGCCATTCGCTAATTCTTCGAATATTGGCAATGCCTTTTCAGCACAATCGGCTGTCCACCTTCCTAGGATTCTCAAAGAATCCATATGAAGCTCAAAATATTCCTTTTCTCCTTTTCCTTCATTCGTCATTTACTTTCTAAGCCTTATTTCAATGCCTCTCGCTTTTGCCATGGTTTCTATGCCTTCCTTTATGGCCTTTATCATGTTTTCATTTTTATGAATTACTTCTTTCTCCGCCATCTCAACAACGTCATTAATGTCCTCTACTTTCAGTAGATTTACCGCTATGCAATAGAAATTCTTCAATCTTCCATTGTCGTACTTTTCGAGAAGGAAACTTAACAATTGCTCCTTTTCTTCAAGGTTTTTTAAATATCCATCTATATCTTCCTTTGCCTTATTAAGATTTTTCGTTACATCTCTATAGGTAATAAAGGAATCTTTTTCGTTTTGCTTCGTATACCTTAGGCATGGATATTGCTTGCATTCAAAACAATATTCCATACTGCCATTTTTCTTGCTACAATTGATCACGCTGCACGAGGGATGCTTTCGATTAAAATCTTCTCCGCCGCATCCAGGGCATCGAGATAATCCTTCTGTATGATAACGAGGACATAATGAGCAATTTAGTCCGCAGAGAGAAAATTCGCGATGCTTTCGAGTGCAGATTTCCATTATCGTGCCTATTTACTTATTTCGAGTATTTATTAGCAAAGATCTCAGTACCTCTGGTACATATCTAATCGCCACCATTCGGCTTTTTCGAATTTATATCATATCGCGCGTTGAATTGAGCTGAAGGATACTTCATGCATTTCAAATAGAGTATAGTCGCATCCGGCAATGTGATCTTGCCTATTCTACCTTGTTTCCATGTCCGCATAACGCCATTGACCTCTTAAGTATGCTTAATGTTGATATATGTCATTTCTCGCATAAGGTCATTTTTTCCGATTTTCAGGCACCAACTATTTAGGAATATTCGCTTCGTTATCATAGCCTCTCTTTTCCCAATATCCCACATATGGCTTATCGGAAAGCTCAATATGTGTGACCCATTTTACCCATTTGTAGCCATACTTTGATTCAGCGACAACTTGTAGCGGAAATCCTCTTTCAGAATCCAGCTTCAATCCATTGATTTCGTACGCGAGTAAAATGTCCTTCTCTATGATGAACTTGTAATCTAATGATGATGAGTAGCCATCCGCCGCGTAAAATATGACAGTTCGCACTTCTTTATTTGGACTCGCCTTTTTAAGCAAATCAGCTAAACGTACTCCCTTAAAAAACAAGTACTCGCTCCAGCCCTCGACGCAATGAAGCGTTATGGCTCTTTCATCCGATGGAAGCTTTACTATTTCATTGTACGAAAGCGATTGCGGATGTTGGATCTTCCCATCGATTAAAAGCTTATATGTTTTAACATCAACCGTCTGCGGACCTTTTATGGAATTATCATACTGCCTATCATAAGGAGATAGCGCTTTGCCTTCGTATTCCTTGATTTCAACTTGGGCGAACGACGGCGCAAGAAATGCCCCAAGAAAAGACATCAATGCAAGACCCTTCATGAATTTTTTCATATTTGCAGCTCCTTTGAATAGCTCGCGAACTATAAGAGATTAGCTCTTAAGTAATTCAGTCCATATTTCATAATAGAAATACATGCCAATATAATTCATCTCTACTCTTTTGATCTTCCAGTACAATTCCCTTTATTTCTTCTGGCAATTGTTCTTGTTGCCATCGACATTCTTTTCTTGAGTTTTCAATTTTTTCATCGCTTTCGCTCGCTGCCATTACGGCTCTAATCGCGTATGCGGCCGCGCCTAAGTCATGAGCCGCTACATGGGCTACAACAGCCGCCTGGCCAGCTGATAATGCCGCGATGCCGCTCCCGTCACTTCGCGCGCTGCCGCATTCGAATAATAAGCGGCCTTTTTAGCTTCATTTGTCTTTATTTCTCCACGGGCCCAGGCCAGAGTCAAATCTATGACTAAGCGTGGTCTGTTATCTTTTGGATATACGGCCTCAAAATACGTAAGAACATGTTCAGCGCATTTTGCTGCCCAAATCGCTAACATATGATGATCGCGATCGGATAAGCTTCCTCCTCTCCTGACGGTAATGAACCTGGCATCCCTGATTTTTGGCAGTATCATTAGCTTCTCCAAATAACAGCTCACCCTTATTTCTTTATAATACTATGAAGTACAATTAAGAAAAATCATACCCAGCAGACGAAAAAGCTTCAAAAACTCTTTCATTCAACTTGACCATCACATCCGCTGGGTACCTAAGCTTGAATAAAAATTGCGCATTATTCGCGATATCCAATTTTTTCATCTTCTCGCTTGCGAGAGCGACTATAGCATCATTCCCTTGCTTTTCTGCTTCCAATACTTCAATATAAGCTTTTTTGAAATACTCTTTGGGATCGCCTCCAAAATCTCCATACTTGTCATCAAATGCCTTTTTTACTTCTTCATCAGTCATTTCATGATATTCATTGCTATGCACTATTACGTTTCGCTTAAGCTTAGGCATTTTTTCTGGTTTTGACTTAGGATAGCCAAGCGATAGGATCATTAAAGGAAGGACATATCGCGGAAGTGAGAATATACCTCTTGCCTCATTTATGCTTTCGATAATTGAGCCAATATACACAGACCCTAATCCGTAGCTTTCAGCCAAAATTACGATATTTTGAGCCGCGCATATAATATCTGCGTAAGCGATAAGAAAATGAGAAAACGATTGTTCTCCCTTGAATTCCGTATTATGAATCTTTGCCCACTGCTTAACGCGGTTAAAATCGATACAAAATATCATTGAAAGAGGTGCGTTCGCTACCCATGGTTGATGCCCTACAATTTCCGCAAGCTTGTTCCGCTTATTTTTATCTTCGACTAAAATGATAGAGAGAGGCTGAATATTCCCGCCAGAAGGGGCATTATTTGCGGCTTCAAGCAGTCTTTCAATAATATCATCGGAGATTTTTGTGTCCGAAAAATTCCTAATTGATCTTCTATTTATCATTGTCTCATAAATATCCATGTATTCGACCTCCGTAGCATCAATAAGCGATTCCGCAAAGTCTAAATAAAATATTCAGGCTCTTTTCTTGTTTTGCATTTATCAAATAAGCGGTTTGCGATTTCCTTGCTTACGCAGTCCGTTATTAATCGAGCGGATTGCGGACATGATTTAACGCATGCGGAACAGCGCAAGCATTTTTCCCCATCGGTTATAAGCGGATTATCGCTTGGAATAGCCGAAACAGGACATACCTGAATGCACTTGTTGCACGCGATGCACTTTTTTTCATTTGTCACAAGGGTAATAGTTGACTTTGGCTTTCTTTCTCTATAAGGATAGCGACCTGGAACAACAATTTCATTATTATCGAAATTTTGTTCGTTTATCTTTTTATTAATTTTTCTCCCCAGACTAAAGGCCTTTTCGATATCGAGCGCATCTGGCCTTCCAGAAGCGATAGGCTGCTCTTTTGAAGACAAAGAATGTTCTCCAATAAACGAAGCGGCGGCAATAACAGCAAATCCCATATTTTCAACAAAATCTTTCAGTTCCAGAAGAGCGTCTTCAAATTCCCTGTTTCCGTATAGGACAATTATGATTGCTGGTATTCCATTTCCTTTTATGCCATTCATCCTGGAGATTACGATTTCCGGGATGCGACCGCTATAAACAGGGACACCGATAATGGCTGCATCGGCGATACTTTTTTGCTGCTCTCCTTTGAAAGCGGCGAACGTCAGATCTACTTCCTCTCGAAAACCACAATTAATGTCATCCGCGATCGCGTTTATAATTTTTTTTGTGGATTGAGTCGGCGAAAAATATATCATTCTGAGAGATTCTATTTTGCGATTCATCTGTTTTTGCTGCCCCTCCCCGTAGGATGAACCTGTCAGTAGCCTTTATAGGTGACTACCCAGTCCTAATATGCATAGTAAACTATATTAATATAGATTGGAAAGCAAGAATTTTCACCCAGCGCTTTCTCGACGCCGAAATTCGCAAAGTATTACTATCAAATCCTTTTTGTATCAATTATTTCCTTTCTTTGATTATGCTAATTTTTTGTTACATGCTATGATACTTATGCCTTTTTCCCCTAATTCTTCAAGACTAGTATTATCAAATCCTGAATCTTGCTTATAGCGTAAAAACAGCTTTTGAGTTTGCCACAATCTCTACTTCTGAATCTTCAATGTTGATACCATTTGCCAAATTTTTTATATTGGCTATTAACAATTCCCACTTTTCCATTTCATCAATACGAAATACTATTTTAATCTTCATTTTAATCTCCCCATACCCACTGCAAATAGACCCTCATATTGCTAGGTATTGTATTTATAATATATATTTTTTTGCATATTTAGTCAATTTATTTTATAATAATAAATAATACATTTTTACCAAGAGTTAGTTAATCAATAAACCCAATATTCGTTTAACCTTTAATCCACATTCCCGAACAAAACGAAGGATTGGCAGGTGTTTTTGCATGAAATTTCATGCAAAAACCGCAATTACTAATACATTCACAAGTAAGAAAACATATGATATACTATAGCCATGAAAGTAAACGATGGGCGACGCTTATCACATGAAGCGCTTGAACAGATAAGAATT
>Ga0074195_1003556_pt1 | contig 14395 bp, 19 predicted proteins | sample EPASupsiteHSE623_FD_64525 | JGI IMG/M metagenome (GOLD analysis project Ga0074195, IMG submission 64525) | Bioremediated contaminated groundwater from EPA Superfund site, New Mexico - Sample HSE6-23 | ecosystem: Environmental > Aquatic > Deep subsurface > Groundwater > Contaminated ...
AAAACAATAACAGGAATTAATATTGATGATAGTATTGTAGAAGAAGCAATTACTTCTGCAACAAGAGAAATAATTGTAAAGTTATTTACTTCTCAATTATATCAATATGGTTCTGCTACATCTGTACATTGGCTTTATTCTCCAATTGCAGATTCAGATGCAGATGGTACAATTACTACAAGTGATATAGATATTTGGGAAGAAGATACTTTATATAATGAATATGAATTAGTTTCCCATGTAACAAGCATAGAGAATAGAAGAAGAAAAAGTGTTGTAACATTAGATTCTGCATATCCTACAGCGGAAAGAGTATTATTTATAGATTACAAAACATCAAGAGATGATATTGCTGATATGTTACCACAGCTTAAAGAATTAGTTAAATTTTTAGCAATAGATTATTTATTCACAAATGTACCATTTTCAGAATTACAAAGTGGAATTAGTCAATGGACATTAAATGGAGTTAGTATACAATTTGATAATGATGCTATGATAAAAACAAAAGCACAAAATAAAATTAGAGAACAACAGCTTTGGAATATGTTAAGAGCTGTAAGAGCTGATGGAATTGCACCAAGTAGAAATTATCATAGTGATATAGATATGAGAAGACATGGAATTATGTTCAAATGAAGGCTACAATAGACATAGAAGGAAAAACATATAAAGAGTTTCCAAACTTTTTACAAAATAGTAATGGATTTAATATTCAATTTACTTTAAAATTTAATAATAATGAAGTATTTGATTTGAACAGATATACTGTAACATTTAAAGCTAGAGAATACAATGCAGAGGAAAATCAAATAGAAGCAGAGTGTACAATTATAAATGCAACATCTGGTATTTGTATTTATACTGTAAATGAAAATGATTTTGATACAATTGGAAGATTTGAAACTGAGCTTGAATGTGTATCAGACAATATTATTTTAACAACAAAATTAAGTGATTTAATTGTAGAGGATGATATTTATGGCTCTTGATATAACACTAGCAACACAACCAATAGGTTCTTTGCCATATTCTAGCAATGCTCCTCAAGTTAGCACTGATAAAATGAGAAGAGATTTTTTTAATATATGGCAAAAAAATGTATCAATTGCTATACAACAAAGACCAACAGACGGAGATGTAGGAAATTATGGAAATGAAGATGAAACTAATTCTTTTGAAATTAATAAAGAAATTAGATTAAATATTCAAGGGAAAACTACAAATGCTTATACAAGAGAAAAATATGGTATAGATACAACTCCAAGCACTTGGAGTTGTTATGCTCTTTATACTGAAGATTTACAACCAACTGATAGGATTATCTGGAATGAAAGAAGATTTATAATTCAAAATTTAAATAAAAATGTTAATAATGGTGGAGATAATATATTTTGGTCTTTTGATTTAAAAGATATAGACAAAGATACAGAAAGCTTTAGAGACCAAACATGAATATAACTGAAGATATAAATAGACAACTTTATTTGGCTATTCAAGATGAAATTATTAAAAAATTGATAGAAGCTACTCCAACAAAAACTGGTCATACTGCAGGAAGTTGGAAATTAAGATTTGGTTCTGCTTTAGGAGAATTTGAACTAATTAATGAGAATGGCTCTGTAGTTATGTTTCTAGAAGAGGGTACAAAAGCACATGATATTTTACCAAATACTAAAAATATGCTTAAATTTAAAATTGACCAAAAACCTGTATTTAAAAAGTCAAGAGATAATAAATTATTTAATGAAAAAGGTAGAATATTTTTCTTTAATAAATCAAAACAAGCAGTTTTAGGATATGTAAAGGAAGGAAGCATATATTATTGCTTTGCAAGAAAAGTTAAACATCCTGGAACTGAAAGTAGAAATTTTGTTAAGAACATACTTAATAATCAAGCTAATTGGGATGCTGTTTCAAATAATGTAAAACAAAGATTAGCATCAAAAAGCATAAATTAATTATTTTTAAATATATAAAAAATAAAGAAATATCAACACCTAAAGACTGGTGTTATTGCATTTAAAGACTAATGCAGGAATAGTAATATGTCGGAACTAGAAGTTGTTAATCCATTAAATAAACTATATTATATACTTGATTCTATAATTAATACTATTCCTGATATAAATTACAGAAGAGCAAATGAAGTAGATACAAAAGATAGAAGATGGGTTTTTCCAACATATCCAGAAAAGAATGATGAGAATTATCCTAGAGCAAGTATAACATTTAATAGAATTTCAGTATCAGAATATGGTGCTGGACAATATGTGCAACAAATAGAAGATGTTAATGATGAAGTTATAAAAGAACAGTTTGGACAATATTTAACAGTTGATGTTTCAACTAGCATCTTTGTAAAAAAAGACCAGGGACATACAGTTGTATATGATGATGGTTCTACACACTTAATTAAAAATGAAAATCAATGCGATTATATGAGTTATAAAATTCTTAATGCAATAAGACAAAATAGATATAAATTTATTGAACAAAATTTTGATATTATAGGAGAATTAAACATTACTCCAGCATATGATGATAATCATTTCTTATTTGCAGCAACAGTAGATTTTAAAGTTATAACACTATCTGTATGGAATATAAACTATCCTATTGGCAGTACAATAGAAATAATTAATTACATTCCAACAGTGGAGCAAGTATAAAATGAAAAAGAAAATAGAAGAACAAAACATTCAAAGCGAAGAAATAAAAGTTTTAAAGGCAAGTGAATATGCAAAACAACAAGGATTAGACCCAACAAATTTTCTTTGGTGGGACAAAAATGAAGGAATCATTTCAGAGAAAAGATTCAATGAAATTAAACAAATAATTTATGGAAATAGGATGAGGTGAAGAAATTGGGATTAATGCCAAAAGTACAAGTACAGGTCAATAGTAATCTAAACTTGATACCACAAGGAGGTGCTGCTACTTGTGCAATGATAGGTACAGCACAATGGGGACCAATAGGTGAAGTTACAAATATAACTACATTTAATGAAGGATTAAATACATTTAAAGAAGATATTGCAGGAACAAGTTTAACAATGATAAAAGGATTAGATTTAGCTTATGGGAATGGAGCTGGGACTGTTCAGTGTGTAAGAGTTGCAAGTGCAAGTGCAGATTATTCTGAACTTACATTATTAAGTGGTTCAACAAGTGTAGTTACAATATCTGGTGCATATAAGGGAGAATATGGCGATAACATAATGGTTACTGTTACTGCAAATACAAATAATGTAGCATATAGAGATGTAGTTATTACAGATGGGTTAGTAACAGAAAATTATGACAACAATCAAGCAGGTTATTCAACAAATGAAGCATTGGTGACAGATATAAATGCAAATTCATCGTTAGTTACAGCAACAACAATAAGTAATGTATATTTAATAAGTGCATTATCACAGACAAATTTGTCTGGAGGAAATAATGGGACAACTGGAATTGTACAAGCAGATTATACAAATTTACTTGATGGTGTATTATACAGCGAAGATTTTAATATACTTACAGTTCCTGGTGTGACAGACGATGCAATACAAACAGCAATTGTTGGAAAATTAAATACAAGAGCATCAAATGATAATGCATTTGCGGTATATTTTTCAGGTATAGCTGTTGATGAGACAATAACAACTGCAAGAGCAAGAACTACAGCAGGAAAAAGATTTGCTTTGGTAGCTCCAAATGTTAAATATACAAATAGAGCAGATGGAACAGAACAGACTTTGGATGGAAGTTATTTAGCTTGTGCATATGCAGGAGTAACAGCATTGGGTTGGCCTGAATTATCTGGAACACATAAAACATTAAGTGTTGCAGGATTAAGCGTACTAGCAAGCACTGGCAAAGAATATTATAACAATGGAGATGCTGAATCTCTATTAACTGCAGGTATCGTACCAATAACTAAGGTATCTGGAGCAATACAGCCAATAAGAGCAGTAACTAAACACACATCAACAACAGAAGTTTGGTATGAACAAAATATAGTTGATATTGTAGATTATGTACAAAATCAAATAATTGATGTTTTGAATCCATTTTTGGGACAACCAAATTTATCAAGAGTTAGGACAGTAATGGAAAAAAATGTTGATGGAATATTAGACCAAGACAAACTTGATGAAGTAATTGCAGAGTATTTACCAACTGTTATTACAGAAGGAGCATCGCCAGATACTGTTAATGTAAGTATAACAATAAAGCCAACATTCCTTGTAAACTTTATTAATGTAACATTAACTTTAGATAATACACAGTGAGGTGAATAAAAATGTCGAATCAAAGAATAACTATTCGAGATGTAGCAATTTCAATAGGCTCATCAATTGTTGGTGGAGTAGAAAGTTTATCATTTTCAGTAAAAAGAGATGGTACATTTGCTTATGAAGGAAATAATTACTTTCCAGTTGAAATAGTTGATGGTAAAATAGAAATAACTGGTGAAATTGAAAGAGCATATATTGATGCAGAGTTAATAAATTTAATATGTCCAAGCAATCAATCTATATGGCCAAGTTTTACAATAACTGGAGTTATTACATCTGGCAAAACTCCTGGAAGAACTGCAACATTAATTGGCTGTAAATTTGATAGCTTTGATGTTAATGGTTTAGGACAAGATGGATATGCTAAAAATAAATTACCGTTTAAGGCATTAAATTGGAAAATAAGCGAATAAAAATATTTTTTTATTTTTTATTTTTTTGAGGTGAAAAATGGCAAGAGAATTGACATGGATAAAAAAAGAGAAAATTAAAAGAGTGTATCAGTTAAAAGATGAAGCAGAATTTAGAACAGGTGAATGGATAAAATTAATTCCACCTGGAAATAGAGTTGAATTTAGTTATATATCAAGAAATTGTATTTTAACAGTTGTTGATACACCAAAATTAGACATAAAACAAATAGAAGAATATCGTGAAGAGGTAAGAGAAAATGGAAAATGAAATAAAAATAAAAGACTGGTTATATGAATTGCAAGATGGTTCATATAAAGTAATAACAAAAGAAGGAACTTTTGTATTAAAAGATATTGAATATGATAAATTAACTAGAGCAAAAAAGAGAGGAGAATCCTCTAATAATATTGATGTCTGTATTTTAAGTGAAATGATTATCAACAAAGATGGCAAAGATATTAAAATTGGAGAATTAGAATTGCAAACTTTTAAAACATCTACAATAATGAAATTGCTTCAAGTTTTAAATTTAATAATGGGGGCTGGAGATTTTTTGGAAGAATTCAAACCAAATTAGATACAGATGATTTGGAATTTGCTAGTGGTGCATTGGCATATCTATTAAAAAAACCGATAAAGGAAATTAAAAATTGGTCAGCAAAAGAAATACTTGAAAATTATTATATACAAACATATATGAGTAAAAAAGAATCTGAGGCTACTGAAACACATGGAGTTTAAAGCAACAATAAAATTAATGGGTTATGATAAACTCAAAGATGTTCAAGTTACTTTAGAAAATAATCTTAAAACAATAGATAAAGCTAATAAAAATTATACAATAATGTCTAATAAATTAAAATTAGTTAATGATGAAATAAAAAAAATAGATAAACAAAAAAATGCATTTAATCAATTATTTGCTGGAACTCCATTAACAATGTTAGGTGATATAGATAAAAAAATAAAAACAATAGGAACTGCATTAGGTGACATTGGAGAAAAAGGTAAATCTGGATTTAATGCTATATATTCTGCTAGCAAAATTATGTTCTCTGGAATGATAACTGGTTTTTTAAATATTATAAAAATAGCTTGGTCATTTGCAGGTCCAGTTGCATTAATTGTTGCTGCTGTAGCTATCATTAAAAGAGTTTGGGAGATGAATATTGGTGGTATGCAAACACAAATTTATAAATTAATTGGTTATCTTCGCAATATTGGAGCAATTTTTAGTTTTGCTTTCGGAAGAGCATTACAGAATTTAGCTCCAATTTTTAAAATATTAGTAAATATAGTTGGAGTTGTAGCTTCTGCTATAGGATATATTGATAGAATAAAGGGATTAGGAAAAGCGTTTGAATACATATTAACAGCTGCAACATCTTTATATTTAAGTTTAGCCATTTATAAAGGTATATTATTGTCATTAACACTTGTATCTAAAGCATATGCTATTGTACAAGGTGGAATTGCTGTAGCTATGAAATTAGCTACTGTTGCAACATGGTTATTTAATGCTGCGTTATATGCAAATCCAATAGTTTGGATAGTTGCAGCAGTAGCAGGATTAATTATTGGATTAACATTTTTATATAAATGGTTAGATAAATTATCAACACAAGGAAGTAAAACAGCAACTTTTTTTAAATATATGTTGATTGCTATATTTCCTGTTGTTGGAATAGTTGTTAAATTAATTGATGGTTTTAAAGCATTGTATAATGCATGGGAAAAATGGCATAATAGAAATGAAAAAGAAAATCAACAAATGTTTGCAGGACAAAATTCAATGTCTCCATTTATAGATAGAAATATAGCAACAAAAAATAGTACTACTGCAAATACTACTCAAAATAATCAGCAATATAATATACACACTTCAGCACCTATAACTGAAAAAACTGCAGTAGGAATATTAAATTCATTATCTTTTTCATTATCACAACAATCTAAGGTAGGAGCATGAGTTTATATAAAATATCTGGTAATGGTACAATACTTGATTTATATATAGTTGGAAATATGTCATTTGGAGGAGAACAAGCTATAGTAGTTCATGAATGTCCTGGAAGTGATGGTGGGGCAATTATATTAACAGGAAGAAGAAATAAAGAAATAACATTAACAGGAAATTTAATATCAAAAGAAGTAACTGAAGATGCAATTAGAGATGATTTGAATACACAAATTAATACTCTATCAACATTAAGAGATACTGGTGCTATAATTAAACTAACTACACCATTAGTGCAAAATGATACAGGAATTTATACTATAAAATCATTTAATGGAAATATTATAGAAGGACAATTAAAAGCTACTCCATTTATTTTAATATTAACAGAATATAGACAAAGAGGTGCAAAACAATCTTGTGCAAATTTAGTTAATTATGCACCAGGAGAATCTTTAAAATCATTATATAAACAAAGAACACAGGGTGCAACATAAATGTGCAAATGTCCTATATGTAATTCAAAAAATATTATATTATTAAATAAAGATAGAGAAGATACTAGTATAGAACAATTTATTAAAAAAAGAGTTATTAAGTATGAATTTTTGTGTGAAGATTGTACACACACTTGGAATGATAAAGACGAGACAAAAATATGGGACATATCTTAAAACAAATATTATTAATTGGTTCTGGAAATAATAGTGTACAAACTGAATTAGGAAATAATTATAAATATGATTTTGATATAGATGAATTAGCAGGAACAATGTCTTTTACATTACCTTATATAAAATTTAATAGCGATGCTGATTTAACTAAATTTAAAAAATATGATACTGTAAAATTATATGCTGGATTATTTGATGTAGACCCTGGAGAAATTATAGTAGATGGAATCCAAGTTTATATAAGTGGTTTAAAATTAGAATTTGATGGCTATATAGATACAATTAGTTTATCAAAAAACAAAGATGATTTTCCTTATGAATTTAATTGTATTAGTACAGCTGGTTTATTAAATGAAAGAAATTTAATAAGAAAAACTACTACAACAGAGCCAATTAAAACCAAAGTAAATACTATTTTACAATTATCAGGATTACAAAGTGGACAAATTGCAATAGAATCGGAAATAACTGCTATAAATATATTTCCAGATACAAAAATAAGAAAACTTTGTACTGATATAGATAATTTATTAGTATCTTCTGTAGGTGGAAAACAAGCAGGTGAAGAATTAAAATCAATTTGTAAAAAAATAGCTGTTAAAGTATTTCAAAGCGGAGATGGATATTTAAACATATTAACATTATCATTTATGAATACTAGACCTAATTCTCTAGGATTTTATTCTTGGGAATTTAGATATGGAGATAATATATATTCTATAAATTATAACGATTTAACCAAAAGTATTAATTCTGTTGTTTGTTTAGGAATACCACCAATGGTTGGTTATGCTGTTGACCCAATAGCTGTACAATTAACAGCAGGTGTTGGAGTAACACCCGGGCCGCAGCATTATAATTATTTAACGATAGAATGTAGAGATGAAAACAATATAGAAACTTTGCAAAAAATAGCTAGGAATAAATTATTGGATATAATGAAAAATTATAATGTTGAAATAAGTGTTCCATTTAATGTTGAATATATGTGTGGACAACCAATTACTATTTATGATAATGATAAATATCCAAATGGACAAATATTTTTTATTAAACATATATCTAAAACAATAAGTAAAGAAAATGTTGAATGTATACTAACATGCTTTGCGAATTCAATTAGTGTATTACCTGAAAATTTAGTTATAGACAGTACTGGTATAATCGATATTGATATGCTTGGTACTGATGTAATTAATGATATGAATGATGCAACAGGATGGAATTATATAACATGATTAATGAAAATTTTATTAAAATTTTGAATGATTTAATAGATAAAAGAATAAAAGAAATATCACCAAAAGTAGAAATATGGTTAGTTAGCAATGTAGATGAAGAAAAATTTACAGCACAAATACAGCACCCAAATTATTCAAAAGCTATCTTTGATGATGTACAAATAATGAGCATAGGATTAGGACATTTTAAGGGTGGCATAATGAAACTGCCTAGTATCGGAGATTATGTTGTAGTATTATTTCAAACTAATAGTTATAAGCCAATTATATTAGGTACAGTATTTAATCAGACTACTATAGGAACTCAACAAAATCCAATAATAAGAATAGATGAATTATTTTTAAATAATAAAGAAAAAGGAAGTTATATTGTTTTAAAGCCAGATAACACAATAATTATAAGAAGTGTTGATAGTTCTGGCAATAAAAAAGCAAGTATAGAATTAGATACAGATGGAAAAATTATTTTAAATGGTGGAACACAGCCAGTAGCAAGAAAAGGAGATAGTGTTAGTGGTGGTGGGACTATCTCGGAAGGCAATGAGGATATTTTAGCATGACATTAACAAATACTAGCAGTGAATTATATTGTGGAAAAGATTTAAAATTGAACAATAATGGAGAAGATGTTATGATAGATTATAAAGATGATTTTATAATTGTCTCATATTATGATAATTTAAAACAAGCAATTATAAATAGATTAAAAACAAATCAAGGAGAATTAAGTCAACATCCCGAATATGGAAGTAATTTAAAAACATTAATAGGACAAAAGAATTCATCATTAATTTTATCAGAAGCAAGACAAATGGTTAGAGAAGCTCTATTACAAGAGCCGAGAATAAATGAAATAAAAAATATTTCTGTAAAATATACAGATACAACAAAACAAACAATATTGATAGATATTAAATTTACACCTATTGGAAGTACCAATAGTGTGTTAAATTTAATTTATCCATATTTTATAGGGTGATGAAACATGAGTTTTACTGCGAAAGACCAAGAAGAAATTATTGACAGCATTATACTTAATGTTGTAGAAAATACTACAGAAATTACTGATGTAAATGTTGGCGGTGTTCTAAGACAATTTATTGAATCTGTTGGAATAGAAATAAAAGATTTATATGACCAGCTTGATACAATTTATCAAGGTACTAGAATAGATACTGCTACAGGAACAGATTTAGAACAACTTGGAAAATTATTAGGATTAACAAGAAAATCAGGAACAACAGCAATTGGAGATGTAACATTTAAAAGAAATACTCCTATTGGAGCAGACTTTACTATTGCGCAAGGATTAATTGTTGCAACTCAACCAAATACTGGAAGCATTCAATTAAGATTTTTAACATCTTCTCCTACAACATTTTATTCTTCAATAACAGATGAATCTCATGAATTTATAGAAGGCTTAGATGAATATCAATTTAATGAAAGATTTGTAGCTAATACATCTTCAGTAATTATAACTGGTACAACTGGTGGAAATGCAACTAGCTATATTAATATAACTGACTTTAATGTTATAGATAGTTTTAATGATTTTATAGAAACTCCATCATCAATAGTTTCAATTGATACTTGTGAAACAGCTAACTTTACAGAAAGTGATGATGCACAAGCATGTACTACATCAACAGATAAAAAACAAGGTACATATTCTTTAAATATAGGGAAAAATGGCTCTGTAACAACAAATGCAACATATTCAAAAACACTAGGAGCAGTTGTAGATGGTAGCACTAAAGATTTAGTTTTATGGCTTTATCTTGCTGATACAACAACTATAAACAAGCTTAATTATATATATATTTGGCTAGGAAATAGCGGTGGAATTAGCAACTCATATCAATATAAAATATCTAGAAGCGATTTAGAAACTGGCTGGAAAAGATATAAATTGTCAATAAGCGATTCATCTACAGTAACTGCTGGTTACCCAAGTTTAGCATCTATAAATTATTTAAGATTAAGATTGATAACAAATAATACATCAGATTTGATTACACTAGGAGATATAAAAATGGACTGGTGGCATTTTGCAGAAACAGACGATTATGAGGGCAATATTATAAGATGGACAGATACAACAAATAAGCCAGATACAACAACAAATTTTTTAATAGATTATACGCCATTATCAAGAGAAGTATCTGTTTATTCTGAAGCAGTTGGAGCAGATTATAATGTTGCAAAAAATAAAATTGTATATCAAATATCTAGTATTTCAGGAATAAATTCTATAAATAACTATGCAGCTTTAAGTGGTGGTAGTGATGAAGAAGAAGATGCAGATTTAAAAGAAAGAATTTTATATGCAACAGAATTATTAGGAAAAGCTACAGCTGAGAGCATAAGACAAGCTATTTTAGGAGTAGATGGAATTACAAGTTGCAGTATTGATGATATGCCTTTGAGGTCAATAACAAGCGAAGTTCATACATATACATCAGGTGTTAATGTTTATGCTTTAGATAGAGAAGTTTTATATTTAGAAAATGATAAATCTAATCTTTCTATTTATGGAACTGTTTCTGCTACTTCATATACATTTTTATATGGTACAGATTATGTAGCATTATATGATACAACTGGTGCAGATTCAAGTAATATTCAATTTGAAACACTTGGTACAAAACCAGATAGTGGTTCAATGTTTTATGCAGACTATGATTATAAATGGTTAGGACATGTTACAGCTTTTGTTGCAGGGAATGAAAGTCCATTACCTTCAAGTATTTTAACAAATGTTAGTTCAGCTGTTTCAACATCAAAAGCAGCAGGTATTGTAGTAACAATAACTGAACCAACAACAATTACTGTTGATGTAACTGCAACAATTTTAGCAGATACAGCCAATGGATATACATTTATAATGATAGAACAAAATATTATTGATGCAATTACAAATTATATAAATACATTAGGTACAGGAGAAGATGTATATGTTGCCAAATTATATGATGTTATAATGGATGTTACTGGAGTTAGTAATTCAAATATAACAGACCCAGCAGCAGATGTAACAATAGCTGTATCTGAAGTGGCAAAGGTTGGTACAATTACTCTATCAAGTATGTAAATAATTATTTTTAAATATATAAAAATAAAAGAAAATATATTATAAAATGGCAGACAAAGAGATTGTAGAGAAGTTGTTAGACGAGATGGCTGAATATTTTGATAAGTCAGAGACATCTATAACTTATAAAATTCTATACTCTTTAGCACAAGAATTAGATGATTTTACAGAGCAAAAAACAAATTTAGTTTCAGAAATACAAATTGACACTGCATCTGGTGACTTTTTAGATGATTTAGCAAGATTATTTAGATTATCTAGAAAAGGAGCTGAAACAGATACAGAATTAAGAAGTAGAATAAAATCATATTGGCCAGGATTTAGTGGTGGTGGAACAGCTGATGCAATTAAATCTACAATTAATAAAATTTCAGGTATAGATGAAGACACCATAACTATAACTGATATTGTTGCTTGTAAAATATTAATTGAAGTTGTATTTGGCTCAACAGAAGAAATTGCATTAAAAAGCACAATTGCAGATACACTTGAACAAATAAAAGCTGCAGGTGTTTATCCATTTTTTAAATGGGTAATAAATGGAGATTTATTATCAGAGTCATTATCAATAAGTGAAGTGGTCTCAATAAGTTTAGGAAACTTAAATATATGGATTTATGAACAAAGCTTAGTTGATGCTTATGATGAGGTTTTATGGTAGTAATAAAAAATAAAATTGGAATAATTGGAAAGTGTGAAATATTTAATGCCAAAACAGGAGAAAAACTTTATGAAGGCAAAAATCTTGTTGTTGATACAGGACTTAATTTAATTTGGAAAAGAATGAAAAATAATACTTATGATTATTTTACTCACATTGGAGTTGGTACAGATGATACTGCTGTTACAGCTGGTGATACAGAATTAGGAACAGAACTATTAAGAAATTCAATATCAAGTATGGTTATAACTGCTAATTCAATGCAAACAGAAGCACAATTTGCAGAAACAGATGCAGTAGGAACTTGGAAAGAAGTTGCAATTTTTAATGCAGCATCAACAGGTATTATGTTTAATAGAACAATTATTGATTTTGAAAAATTAAATACAGATATTGTTATTGTTAGATTTACACACACAATAACAAATACAGTTTAGAGGTGAAAAAGTGAGCATTATTTTCGTTGGAGGACAAAGGGCGTACACTTCAGATTTAAATAATTTAGCATATTCTAATATCAATGCAGTTTATGATGGTTGCGAAGTATCAGCAAATACTCCAGCAGACATGAGTGTTGATGTTGCATCTGGAAATATTTTATTTGAAACAACCAGAGTAGCAGTTTCTGCTCAAAATGTAATTATATCAGCTGCTGATGTATCATATGATAGAATTGATTTAATAGTACTTGGAGATGATGGTACTGCATCAGTTATAGAGGGCACACCTGCATTAGAGCCACATACACCAACATATGACCCAATTAATTATGTTGTACTTGCTAGAATTTTGGTAGAACAAGCAGTCACAACTATAACTGCTGGAGCAATAACAGATATAAGAACTTTAAGTAGTTTTCCTAGAGATATACAAGGCAGAGGTGTTGGAAAATATACAGAAGTATTTTCAGGAACTAGCATAACAATAACACATTCATTATCAGATTTAAATCCTATTGTGCAAGTTTATGACACAACAGGAAATCAAGTTATACCAGAAATAATTGATATTATAGATAATAATAATATAGAATTAACTTTTGCAGATTTAACAGATGGTACAGCAATTATTCAAGGTGGAAATCCAATTGTTGTAAATGGAAGCACTGCATATTATACACAATCTTTTACAGCTGTAACATCGGTATCTGTAAATCATAATTTAGGACAAAAATATGTTACAGTACAAATTTATGATGAAAATGATGTGTTAATAGATGCTGATAGTGTTACATTATCAGATGATAATAATTTAGTAGTAACATTTGGTGTAGCAACAACAGGAAAAATTGTTGTAACAGGTGGTAATTATGCACAGGTAAATTATGGCGTAAATAAATATGAAGGAACATTTACAAACGAAACATCTCCTGTAATAAATCATAATTTAAACACTTTAGCACCAATGGTTGTTATTTATAATGATGTTAATCAACAAATGACACCAACTGATATTACTGCAAATGATAGCAATTCATTAACATTAACATTTACATCACAGACATCTGGGACAGTGATTGTTCATGGCGGATTACAAGGCTCTGCTCCAGGGGCAGGATATGGAGATTTTATTCCATATACAAATAATACATTTAATATTGGTTCAGCAGCAGCTAAATGGAAAGATGTTTATATAGGAGAAAATTTATATTTAGGATTAATATCAGGAGAGCCATCTTCATTAGCAAAAGGACAATTATGGTTTGATTCAGATAGTAATGTTATGAAAGTTTATGATGGTACAACAACAAAGACAATAGCATATGTTTAAGGGTGATTAATATGGTTCAAATACTTGGCTCAATAAATGTGAAGGGAGATTCAGAGTTTAATAATCATGAATTACAAAACGCAGTTTTGCATAAAGGAACTTCTTTTCCAGCAAGTCCTGTAGTGGGACAAAAATTTTATAACACATCAACTGATAAGGAATTTGTTTATACTTCAGCAGGTTGGTCTGAAAATAAGCAAGAACTTACACAAAATAATGTAATTGATTTCCAAAAAACAGAAAGCTCTATGAATACATTTGTTGGTTCATCTTTAAATTCTTTAAAATATGCTTCAAC
>Ga0074195_1003557_pt1 | contig 14394 bp, 10 predicted proteins | sample EPASupsiteHSE623_FD_64525 | JGI IMG/M metagenome (GOLD analysis project Ga0074195, IMG submission 64525) | Bioremediated contaminated groundwater from EPA Superfund site, New Mexico - Sample HSE6-23 | ecosystem: Environmental > Aquatic > Deep subsurface > Groundwater > Contaminated ...
GATCTCGCGGATCTCCGATTCGGGCGTGTAGGTGAGGTGATCGGCCGCGATGGCGCCCCCCTCGACGGCGGTGCGCCAGCCGAAGGAGTGGGAAGAAGCGTCCGCGTGGACGCGAGCGCGCATGCCGAGCCTGCGCGACTCGGCGAGGAGGGCGGCGGCGGCGGGCGCCTCGAAATCCCCGATTTCGCAGCTTAAGTCCTGGAATTCGGCGATTCCCTGCTCGATGACGGCCGGGAGCATCTCGGAGGCGACGAGGCGCGCGTATTCCTCGGCGGACAATCCATCTTGGGGAGCGATGTGGGCGCCAAGGAAGGTATAGACGAGATCCAGAGGCGTACGCCGTGAGGCCGAGCGGAGTATCCGCAGAAGCCTAAGCTCCTGCTCCGTCGTCAAACCATATCCCGACTTGACTTCCAGCGTGGCGACGCCGCCCGAAAGAATGGCGTCGAAAGCTCGCAGCGCGTTTTCCTCGAGGGCGGCGTCCGGAGTCTCCCTCGTCCGCACTACCGAAGCCCATATTCCGCCGCCTTCGGCCCGTATCTGGGCCGAAGTGGCGCCGCGGAGCTTGCGTACGTACTCCCAATGGCGGTTGCCCCCGAAGGCGGGGTGACAGTGGCTCTCCACGAAGGCCGGAAGGACGGACATCCCCGAAGCGTCAAAGGTAGGCACGTCGGCGCCGGCCTCGCGAAGCACATCTTTGGTGCTGCCGACAGCGACGATACGCCCATTCCTGATGGCGATGGCGCCGTCGGGAATCAGGTCGAGCTCGCCCTGGCCGGCGCCCCGGCGAGGGGCTCCATCATCTCTTACGCGGGCGAGCTGCGAGGCGTTGATCACATTCAAATCCGCGGGCATGAATCCTCCACTTCGGCGAGAGGCGAAAAAAGCTCGAAAAGGAACCTCGCGGTCAGCGTCGAGGCGCAGAGCGCGGGAAGGCGGGAGACAGACGCGGCCATGCGGCGTTGCTCCTCGGTAAAAGCCATGTCGTCGAGGAAGATGAGGTCGGCTCCCTCCGATCGGAGGCGAACGCTCGCCTCGCTCAGCGCTCGCGGCGGCTCATAGGGCGAGGCCGCGGCGCAGACGACCCTTGCGGCGAAGGGACTCCATTGGAGGGGAGCATCGTCCATGTCCGAGGCGGGACCCACGATGCCGAGGGTCGAGTTCGACGCGAGGCCGCCCACGATGGAGCGGAGGGCGAAAACGGGTTGGATCAGCCCAGGGCAGAGAGGCACGAGGTCCGGAAACTCCCCCGAGCAGAGGAGAAGGACTCGGGCGCAATCCGCCTCCAGCCGGCCGAACGCTTCGACAAGGAGGGGAAGGAGCCTGCCTCGCGCGACGAGCAGGGAAGAACCCGAGCTGAGGCGGGTTTCGATGCCTCTTTCACCTTGTCTCGGCGCGAGATACGCAAGCTCCTCGGACGAGAGCGCGTTGAGGCCACCGGCCTCGATCAGGCTAACCGAACCGCCCAGTATAGCGCGAAGCGTGGGTATGACATCGGTTCGCGGCGATTGGCCGAGGGTAAGGACGCCGAGCGTCGATTTTTTTACATGATGCCGGTTTTGCATGGAAAATGACTTCCTTATCGAAAAGGAGCCCCAATGCGAGGGGCTCCCTCTTGGAAACGAACTATTTCTTGCCGTTGACGAGAGGCTCGGCGAGGGCGCCGGGCAGGAGTTCCCATTTAGCCAGCAAGGCTTTGTAGGTGCCGTCCGCGAAGAGCTGCCGCACGGCCGCCAAGACAGCGTCGCGAAGACCGACGTTGTCTTTCTTGAAGCAGATGCCATAGGGATCCACGTTGAGCAGGGGACCGAAGGCCACGAACATGCCTGGATTCTGTTTCGCTAGCCATCCAAGGACCTCGGGACTGATGGCCGAAGCCTGGGCTCTGCCCTGAACCATCTGGAGTCGAGCCGTCGCCTCGGAATCCACGGCGAGAATCTTGATGCCGGGTTTGCCCTTGGCCTCGAGGTTGTCCTTGCTCCACTTTTCCATCGTCGTCAGGTAGTCCGTGGAAGCGGAAACGGCGAGGGTCTTGCCGCTCAGGGATTCCAGGCTCGTGATCGTGGAGGCGTAGGTCTTAGTGGTGTAGGCCTGGGTTCCGGAATTGAAATAATCGATAAAGTCGAGGGTCTTCTGACGCGTGGCGGTGTCGGAGATGCCTGATATGACCATGTCGACCCTGGAGGTTATGACCGAGTTAACGAGCTGGTCGAACTTCTGGTCGTCGTAGACGATCTTAACGCCGAGCGCCTTGCCGATGGCGTTGGCGAAATCCACGTCGAATCCGATGAGTTCGTCCTTGCCAGGCTCCTTGTACTCCATCGGCGGGAAAATACCGTTGATTCCAACGATGATTTGCCCCTTTGCCTTGACCGCGGCCGGAAGGCTCGCCGACAGGTCGGCGGCGGCGATCGGCATGGCGATGACGGCCATCAGCGCTAGCGCGAGAGTCACGACGGCGTCCCGCACATTTCCATTCCTCTTCATAGTTTCTCCTTTTATCGGGCATAGCCCGATGAATCCCGAAATGAAGCCAAACGCCCCGCGCGATGAAGCGCACGAAGCGCTTTGTCCGCTCGCCAAGGCTCTTCGCATCTATACTTTGGAAAGGAAAGCCTTTGTTCGGGCGTTCCGAGGGTGGTCGAGAACTTCCCGGGGCGGTCCCGACTCCACGACCACTCCTCCATCCATGAAGACGACGTTGTTTGCCACCGCTCTCGCGAAGTCCATCTCGTGGGTGACGACGACCATCGTCATGCCCGATTCGGCGAGGTCCTTCATGACGGCTAGAACATCGCCCACGAGCTCAGGGTCGAGAGCGCTCGTCGGTTCGTCGAAGAGCATGAGGGTGGGTTCCATCGCGAGGGCGCGGGCAATGGCCACGCGCTGCTGCTGCCCTCCCGACAACTGTCTTGGGTAGGCGGCTTCCTTCTCGGCGAGCCCTACCTGGGCGAGAAGCGCCCGCGCCCTGGAGACGGCCTTCTCCCTAGGTTCGTGCTTGACGAGGATCGGCCCTTCGATAAGATTTTCCAAAGCCGTCATGTGGGGAAAGAGGTTGAAGTGCTGGAATACCATGCCCATTTTCGCCCGCGCGCCGCAGATTTCCTTGTCTTTAAGTTCGTATATCCTGCCGTTTCGCATGCGCCCGCCGACGAGCTCCCCGTCCACGTAAATCATGCCGCGATCGGTTTTTTCGAGATGGTTGATGCAGCGGAGGAAGGTGCTTTTGCCGGCGCCGGAAGGACCCAGGAGACAGGTGACGTCGCCCTGGGCGACTTCCAGGTTGATCCCCTTTAGTATCTGGTTTCGGCCGTAGGCTTTGTGGACATTGATCGCCCGGAGGACTGGCTCATTATGCGCTCTCAACGTCGGCCTCCTTCTTCGCTCGCCTCGCCCGGCGTGGTTGGGTCAGCCTTCCCGCCTCGGCCTCTAAGAATGTTGGCGGCGATTTTCTGGAGCAGGGTGGGGGGCGGCTCATGGCTCTGTCCCTTGGAAAAATAGCGTTCCACGTAGAATTGGGCCGTGGAGAGCACGGTAACCACGATGAGATACCAGGCCGCGGCCACGAACAGAAGTTCCATGACCTTGGCGTTGACGAAGTAGATGAGCTGGGCGCGGTGGAGCATCTCGGCGTAAGCGATGGCGCTGGCCATCGAGGATGTTTTGAGCAGGCCGATGAATTCGTTGCCGATGGACGGTATGATAACGCGCATGGCCTGGGGCAGGACGATCCTTCTCATGGCAAGGAGACGAGTCATCCCCAGGGAGGAAGCCGCGTCCAGCTGCCCCTTGTCCACCGACATGATGCCGCCGCGCACGATTTCCGTCATGTAGGCGCCCTCGTTGATGCCCAGACCAAGGAGGGCGGCGAGGAAGGGCGTCATGACGTCGACCATGCGCCCGCTCCAGAATCCGAGATTTACCGTCGGAAAGACCAGCGCCAAGTTGAACCAGATGAGGAGTTGGAGATAGACTGGAGTTCCCCGGAAAAACCAGATGTAGAGCGTCGATACCGCGTTCGTTACGGGATTCTTCGAAAGACGCATCACGGCGAAGACAATGCCAAGGATAAGGCCGATGAGGAGAGACAGGAAGGTTATAATGAGAGTGCTTCCCAGTCCCTTCAGGAGAACCGGCGTCATGAAGAACTCGGCGAAGACGGGCCAATCGATCTGGCCCCGCGCGAAAGCGCGCAGGAGGAGAAAAAGGAGTAGGGCGACGATAGTGCCTGAGACCCAGCGTCCGTAATGCCGCAGGGGAATCACTCTGTCGTTACTGTCATCCATGCTATGGTGGCCTCTCAAGGTAGGATTTTTTGTTCCAATGTCCTCTTGTCCTACAATTATAGTAGTATGTATAATTATGTCAAGTCGGAAAGAAAAAATGAATAAATACAGAAGGAGTCGATATGGCTAAACTGTGGCAGGCCGCCGCGGGCGGCGTGGGGCTGCACCCTGACGTGGAAGCCTTTCTCTCTTCCCTTTCGGTGGATACGAGGCTCCTGGGTGAGGATATCGAATGTTCGATCGCGCACGCGGCGATGTTGGGGAAGCAGGGCATTCTTCCAATGGAAGAATCCGAGGCGATACGCGCCTCGCTGGAAGCAATGCTTGCCGAGGCCAGGGAAGGGAAGCTCGCCATCGATCCGGAAAGCGAGGATATTCATTCCTTCATAGAGGCTGAGCTCACGAAAAGGCTCGGCGAGGCGGGAAAGGCCGTCCATGCGGGCCGCTCGAGAAACGATCAGGTCGCCGTCGCGTTTCGGCTGTATATCGTGAGGGCTTTCGATAGGACAGCCGAAGCGGCGCTCGTCGCGATGCGATCGATTCTGGATCTCGCGTCCAAGCACAGGGAAACCATAATGCCCGGTTACACTCATTTGCAGCGGGCTCAGCCGGTTACCCTGGCTCACCATCTCCTGGCATGGTGCGCGGCTCTGGAACGCGACATCAGCCGGCTGCGCGACGGACGCGCGAGAGCGGACGAATGCCCTCTGGGCGCCGGAGCCCTCGCCGGATCGGGCCTGCCTATCGACAGGGAATATACGGCCGCCGCTCTTGGTTTCGCGCGCCCTTCGCGCAATACCATGGACGCCGTCGCCGACAGGGACGCGTGCTCGGACTACGCGGCCTCGTGCTCGAGCATCATGGTTCACCTCTCGCGCGCCTGCGAGGATATCGCGCTCTGGGTTTCGACCGAGTACGGTTTCGCGACGCTCACGGACGCGGCGAGCACCGGATCAAGCATCATGCCGCAGAAAAGGAATCCCGACCCGGCCGAGCTTATCCGCGGCAAATCCGCGAGGGTGCTCGGCGCCCTCCAGGCTCTCCTTGTGCTTCAGAAGGGGCTGCCTTACGCTTACAACCGCGATCTCCAGGAAGACAAGGAACTGTTTTTCGATATCGAGGACACCACCGCTGGCGCGCTGCGCGCCTTCGCCGTCCTTGTTTCCTCGCTTCAGCCTAATGTGGAAAAAATGCGGAAATCCGTGGATGAAGGCTTCCTCGAGGCTACCGACATCGCTGAGTATCTGGTTCTTGAAGGAGTGCCTTTCCGGACGGCGTACCAAGCGGCCAAGGCTCTCGTTGGGCTCAGCCTCGCCACGGGCAGGCGATTCGCCGCGCTTGGCGCCGATGAAATACGGGGAAGCCACGAGGCGTTCCGGAAAGCGGGCTTCGATCGCGACGCGCTCATCGCCTACCTCGCGCCCGAGGCTTGCGTTGCGAGGCGGAAACAGACCGGCGGCCCCGCGCCCGAGCGGACAGGGGAGGAAATCGACCGCCTTTTGGGCTTCATAACCGCGAGCCGCGCGAAAAACGCGGGCCACGCCAATGGTCACAGCCGCTTGGGCGGCGTCGGAGCTTAAAGCGTCCATGACGGTCCTCAATACATCGGCGATCCCCTGCGTACTCTTGGCGGCGGGCGCGAGCGCCAGGATGGGAAGCCACAAACTTCTCCTTCCCTTGGCCGGCGAGTCGGTGCTGAGGAAGACGGCCAAAATTGTCCTTTCACGTTGCTCGCCCCTCATCGTCGTGACAGGGTTTGGGAAAGAAGGCGTTGAGGCCGCGCTCGAGGGCTTGAGCGGCATACTTTTCGTCCACAACGCGGAATGGAGCGCTGGCATGGCGAGATCCGCCATAATTGGCATAGGCGCCCTGCCGCGCGGCGCCCCGGGCTTCTTCCTCCACCACGCCGACATGCCCTTCGTTACCTCCTCCGCTTTCGATCTTCTCGCCCGCGCCGCGGCCGAACGTGAAGCGAACGCGGCCGCGCCGCTCGCCCTCGTCGCCAGCAGGAAGGGGCAAGGGGGACATCCTGTCTATTTTCCTTTTTCTTACATCCCGGCGATCATCGCCTTGGGCGGCGGTGAAAGGCTCAAGAGCGTTCTCGATCAGCGGGGTTCCCTTCTCATCGAGACGGGCTGCGATGGGGTGCTGGAAGATATCGATGAACCCGAAGCGTACGCCGCCCTCGCCGCGAAATATGGCTTTGCCACGGGCGCGGGGCTATAATCCCCCCATGTCCCAGCAACAGGAAAAGACCAACGCGATCCGGCTCCTCGAAGCCTCGGGATTCAACTTTGACATCCTCCGCTATGAGGTGGATGAAGATCTGTCGGCGACTCACGCCGCGGCAAAATTGGGGCTCGATCCCGACCAGGTTTTCAAGACAATCGTGCTCGTGGGCGAAAGAGTCGGGCACTTTGTTTGCGTGATACCCGGCTCCTGCGAAATCGACCTGAAAAAAGCCGCGAAAGCGATCGGCGACAAAAGCTGCGCCCTCCTTCCTCTCAAGGAGCTCGAACCGCTCACCGGCTATGTGCGGGGAGGATGCTCGCCAATCGGGATGAAGAAGCGACTTCCCACCATTCTCGACGAGACGGCTCTCCTCTTCGACAGGATTGCAGTGAGCGCGGGGAGGCGAGGGACGCAGGTCTTCCTTGATCCCCGAATTCTTCCGCGGATCATTGGGGCATCGATGGCCGACCTTATCGCGTGAATGGCGATTCAGACAAATGGATAAATATACAAAAAAAATACATAAATACGCTAAAAATCCCCACCACCCCCTTGAAATTAATCAATCAGGACGATAGTTTATACCGACACCGCCGCATCCGCCAAGGAACGCCGAAATCGTTCCGCGCTGCGCACGGTATCGCAAGCATTGGCGGTGTCGCGCCGCCGCTGTTTTCGGAAGCCCGAACCTAGGAACGGCGGAAGGAGACAGTCATGCATTCCAGGAAAAACACCGCCCTGCTTGTCCTTGAAGACGGCACTGAATTCCCCGGCACGGCCTTCGGCGCGCTCTGTTCCTCGCGCGGCGAAGTCGTTTTTTCCACGGGAATGGTCGGCTATCCCCAATCACTTACCGATCCCTCCTATAAAGGCCAGATCCTCACGCTCACCTATCCCCTCATCGGTAATTACGGCGTTCCCGCGGCGGCTTTCGACCGCTTCGGGATTCCCGCCGAAATGGAATCCGGCAGCATCCAGGTATCGGGCCTCGTCGTGGCCGAACTCTGCGGCGAGCCAAGTCACTACAGCTCCAGGCGCACGCTCTCCTCATGGATGGAGGGAGAAGGCATTCCCGGGATCTCAGGCATCGATACGAGAGCCCTTACGCAGCGTCTGCGGGAGCATGGCGTGATGAAAGGCCGGATTATCATGGACGGAAAGGAGCCGGAACCGGTCCAGGGCAGGGAAGAGGAAAATCCCGTGGCCGAAGTCTCCTGCAAGGAAGTGAGAACCTATGCGGGTGCCCCGGGCGGCCCTATTATCGCCGTCGTCGACTGCGGCGTGAAGGCCAACATTCTAAGAATCATCCTCGCGTCGGGCGCCAGCGTTATCATGATCCCCTGGGACTACGACTTCCGCAAGATCGCCTGCGATGGCATTTTCCTCTCCAATGGCCCCGGCGACCCCAAAGCCTGCACCAAGACAATCGCCTCGGTGAGGAGGGCGCTCGCCGATAATAAGCCGATTTTCGGCATCTGCCTCGGCAACCAAATTCTCGCCCTCGCCGCGGGAGCGGATACCTACAAACTGCCATACGGGCATCGCGGACAAAACCAACCGGCGCTGGAAGTGGGCGGTGCCCGCTGCTACATGACCAGCCAGAACCACGGCTACGCCGTCCGGGAGGACAGCCTGCCCCATGGCTGGGAACCCTGGTTCGTCAATGTAAACGATGGGACGCTCGAAGGGATCCGATCATCCCGCGGCCCCTTCTCAGCCGTGCAGTTTCACCCCGAAGGCTGCCCCGGCCCCAGGGACACCCAATTCCTCCTCGAACAGTTTGTCGCGGACGCGAAACGCTATGGAGACAAGCATGAAAAAGCCTGAAAAAGTCCTCGTCCTCGGATCCGGCGGCCTCAAGATAGGGCAGGCGGGCGAATTCGACTATTCCGGCTCTCAGGCCCTCAAGGCCTTGCGCGAGGAAGGGATCTCCATTGTTCTCATCAACCCGAACATCGCCACCATCCAGACGAGCGAGGGCATGGCCGACGCCACCTACTTTTTGCCGGTTACCCCCGAATTCGTCAAGAAAGTCATTGAAAAGGAAAGGCCGGACGGCATTCTCCTCTCTTTTGGGGGCCAGACCGCCTTGAACTGCGGCATCGAGCTCCACGACGAGGGCACCCTCTACAAGTACGGGGTGGACGTCCTCGGGACGCCGGTCGAGGCGATTCGGCTTACCGAGGACAGGGAACTCTTCGCCACCCGGCTCCACGAGATCGGGGTCAAGACGCCCCGAAGCATGGCGGCGCTCAGCGTCGAGGAAGCCAAAACCGCGGCGGAGACGATCGGCTACCCGGTCATGATCAGGGCGGCCTTCGCCCTTGGAGGCGCCGGCTCGGGCCTCTGCAAGAACGCGAAACAGCTCGTGGCGCGCTGCGAAAAGGCCTTTTCCTTGTCGCCCCAGGTCCTCGTCGAGGAATGGCTCGGCGGCTGGAAGGAAGTCGAGTACGAGGTCGTGCGAGACAAGAATGACAACTGTATCACGGTCTGCAATATGGAAAACTTCGATCCTCTCGGCATCCACACCGGCGAGAGCATCGTCGTCGCCCCTTCCCAGACGCTGACCGACCGCGAGTACCACCTTCTGCGCGCGGTGGCCCTCAAGGTGATCCGATCGATCGGCATCGTGGGCGAGTGCAACATTCAGTACGCGCTCGATCCGAAGTCCGAGGAATATAGGATCATCGAAGTGAACGCGAGGCTTTCCCGAAGTTCGGCCTTGGCATCCAAGGCGACGGGCTACCCCTTGGCCTATGTGGCGGCCAAGCTCGCCCTGGGCGCCTCGCTCACCGAAATCAGCAACAAGATCACCAAGGCCACGATGTCCTGCTTCGAGCCGGCCCTGGATTACTGCGTCGTCAAGATCCCGCGCTGGGACCTCACCAAGTTCAAGGAAGTCGACACCCACCTGGGCAGCGAGATGAAATCGGTAGGCGAGGTGATGTCGATCGGACGGAGTTTCGAGGAAGCGCTGCAGAAGGCTATCCGCATGACGGGAACGGGCGCGCAGGGGCTCTCCGACGACCCCAAGCTCATGGGCAGGGAATTCACATCGACGAAGGAAGCCTTGAACCAGCCCACCGACAGAAGACTCTTCGCCATCTACCGGGCGCTTACGGAAGGCTGGACGGTCGATGCCATCCACAAGCAGACGAAAATCGATCGCTGGTTCCTCGAGCGCATCGCCGCGGTGCACCGGATGGAAGCGGAACTTCGCGCCACAGGCGCCGCGAGCGCCGCCCGCGCAGCTGGCGCCGGCAAAGCAGCCAAAAACGTGAAGATGAGCGGCGCTGCGGGAAGTCTCCCCTCCTCGAAGGAAGCCATCCTGGCCGCAAAAAAAATGGGCTTTTCCGATGAAGGTCTCGCTCGCATCCTCGGTGTGAAGGAAGGCGATGTCAGGAGCTTCAGGGAATCGAAGGGCATCATGCCCGTCGTGAAACAGATCGATACCCTGGCCGCCGAATATCCGGCCGAGACGAATTACCTCTACATGACCTACTCGGGCGAGCGCAGCGATATCCTGCCTTCCGGAACAGGCATTATGGTCCCGGGATCGGGACCCTATAGGATAGGCTCGAGCGTCGAGTTCGACTGGTGCTGCGTCAACGCCATCCAAACCTCCCGGAACCTGGGCAGGCGCACCATCATGGTGAACTGCAACCCTGAAACCGTGAGCACCGACTATGACGCCTGCGACAGGCTCTATTTCGAGGAACTCAGCCTGGAGCGCGTGCTCGATATCTACGAATTCGAGCGTCCCGAAGGCATGATTCTCTCGATGGGCGGGCAGATTCCGAACAACCTCGCGGTCAAGCTCTACGACGCTGGCGCCGTGATCCTCGGCACCTCCCCCTCGAATATCGACAGGGCTGAGGACAGGAACAAATTCTCCGCCCTCCTCGATACCCTGGGCGTCGACCAGCCCGAATGGAAGGATTTGACGACGGTTGCCGAAGCCTTGGTCTTCGCCGAGAAGGTGGGCTACCCCGTCCTCGTGCGTCCGAGCTATGTGCTGTCCGGAGCCGCGATGAACGTGGCCTGGGACGAATCCAGCCTCGCGAAATTCCTGGGCATGGCCGCCGACGTCTCCCCCGAGCATCCCGTCGTCATCTCCAAGTTCATCGAGAATTCGAAGGAAATCGAGATAGACGCCGTGGCGAAGCGAGGCAAGATCATCTACAACGCGATCACCGAGCATATCGAAAACGCGGGCGTCCATTCGGGCGACGCCACCGTCGTCCTTCCGGCGCAGCGGCTTTACATCGAGACGATTCGCCAGATCAGGAAGATCACCGAAAAGATCGCCGAAGCCCTGGAAATCACCGGCCCCTTCAACATCCAATTCATCGCCCAGCGCAACCATATAAAGGTGATCGAGTGCAACCTGAGAGCGAGTCGCAGCTTCCCCTTCTGCTCGAAAGTTTCCCGGGTGAATATGATCGACATAGCCACGAAGGCCATCCTTGACGCCGACACCGGGGAGATCGCCTCATCGGCTCTGGATTTGCCTTGGGTGGGCGTCAAGGCCGCCCAGTTCAGCTTCTCGCGCCTCCATGGAGCCGATCCGATCCTGGGCGTGGAGATGGCCTCGACCGGCGAGGTGGGATGCATAGGCACCGACCTCGACGACGCTTTCATCAAAGCCCTCCTCTCAGTCGGCTACCGCATTCCGAAAAAGAACATCCTCCTCTCCACCGGCCCCCTCGAAAACAAGGTGGAGTTCCTCGACAGCGCGAGAAAACTCACCGGCATGGGATATGAGCTCTTCGCCTCGGGCGGAACGGCCAAGTTCCTGGCGGCGAACAACGTGCCCTGCGTCCGGCTCCACTGGCCTCTCGAGAAGACCGAGCCGAACATAGCGACCATGCTGCGCAACCGCGAATTCGACCTTGTCATCAATATCCCCAAGAACAACAAGGAAAGGGAACTCAAGAACGACTATTTCATCCGCCGGACGGCGATCGATTTCAACATTCCCCTCTTCACGAACGTGAAGGTGGCCAAGCAGTTCATCGACGCGCTCGAGACACAGCGCGAGAAGGGCTTCGAAATCAAGGCATGGGAAGAGTACCGATAAGGGGATTGCTCCCTTGCTTTTTTTCCGTGTTCTGCTATGATACCTCACTGCCGGCGGCGCGATTTTCCGCCGCGCAGCGAGGCGAAAAAGATGAATAAAACTTCCTTCGATTTCCGCTCTTCCCAGCAGCGACCCTAGAACCTCGCCGGGGGAACGGCGTTTCCGTTCCTTCCTGCTGGTCGTGGGAATTCTTTCATGCTTTCGGGCGAAGAAGAAAATCATCGTACCTATAACGCCGGAGGTTGAACGCCTCCGCGCCCGCGCGCGCCAACCAAAAGGCGGCGCGCGCGACCGTCCATTGGCGGATATTCATGGAATCCGGAGAGAATTACGGCAAAAAGCTGGCTTCGTACGTTGGCCGCTACAGGAAATACGCGGTACCTGGCCTCGCCGCGATGGTCGTCATATCGCTGGGAAGAATCGCGCAACCTCTCATCCTCAAGGAAATAATCGACAAAGCGGTTCCAACCGCTGACACGGCGCTGCTGTTGCGTTATGCGCTCGCGTACCTCGGGATTGTCGCCGTGATCGGCGGGCTCAATTACGTTGGCAACATCCTCATGGCGAAGCTAGGGCTTTCCATCGTGACCCTCATCAAGGAAGACCTCTTCTCCCATCTTCTCAAGCTGCCCGTGTCTTATTTCGACGCCCACCCCGTCGGCGAACTGATGTCGCGCACGGAAAACGACACAGAGAAGGTGAGGGACCTCTTTTCCAGCCTTGGCGTCACCTTTATCGTGAATATTCTCATGATGGCGGGAATGTTCGCCGTCACCTTCGCTCTGGCCCCGACCTTGGCCCTCATAATGCTTGGCGTCGTCCTCGTGTTTCTCGCCATTCTCCTTTTCTTTTTCGGGAAACTTCTAAGCCTGTACGACGCGTCTAGGAGCCTTTACGCGAAAATCATGGCCAAGGTCACCGAATTCGTGCAAGGCATGGAAATTGTCAGGGTTTTCGACAGGAAGGCCTGGGCGATGGCATCCCTGGATGAGACGGGCAGGGCGAAGCAACGCAACGATGTCAAGGTTTCCATCTTCGAATATTCGGCGATGTCGGCCCTCGATTCGCTCGCCGGCCCTCTCTTCATCGTGGCGCTCATCCTGCTCTACGCCCCTCGCGTGCTCGCGGGGGGGATGACGCTCGGCACGCTCCTGCTTTTCTTCGAATATGGGGCGTCCCTGTTGCGGCCCGTGGTGGAAATCGCCGAGAGCATCAGGCGGATGCAGCAGGCCAGAATCTCCCTGAAGCGCATAACGACCATAATGAGTCTGCCCGAGGAACCCGGAAGGCGGAATACGCTCGAGGCTCGCTTCGAGAAGGAAATCCGCTTCGAAAACCTCTGGTTCGCCTATAAAAACGAGGAGTGGATCCTGAAGGATCTGAGTTTCTCCATCCCAAAGGGCTCGCTTACCGCTGTCGTGGGTTCCTCCGGTTCGGGGAAATCCACGACGGTGAACCTTCTCTGCGGATTTTACCGGCCGCAGAAAGGATGTATAACCATTGATGGAGTCGCCTTGGAAAGGCTCGACCTCGCGAGCTGGAGGAAGAAGACGGGGCTCGTGCTTCAGGACGTGTATCTCTTCCCCGGCTCTGTCTTGGAGAATGTCCGCGTCTACAACGACGCGATTTCGGAAGAAAGGGTGGAGACAGCCCTCGGGAATGTCCACGCGGCCGAGATGGTCAAAGGGCTGCCCTCAGGAATCCGGGCCAATCTTTGGGAGCGAGGCGGGAATCTCTCGGCTGGCGAAAAGCAGCTTCTCGCCTTCGCCCGAGCGCTCGCGGCTGATCCCGAGCTCATCATCCTCGACGAGGCGACGAGCAATATCGACATGGATACCGAAGAGAAAATCCGCCTAAGCCTGGACGTCCTCCTTGAGGGGCGGACAGCCCTTATCGTCGCGCATCGGCTTTCATCGATCTTGAGCGCCGATCAGATTCTCTTCTTTAGCGGGGGGAGAATCATCGCGCGGGGCACGCACGCCGAATTGTTCGAAACGTTGCCGGAATATCGTCGCCTGGTGGAACAGCAGTTCCTGAACAGGGAGGCGGTATGAAAAACGCGCGCAACATCCATATCGCCTGGATCTGGCATGTGTGGAAGGAAAAGAAAGGCCTCATAGCCCTGCTGCTCTTTCTGACCCTCCTTTCGAGCCTGGTCGCGGTCGCCTTCCCCCTCCTGACGAAGGAGCTATTCGACATGCTCGAGAATATCCTCGCGGGCAAAGGGGACTATCCCGACCCCATGGCGGCGCTGAAACGGGCCGCCTTGTTCTTCGCCGCCCTGGGCGTGGCCGGCTTTGTGGCGGGCTTCTTCCCCGGCATACGCGGGGCCCTTAATATCGTGTTCGATTATATCGTGCGAAAAAAATACTTCGCCGAACTCACGGAAAAGGATTATCGGTTTTTCGCGGCCTTCTCCTCGGGCGATCTCGTGACAAGGCTCACCTCGGACATCAACGATTTCCCCAAGCTCGCCTGGTTTCTCTGCTCGGGGATTTTCAGGGCGGTGGAATCGGCCAGCAAGGTGATTTTCTGCGCCGTGGCGATGTTCGCGCTGGACTGGCGGCTTGCCCTTTTTTCTGTCGCCTCCCTGCCTTTCATGCTGTATATCTTTTCGCGCACCCAGGACAAAATTTATGACAAGGTCAAGAAGAACGAAGAGGCGATTTCCCACATAAACGAGCAGCTCGAGATGAGCTTTTCCGGGGCGAGGATCATAAAGGCATTCGCGAGTGAGGCGAAATACGAGCGGGTCTTCTCGGAAGCCCTCGGCAGGCCCTACCCCACCGCGCAGGA
>Ga0074195_1003558_pt1 | contig 14392 bp, 12 predicted proteins | sample EPASupsiteHSE623_FD_64525 | JGI IMG/M metagenome (GOLD analysis project Ga0074195, IMG submission 64525) | Bioremediated contaminated groundwater from EPA Superfund site, New Mexico - Sample HSE6-23 | ecosystem: Environmental > Aquatic > Deep subsurface > Groundwater > Contaminated ...
CCAACTTATATGAGGTATCACGTATTCTATATAAATCTTATTAAATTGACTATTACTCTCGATAAATTAATGAGGATCTATAATGATTGTGGCATAAATGATCTGCTAACCGAAGACGCATGAAAGTTATTGTAGTTCTTCATCGTATCCCGGAGGAACTCGATGGCGACCTTTCCGCTCTGACCGTTTCCGGAAAGCTCGGATGCAAGCTTGGAAACCTTTTCGTCTATCTCTTCTTGGCGACTCAGCCGGAATTCTTTTTCCACCTCAACGACTGCGTAGCTGCAACCTTTGAACTCTTTGCCATCTGGACCAAGGACCTTTGGCTGATTTCCTACGAGTTTTAGATACTTGGCTCTATCTGGTGTCATATCTTGTTGGAATATGACGTAGTAACCCTGCTGAAGCAGGGGATGCTTTGTTGCTCCATCCGCAGCTTCCAAATCTATGCGCTCATCAATGATTTTATCATGGCGATCAAGATCATCGGCAAGTTTGATTACGGAATCAATTGCTCCCGAAGCTACCTTCAATGGCACCGAATATTGATACAAAACAGGGACTGCTGCAATTGCGTTATTTGCCAGCTCGTTGACCATATCCACGAACTTGGTGTCGGTCTTGTCGATATCATAAATCTTGAGAGTGAGTGTCAGGCATTCGTCCAGATCTTTGAAGTCTTTCACGGCCAGTATTCTGCGGTTCATAAAGTCGCTAACATAGCCAAGGGGCATGCTATTTTGCATGAAATGAATCTTTTCTACCTTGGGATCAGTTCCGAACTGGTAATCTGAAACGATAAAGAGATCGTTGGTTGTACCGCGACTGAATGGATGGAATTCCGACAAATCTTTTCTAATCGTGGGGTCCTCACTATCCTTGATCCAAACGCCACGAAGGGTGACGGTGATATTATCTCCTTCATAGAATCGCGAACTGTCTTTAGGGTTGTCATCTTTGGTATTCCTCTCTGAAAAATATTTATCTAGGCATGATAGCTCAGATCCGTTAGTATCCGCATCTTTCAGAGGAGCTATCCACAGCCTGGCTGGCAACGATTCGGATTGCGACATTTTAAATCTCTCCTGCATTCAGACAAGCGAGCTGACAATTCTATAGCAGAATTTGCTTAAATACTTTCTGCAATATTTGATTTCATATTTTAAATTAGTCTATTTTAGGAAAGCATTGCCCTTAAAAGGCATATATCGCAGACCTTTGTCGCGAGGGGCGGAAAGATTATTTGATGGCATCAAAGATCAGTTTATTGATGCCATTCTGCTCTGAAACAACGAACCGAGATTGTGCACTGGTCATCGCCACCCTAACTTCATTTCTTCCACCATTCATGGCCTCCTCCATCAACATCGCGCTCCCTGCTATCGGAGCCGAGTTCTCAATGGATGCGGTTCTCTTGGGATGGATTGCCACCAGTTACCTGCTCTCGGCTGCAGTCTTCATGGTTCCCTTCGGAAAGCTGGCGGACATTTACGGCATGAAGAAGGTCTTTTTCATCGGCATCGCCATATTCTCGCTATCATCCCTGATTGCCTTCTTTGCACCAACTTCTGCGATCCTTATCGTCTCCAGGGTGCTGCAGGGCTTTGGCAGTGCCATGATCTTCGGCACGGGAACGGCCATCCTGGTCAATGTCTTCCCTTCAGAGGAGAGAGGCAAGGTCCTTGGCATCAATGCAGCATTCGTCTACCTGGGCCTCTCTCTGGGGCCATTTTTAGGAGGCCTTCTCACCCATTACTTCGGATGGAGAAGCCTTTTTCTGATCAACGTTCCCCTTGGATTGATTCCGCTGGCCCTGGGGCTGTGGAAGCTGAAAGGCGAGTGGGCCGGGGCTAGAGGAGAGAGATTCGATCTGATGGGATCTGCAATCTATAGCCTGATGCTTGTCGCTGTAATGTTTGGCTTTTCCATTCTTCCATCGTTGCAAGGCGCTCTACTGGTGCTGGCAGGAGCAGCAGCTCTGCCTATTCTAATACGCTCTGAGTCGAGGGTGAAAAGCCCCGTCCTGGATGTGAGCCTCTTTAAGAATAATCGGGTCTACGCCTTATCTAATCTGGCGGCTCTCATCAGCTATAGCGCCACCTTTGCCATAACCTTCCTATTGAGCCTCTATCTGCAATATATCAAAGGCCTGGAGCCGGATCAGGCCGGAATTGTCATGCTGGTGCAGCCGGCGGTGATGACCATCCTCTCTCCCTATACCGGAAAGCTCTCAGACCGTGTGGAGCCGCGTCTGGTGGCCTCTGCCGGTATGGCGCTCACATTTGTAGCCGTCTTCGCGTTTGTGTTTATCGATGATGAGACCAGCCTTGCGGCAATTGCCTCTTCTCTCATGGTCCTAGGACTAGGCCTGGCGCTCTTCACCTCTCCCAACACCAATGCCATCATGTCCTCAGTGGAGCCGCGCCACTACGGCGTGGGATCGGCAACTCTCGGAACCATGCGGCTGATCGGCCAGGTATCCAGCATGAGCTTTGCCATGATGGTCTTCTCATTTTATCTGGGAACGGTGGAGATCACGCCGCAGCATTACCCGGAGTTTCTGGCAGGAGTGAAGGTGGCGTTTGCCGTCTTCTCCATTCTATGCGTTCTCGGAATATTCGCCTCACTGGCCAGAGGACAACTGAGAAAAAAATGAGGACTCTTCGCTACTCTTCGCTATTTTCTGTCCAGAACCTTGATGAGGTGATAGCCGAATGGGCTCTTGACCGGCCCCAGGATCTTTCCCTTTTCTCCCTCGAAGGCAGCTTTCTCGAACTCCGGGACCATTTTGCCCTTGCCAAACCATCCTAAGTCGCCGCCGGCCTTCCCTGAGGGGCATTGAGAATATTTTCGGGCCATCTCGGCAAAGCTCTGACTTCCCTCTGCGAGCTTCTCCTTTACCTCTAATGCTTTCTTTTCCGTCTTGCACAGGATGTGTGCAGCATGAACCTCTTTTACCATGAGCCAGGTATGTTGAAAGGCAGAGATAAAAGTCTATTCGATGATCTCCTGCACCCGGCCCACCTGGCCGTCCTGCAGCCTCACCTTGATGCCGTGCGGGTGAAATGAGGAGCTGGTGAGAAGCTCCTTGACGATGCCGCGTGTCCTTTTGCCTGTCCGCTGGTCTTTTTTGAGGACGACGTCCACGGTGAGACCGGGGCGGACGTCCTTTCTTTGCTGGCCGTTCTTTGGCAGTGACATTTCAAACCTCTGATATGGCAAATTCGGCTCTTCGCTGAATTGTGTGGATCGAACTCATCGGAGATCTCCTAGATAAATCTTTCTTTGTGACTTTGTGGTAATCTGTAGCATATCGATCACCACAAAGTCACAAAGATAAATTTTGGACTGCATCTAAGTAGCGTGCCGGTATTTATGCAATGGCGTTCTCGGTCGCAATGCTTGCATTTATTCGCCTGCGCTCTTGTTGTCCCTGCCTCTTGTGCCCTTCATTTTCATCAACTTGCCCGGTGCTCCAACTCGCGTCTTCAGGTACCTGCCGGTGTGGCTCGCTTCCACCGCCGCTACCTCCTCAGGCGTTCCTGCGGCCACGATTCGGCCTCCCGCGTTGCCTCCCTCCGGTCCCAGGTCGATGATGTAGTCTGCGCACTTGATGACATCCAGATTGTGCTCGATTACCACAACGCTGTTGCCCTTTGCCACGAGGTCGTCCAGAACAGATATGAGCTTCTTGACATCTTCGAAGTGAAGCCCGGTTGTGGGCTCGTCGAGCAGATAGATGGTCCTGCCAGTGCCCCGCTTGGCCAGCTCGCGGGTGAGCTTGATCCTCTGGGCTTCACCCCCGGAGAGTGTGGTCGAGCTCTGCCCCAGCTTGATGTAGCCCAAACCTACATCCAGCAAAGTGTCAAGTTTTGAACGAATGGCCGGGGTGTTCTCGAAGTGCTCTCGTGCCTCCTCTACAGTCATGTTCAGCACCTCGGCGATGGACTTGCCTTTGTACTTGACATCCAGGGTCTCTTTGTTGTAGCGGGTGCCCTTGCACTCCTCGCACTCAATGTAGACATCAGGCAGAAAGTTCATCTCGATCTTGATCAGGCCGTCACCCTGACAGGCCTCGCAACGGCCACCCCGGACGTTAAAGGAGAAGCGGCCTGCTTTGTATCCCCTAACCCTCGCCTCCTTCGTCTCAGAGAAGGCCTGGCGGATGGGATCGAAGATCTTGGTGTAGGTGGCAGGATTGGATCTAGGAGTCCTGCCGATAGGGCTCTGATCGATGACGATCACTTTATCCACCTCTGAGTCGAAAACGATCTCATCGAATTTTCCTGGCTCGGTGCTCGACTTGTAGATCTTCTTCATGAGCGCTCGGTAGAGGGTGTCATAGATGAGAGTGGACTTGCCGGAACCCGAAACCCCTGTGACGACAGTCAGAACGCCGATAGGTATAGCCACATCGATGTTCTTCAAGTTGTTCTCACTGCAGCCTAAAAGACGAATGAAGGTGCTGCTCTTCCTGCGAGCTGCCGGGACATCAATGGTCCTGTCCCCGCAGAGGTACTGGCCTGTAAGAGACCCGGAGTTCTCCTCAATCTCCTGTGGCGTTCCCTGGGCCACCACGTAGCCGCCATGAATTCCGGCCCCCGGACCTATGTCGAGCACATGATCGGCAGCCCGAATTGTCTCCTCATCGTGCTCGACTACTATGAGGGTATTCCCCAGGTCCCGCAGCTTTTTTAGAGTCTCAATGAGCCGGGCATTGTCTCTTTGGTGCAGACCGATGGATGGCTCGTCAAGCACGTAGAGCACTCCGGTGAGGTTGGAGCCGATTTGCGTTGCAAGTCTAATCCTCTGAGCCTCGCCTCCTGAAAGGGTTCCGGCATTTCGGGATAGCGTCAGATAGCCAAGGCCCACGTGCTCTAAAAATCCCAGTCGCGCTGTGATCTCCTTCAAGACCTGTCGGGCGATCTCGTTCTCCTTTTCAGTGAGCTTCCCTGCCAAGTCTTCAAAGAACCTGAGGCTCTCAACAACTGAGAGGTCTGTCACATCCACGATAGACCGCTCACCTACCTTCACTGCCAGGATCTTCTCTTTGAGCCGGCGGCCACGGCAGGCCGGGCAGGGAAGAACTCGCATGAACTTCTCCAGCTCTTCTCTGCGGTACTCGGAGGCTGTCTGGCCGTAGAGGCGGATGCTTTGGGGGATGAGCCCCTCCCACTGGCCGTTATGCATCCAGTAGGCGTCACCATTTTTCATGCTCATGGAGAACGAAATGTTCTCATCCGAGCCGTACATCAGAGCGCTGTACTGCTGCTCGCTCAGGTTTTTGATGGGAGTGAGGACATCAAATCCGAAGTGCTTGGCGACAGCTGCCAGGTGCTGGCCCCTCCAGCCGTCGATTGCGTTCCTGTACAGAGCTACCGCACCGTCGGCGATGCACAGCTCCCTGTCGGGTATGATCAGATCCGGATCAAACTCCATCTTGATGCCCAGCCCATTGCAGCTCTCGCAGGCACCAAAGGGGCTGTTGAATGAGAACATGCGCGGCTGCAGCTCCTCAAAAGCCATACCGCAGACAGGACATGCCATCGTGGCCGAGTAGAGCTTTTCCTTGCCTTGTCCAAAAAGGGCTATGACCAGGCCCTCGGCTTTGGCGAGAGCATTTTCGATTGCCTCCACCAACCGGGACCGATCCTCGCCAGGGTCGAGCCTGTCCATGACGACATCTATGTTGTGCTTTTTGTAGCGGTCCAGCTCGATTGCCTCGTCCGTCCTGCGGATCTCGCCGTTCACTCTCACCCTTGAAAAGCCCTCTGTGTTGAGGTCTGTGAAGAGCTGGCCGTAGGTTCCCTTCTTCTGGCGGACCACGGGGGCGAGGATTGTGACCTGGCTGATGCTCGCTTCTTTGGAGTCTGTTTTTTCTCCGTCTTCGCCAACAGATCCCTGCTCTGCTGCTGCCTGCCCTTGCACCTGCTCTAAAATGCTATCGGCAATTCTCTCAGGTGACTGGGACTGGATCACTATGCCGTGCTCCGGGCAGTGGGGCACGCCGATTCTGGCAAATAGCAGGCGCAGGTAGTCGTAGATTTCCGTTACCGTTCCAACAGTGCTGCGCGGGTTTTTGGATGTGGTCTTCTGCTCGATTGAGATGGCTGGCGAGAGGCCATCGATGCTGTCTACGTCTGGCTTGTCCATCTGGCCCAGGAACTGGCGGGCGTAGGCTGAGAGGGACTCGACGTAGCGGCGCTGGCCTTCTGCGTAGATGGTGTCAAAGGCGAGAGTGGACTTGCCTGAGCCCGAGACGCCGGTGATGACTATGAATTTGTCGCGGGGCAGCTCTACGGAGATGTCTTTTAAGTTGTGCTCGCGGGCACCTTTAATGGTAATCGATTTCATTGGGAGGGTCTCACGGAATTTGTAATCGAATGGTGAGCAATGGGCGGAGGATGGACTTAACCCTTTTCAGGCCAAGCTGTTTGGCGAATACAAAAAGAAAAGGCTCTTCGCTGAATTGTGTGGGTTGGACTGCACGGAGAGATCATATACAGATTATTCTTTGAGTCTCTGTGCAAATATAATGACATATTTAATGCCAATCACCACAAAGGCACAAAGGATCTGAATCCATTATGACTGCCTGTAAAAATAGCGAGGAACTAAAAAGAGTGGTTTTAGGCGCTATGCATTCTACTTCTCAACCGTCTCCAGCTCCTCCTGCAGATCCTGAGTCAGGTCCACGCCGTAAAAGTCGCCCGTTGTCGGAAGCTCCATTGCAAATCCGCCGGTGACGTCCACCCAGGCCTCAGCCTTGTCCACGGCAATATCGAGGATATGCCCTCCGGCCTTTCTGTCCTCGGTTATGAAGTGCAGATGGTATCCCGGCACATTGAGGCTCTTGGCGAAATCTGGAGCCCAGACGCCCACCACAGTTCCGGTTACGTTTGTCATCTCGAAGACCGACTGAGTCTTTGCCGCATCTGCCAGACGCGGGTAGGGCTTGACCTGTTCTGGAATGCTCCTGGTCTTGACATAGGGGAATGTCCCCTCGATTCTTATGGCGTAGAAGACGTTTTTGGACGGCAGCGCTGCATCCAATTGGCTCGATAACTCGGTGAAGTTGCTAGCGTTCCTAATTGATGCGGTCTGGTCAACCTCGAAGTCCGTTACTGTAGCAAAGGGTGCAGTCATATTGCCCAAAACCGAATAGGCAACGCCATCAGCCTTTACCTGATAGTAATATCCGTCCAGCGCGATCATCTCGCCATCCAGGGAGTCGAAGGTGCCTATGCCGAAGTCGCCGTGAGTCATGAGATCATCGAAGCTGTAGAATCCGTCAAAGACGCCCTGCATCAGAGCATCGATGGTAGAAACTTGAAAGAGGATGTCGTCGTCGGCGCACTGAGCTGGAGAGAGCAGAGCCAGAACAGCCATCAATAACAATGCCCCTGTGATTGAATAATTCTCATCCATTTGAATCGGTTTCTCCTAAAATATCGCAAAATTTAGTTTGGCATATTTATGTCTTTTTGGGCAATCATTTTTATAAAACTCTCGGATCCTGGGATACAATAAAGCATTTAAAGCCACAACAGCATAAAACCTCTTTGAGGGATCGAAAACGTTGCCATCTGCACTTAGCATATTATTCCTAGCTATGATATCGCTTTCCTCTGCGACAATGGATCTTGGCGGCCAGTCAGGAAAAGAAACTCTAGCAGGAATCGGAAATGGTTCAAGCTTGTGGGACTGGGGCACTGCGCCGATCGGCCATGTGGTTGAGGGCAACAATCTGATCGCAGGAGTCCGCATCGATTCCAGGGATATGTCGGTCATGGAAACACCGCTCCAGGCGACTGGCATGGATCATACTGGCTCGATAGCACCATTGGTTTCAGACGGAAGTAGGATAAGGCCGATAGCGCCATTGGTTTCGGGCGATAGTGAGATAGAGCCGATAGCGCCGTCAGAGTCAAGTCAAGAAGAGTTTACGACATGGGAAACATGTGTGTGGGGCGGCTATTCTGAGATGTCGAATCTTGAAGAAAAATCCTTCAAGTCTAAGAACGGTGTCTTTGATGCAAAGGCCTTCAAGTCACCTACCGAGGCCGAGTTTCCAAGGGTCTACTAATTTTTATATTTTTAAAAAAAGTTTTTTGGCGGCTACTTTCTCGCCGCCATCTCCAACAGCTTGGCCGCCTGGGCTCCTGCCTCCAGGATGTCCAGGTTCTTGGGGATCAGCTTGGGCTTGCCGGCAAATGTCACCCGGAAGGCGTCAGCATAAGCCTCGCGAGGCAATCCCAGACCGCCGGCCTGCATGAGAGCGCCAAACATTGCCGAATTGGCTGCCTGCGCGGCTCCGCGCTCTGTGGCGATCTCGGTTGCTGGCAGAGATATGACCCGCACGCCCTCTGGGCCCTCGAACTGCCCGGCCATGGACTCGTAGATGATCACACCGCCCTTCTTGACTGAAGACGCGAACTTCTCTAAAGAAGGCCGGTTGAAGGCAACAAGCACATCAGGATGATCCACTACAGGACTGCCGATCGGCTGCCCGGAGACTATCACCGAACAGTTGGATGTGCCTCCCCTCTGCTCCGGACCGTAATCCGGATAGTAGGATACAGCTCGCCCGCATCCAAAGCCCGCCTGGGCGAGGGCGAGTCCCATGCTCAACACGCCCTGACCGCCAAACCCAGCGATCTTGACGCCCTTGGCCGCAAACTCCGGGTCCTTTTGAAACTCGATGCAGGCCTCGCCTGCACAGCCAAATACCCTGTCAAGCGATTCCTTGGAGAAATCGCTCTCCTCCCGGATTACGGCTGTTGCAGCAGCAGAGTTGTCCCGGAACTTTTTGAGAGGAAACTCCTTTTCCATCTGCTCGTTGAGAAACTTGGTGATTCCCTGCACATTCATTCGAAGGATGGTAGGACACGGACTGAGCAGCTCCACAAAGGCATAGCCCAACTTGTCCCTCTGAATTTCCAGGGCCTTTCTCACAGCCCGGCGAGCCTTTCGGATGTGTTCGATGTCTGAAAGAGATACTCTCTCGATGAAGACCGGGGCCCTGAGGGTATCGAGCAGCTCGCAGATGTGAATGGGGTATCCCTGATCCTTTGGGTCGCGCCCTTCAGGCGTTGTGGCCGTTACCTCGCCAATCAACGTCGTGGGCGCCATCTGCCCGCCGGTCATGCCGTAAACGCTGTTGTTGACGAAGAACACAGCCAGCTTCTCGCCTCGGTTAGCAGCCTGAATTGTCTCATTGAGCCCAATGGAGCCCAGATCCCCGTCTCCCTGGTAGGAGATCACTATGGCATTGTCCTCTGCCCTTGATATTCCTGTGGCAATGGCCGGAGCCCTGCCGTGGGCTGCCTGCACATGCCCGCAGTCCAGATAGTAGTAGGCAAAGACCGAGCATCCCACAGGACTTATGACCACACAGCGATCCTGAATGCCGAGGTCTGCCATAGCCTCGCCTATGAGCTTATGCAAAACGCCGTGCCCGCAGCCCGGACAGTAATGGGTGGCGGTCGGCGCAGCTCCTCCCTTTCTCGGAAACTGGGCATACATTCCGGGATGCCCGCCCAAAACCTTCTCTTTAGCTGCCATCTAAGCCACCTCCCTGATCTTATCCATGATTGAATCGAGCCTGATCAAATTTCCGCCGTAGCGACAGACCAGCTCCACCTGCCGGCATCCGCTTGCAAGCCGAATGTCTTCTCTCATCTGTCCGTCGCTCATCTCCACTGAAATGAATTTAGCCCCGCGCTCAGCAAGAGCCCGGAGGTCCTTCTCAGGGAACGGATAAAGCGAGATTGGCCTGAAGAGACCTGCCTTGATGCCCTCTTTCCTGGCGGCATCCACTGCCGACCTGGCTATCCGGCTGCTGATGCCGTAGGAGACGAGAACGACCTTTGCGTCCTCCAACCGGTATCCCTCGTAGGCAGTCTCATTCTCTTTGATGCGCTCGTACTTGGCCTGCAGCTTGTAGTTATGCTTCTCCATCTCATCGAAGTTGAGCATAATCGACGTCACCAGGTTTCCTCTGGTCTCGCTCCTTCCGGCTACCGCCCATGTCGTGTCAATCTTGGCAGCCAGCGCCGTTTTCGGAAACACCAGGGGCTCGACCATGTGACCCAGCACTCCATCCGCCAAAATCACCACAGGATTTCGGTACTTGAATGCCAGCTCGAAGCCCTTCATGGTGAGGTCGCACATCTCCTGAACGCTTGCCGGGGCAAGCACTATGTTGTGGTAGCAGCCGTGCCCTCCTCCCTTGCAGGCCTGATTGTAGTCCGACTGCTCAGGTCCGATGTTGCCAAGCCCAGGTCCCGCCCGACAGATATCGACGATAACACAGGGCAGCTCAGCTCCGGCAATATAAGTTATACCCTCTTGCTTGAGGCTCATTCCAGGTCCTGAGGAGGCCCCCAAAACCCGGTGCCCAGCAGTTGCTGCTCCATAGACCATATTGATCGCTGCCTCTTCAGATTCAGCCTGAACGAACTTGCGGCCCAACTTGGGGAAGAAGCGAGAGGCTTCCTGGAGTATTTCACTCGCAGGAGTAATTGGATAGCCAAAGAAGCAGTCGCATCCTGCATAGAGCGCTCCGACGATCACAGCGCTATTTCCGTCAATTAGTTGAGATGTCATCTTCAGTTCCCCCCATTGTTGCCGTTCTTCTCTTTCTGGGGCACGTGCACCTCGATGGCCAGCGGCTCAGGACAGGTGTAGTAGCATGCTCCGCAGCCGATGCAGCCGTCGCCTGAATAAACCACAAAATGATAGCCGCGATCATTCAGCTCTGTGCCCATCTTCAGAACATCTGCCGGACAGGCCACGATGCACCTCTCGCAGGCCTTGCATTCCAGGGTATTGATGAGCGGATAGGGCTTATCCTTGTCCCTGATCTCTACTCGCCGAATCTTGCCGCTGATGGTCTTTGGCAGCTCAGGAACGAACTCGATGATTCTCGGATATTTGTATGGCGCAGTGACCTTTTTGACGTGGTCCTGAAGCTCTTTTTTCAGGGCATCTGATGGGGTATGTCCCTGGGTGAGGACAATTGTTGCCTTTACAACCTGTCCCCGGATCGGATCAGGCACTCCGGTAATGGCCACCTCCAAGACTGCGGGATGAGTCATGAGGGCGCTTTCGACCTCAAATGGTCCCACCCGGTACCCGGAGCTCTTGATCATGTCATCAGTTCTGCCCACGAACCAGAAGTATCCGTCCTCATCTCTCCAGGCGGTGTCTCCGGTGTGGTAGTAATCGTCATGCCAGGTCTTCTTGGTCTTATCAGGATCGGAATGATAATCGGTAAAGAGGCCGACAGGCTTGCCTCTGTCAGTCTTTATCACAATCTCGCCCTCTTCGCCCACCTCACAAACCTTATCGTTTTTGCCCACAAGCACGATATCAAATCCAGGTGCAGGCTTGCCCATAGAGCCGGGCTTGGGATTCATCCAGGGATAGTTAGCGATGCAGACCACAGTCTCAGTCTGGCCGAACCCCTCCATGAGCCGCAGCCCGGTGGTCTTGAGAAAGCTCTCATAGACGCTCGCATTGAGCGGCTCTCCGGCGGTGACAGCATATTTGAGTTTGGAAAAGTCGTATCTGGACATGTCGCTCTTGATCATGAACCGGAATATGGTCGGCGGCGCGCAAAAGGTGGTCACTCCGTACTTTCCCATCTCGTCCATCATCCGTCCGGCGTCGAATCGATCATAATCATAGACGAAGACCGCAGTGCCGGCCAGCCACTGGCCAAATATCTTGCCCCAGGCGCACTTGGCCCATCCAGAATCGGCCACCGTGTAATGCAGCCCGTCATCCTCCACATTCTGCCAGTACTTCGCGGTGAGGATATGGCCCAGAGGATACATCTGATCGTGTTTGACCATCTTCGGATAGCCGGTGGTTCCGGATGTGAAGTATGCGAGCAGAATGTCCTCATTTCTAGTGGCCTGCTCTCCAGTGGGTCGGACGAAATCCGCTGAAGCTTCCTCCAGCTCGGCATCGAAGTTGATCCAGCCCTCCCGCTTGATATCGATGCCTCCTACAAGTACCTTGACTATGGGAATATCGCCAAGCGTCTTGTGGGCGACATCGAATTCCGCCGGCACATCATTCTCGGCGATGCAGACTATCATCTTCAAATCAGCCTTTTTGATGCGATAGACGAAGTCCTTGGCCTTCATCATGTGCGTGGAGGGGATGGAGATGACACCGATCTTGTTCAATCCCACCATGCAGACCCAGAATTCCCAGCGGCTTTTCAGGGTGAGCATGACGGTGTCGCCCTTCTTGAGGCCGAATTTCGAGAACATGTTTGCGGCTTTGTCGCTCAAGGTCTTGAGATCTTTAAAGGTGATGATCTTCTCCTCACCGCAATCGTTACACCAGACTAAAGCGCGTTTTGTTGGACTTTCTCTGGCGTAGGCATCAACTACATCATAAGCAAAATTGAAGTTCTCGGGAACTTGGATCTTCAGGTTTTCCTTAAAGTCCTCATATGACTTGTAATCCACCCGAGAGACGAACCTGGACAATAGTGATGACATTTTTAAATCCTCTTTCTCTTCTCCTACATGACCACAGCCAGTATCTTCACCGGCATATCGTTTAAGGCTTCCATATAGTGATCATAAGACGCATCGAAGAATATGGAGTCTCCAGCGTTCAGCACAACATCGTTCTCATTGATGGTGAGCTTGAGAGATCCCTCCAGCACATATTCGAACTCCTGGCCCGGATGACTGTAAAATGACGGACTGCCTTTTTTGGGATCGATGGTCACGATAAAGGGCTCTGCCTTTTTGTGTGCGAACTTTCTGGCCAGGCTTTGGTAGAGATATTGCTTTCTGCGCTCTACCTCTACCGCCTCACCCTTTCGGGTGACGGTGAATATGCTCATCTTGGACTCCTCGCCCGTGAGCAAGAGACCGGTATCAACGTTCAGCTTTCGCGCAATGCCAATGAGAATGCTTGCGGGAATATCCAGCTTTCCATCTTCATAGCAGTTGTATGTATCAACAGGCACTTTAAGGTGCTCTGCCATTTCCTCGGACGATACCCGATTTAGTTCCCTCAGCTCACGCAGACGTGAACCGATTTCTTCAAGCTTCTCCTTCATGGTCATTCCTCAGCGCATTTTCCTTAGTATGGTCCATAGAAGATGCTGGGCCATAGGTAATGTGCAGGATTGTGACTGCCTCATATGCATATTTTAATCTATCTCAAAAGGACAGCCGCATTTATTCTGCAAAAAAAAGGTTGGAAAAAAACAGGCCTACAAAAATATCATAATTAAGCATTGAAAAAGTGAACTGCAGGGTTTTGGAGAAATCAATCAGAATAATCGTTCGAAATGTGCATGAGCTCTCAGTATCATCCCCCGAAAGAAGATGCAGGCATTGTCGGAATTGTAATTCTTTAATGATCTGTGTAGAATATCAATACCTATTGGACAATGTGAAGAAATGGCTTTTAAATTATTAATATAAATAACATATCAGACGCTCCTGCATAGAGACCTGCACCCAATTCTCAATTCGCGAAGACGGGGCGTCTGTAGATCAAACCGTTGTCGGATTCATAATAATAATCAATATTGGTCCGGTGCAGGCTCCTCATGAGGTCCAGTCATCCTCATCAAGCCAAGATTGGGCCTTTTTTTTAAGGCTTGTCTGAGTTTTGTTGGTAGTCCTTGAAGCGGAATTGGCGGACCTAGATCGATAGCGAGTGTTTCCTCGCATCAGATTGTACGCGATCTCTGGATCTATGTTGTACTTTTTCAGATAAGCTTCCTTGGAGAGATGCTCGCCCATTCCGGAGATGTAGATCGGCTCTCCGACAATCGGGGTAATTTTCCCGGCTGGCAAAATCCATTCGAAGCCCTGGGGAAGCACACATTGCAGCCAATCACCGTTTCTCCCAACTACTTCATTTGATGCTTGGTTTACCACGCCGCAATTCTTGCAAACGAACTTCTTCATATCACTCACCTTCAATCAGCTAGATAGGTTCATAACGGTATATATAATTTACTTAACAAATAATTTGTTTGTCAGGCCATCATTTTTTATATAAGTATAATGATTACAATATTCTCAAAGCGAAATGCCTCCGGCACACCTCATGCAACCTTCCGTCTTCAATCCACTTTCGGCCCATATTCTATTCATATCGATTCAAGTGATTCGCCCAGATTCCCTGCCCAATATTATAGAAAAGCAGGCAGAAGACCCGCTCCCTTCAGGGGGCGGGATGAATGCAGTACCTACTGCTATTGAACTTGAAGCGAAATAGATATCTAGTGCTTTGTAACAAAAGTTTTAAATTTTAGAACTTGCCATATATTAAAGATCATGGCAAGAAAAAAACTGCACATCGTCCACTTGAAGGCAGAAGAGCGAGAAGAATTAAAACAATATCT
>Ga0074195_1003559_pt1 | contig 14378 bp, 10 predicted proteins | sample EPASupsiteHSE623_FD_64525 | JGI IMG/M metagenome (GOLD analysis project Ga0074195, IMG submission 64525) | Bioremediated contaminated groundwater from EPA Superfund site, New Mexico - Sample HSE6-23 | ecosystem: Environmental > Aquatic > Deep subsurface > Groundwater > Contaminated ...
ACCAACGATCAGGCCGACGGATGGTTTATAGGATACGTTCCAAAGCTGACAGCCGGAGTATGGGTTGGTGCAGAGGACAGGCAGGTACACTTTGAGAGACTCGACCTGGGAGGAGGTGCAAACATGGCTCTTCCTATCTGGGGTATTTTCATGCAAAAGGTTTTAAAGGATGGCACTCTCGGAATATCGACAAATGACACCTTTATTGCTCCTCCGGGCTTTTCCGTTCAGTTCAACTGCAAGGGAAGTGACGAAGACATGAACTCAAACTCATTCCTGAAGGATCCTTTTTTCCATTAGTTTTAATTGATCAGATTAACAGTTGCATATTAAATGAAGAAAATAGTTGCCCTTGTTTACGGGGGAGATTCATCCGAGGCAGAAGTTTCGGTAAAGAGCGGAAAGCATGTTGCCCGTCATATAGACAGGGAGAGATACGAGTTTTTTGAGGTTCTTGTCAGGGGCAGGGACTGGGGTGTGCAGATGGAAGATGGTTCTGTTATACAGATAGATAAAGCTGATTTTTCTTTCGTTGACAAAAACGGCAGAAGGGTTAATTTTGATATTGCTCTCATAATGATTCACGGCACACCCGGTGAAAACGGCATACTCGAGGCCTACTTTGAGATGATTGGGCTGCCAAGCACAACCTGTTCTTCCATTGTTTCTGCCATCACATTTGACAAGTATGCCTGCAAGTGCTACCTGAGGGATACCGGAATTCTTCTTGCCAGGGAGGTCTTTATGAGAAAGGGTGATCACTATTCTGTTGACGATATTGTCTCCCGGCTTGGTCTTCCTTTGTTTGTAAAGCCAAACTCGGGGGGGAGCAGCTTTGGTGTGACAAAGGTAAAGAGGGCAGAGGATCTGACAGGCGCAATTGAAGCCGCCTTTTCTGAGGGAGAGACAATCCTTATTGAAGAGTGCATTAGTGGAAGGGAGATGACAAATGGAGTGTTTGAGGCTGACGGAGCCCTTGTAAGATTGCCTGTAACTGAGATTATTTCGAAAAATGAATTTTTCGACTACGAGGCAAAATATCTTGGAGCAAGTCAGGAGATTTGTCCAGCTGCCATACCTGAGCATTTGAGTAATAAGATTATTGACCTTTCACACAAAATGTATCACTATCTTGGTTGTAAGGGTATTGTGAGAATGGACTATATTGTAAGGGGAGAAGAGGTGTATTTTCTTGAAATTAACACGGTTCCTGGAATGACCGAAATGAGCCTTGTCCCTCAGCAGATAAGGGCCATCGGAATGACAATAAAGGAGTTTCTGACAAAACTGCTTGGTTAAAGAGTTACTTTCTAAAACTTAATATTATGTTTGCTAAAATTTTCAAAAAGGCGGCGGGTTCACTTGCTGTTTTGTTTTTGTTGTTATTTGCCGTATCATCTGCCAGTGGACAGCAACGGGTTTCGGGAAAGGTTACGGACCAGACAGGTATAGGTGTTCGGGATGTTTTAGTCTCAGATGGTTTTAATGTAGTCAAGAGTGATGTGAAGGGTGATTTTTTTTTAGAGACCAACCCGCGGGCAAGGTTTCTGTTTATGTCAACTCCGGGAGGTTATGAGCAGGATGGCAATTTTTATTACAGACTTGAAAAGAATCAGGCAGAACAGCTGGATTTCAGATTGAAAAAGGTTGGCCGGCAATCCGATAAGTTTATTCATATTGGAGATACCGAGGCAACCATATATAAAAACTGGATTGACGGACTTAAGGGTTTCATATCCAATCATAAGCTTGCATTTCTTCTACTGAATGGAGATATCTGTTATGAAAAGGGAATGAACTTTCATGCAAGGGAGATTACCACAGAAACTATGGGGCTGAGGGTTGTCTATTCTCTCGGCAATCACGATCTTGTTGCAGGTGATTATGGCGAACAGCTGTATGAAAAACTTTTTGGACCGGTGTGGTATTCATTCAATGTCGGAGGTGTGCACTTTGTGAACCTTCCGGTAAACTATGGTGACAAAGTACCCTCATACAGTGCAGATGATATTTACAACTGGCTTAGAAAGGATCTGGATGCCATTCCCCGCAATACTCCGGTTATTATAATCAATCATCACCTCTATGGAGTTGCTGACAATTTTGTGATGAAAACCGACAAGCAGACACTTAATCTTTATGATTATAATTTCAAGGGATATTTATATGCTCATTACCATACCAACTCGTTTCATAAAACTGATAAAGGGGCCTCTCTGTTCAGCACAATGTCGCCCAACAAAGGGGGAATAGACCACTCCCCATCGTCTTTCAGGGTTTTGAAGTTTAATGAAAAAGGGGAGATGAGCTCTGAAATCAGGTACTCTAATCTGGACAAGCATATTGTGGCCAATGGCTTCAGGAGTGTCACCAATAAAGGATACTCTTTTGTTGCGAATATTTATGATACAGGAACAGATGTGGTCGGTGCCGATGTTGTGGATGGTCCAAGGGCGTTTATGATGGTGCGGAAAAGTTCATGGAGCTGGTCATTGAACATTGATAAAGATTTTACTGGGAGGGAATTAAGGGTAAGAGTTAAATTTTCTGACGGGAGTGATGTTTACAAGCAGATTACAATGAATCACACGCCCGCAATCAAATGGGTGAGCAATCTGGGCTCAAACATATTCATGACTTCGCCGGTTATTACGGGCAATCTGGTAATTGCAGCAACAACCGACGACGATTCGGGCAAAAATGCCGCGGTAAAGGCTTTTGACAGAGTTTCGGGAAAGAAAGAATGGAGCTTTAAAACTAAGAATTCGGTCAAAAACAACATGGTGGTTTCAGATGGTACCCTACTTGCTTGTGATATTGAGGGTTGGCTCTATGCGATAGATGCTGGATCAGGAGTGCTTAAGTGGTCAAGGCTATTGAGGGAAGGTAGTATTCATCCGGTTTTCACACAGGGGATTGCTGCGTATAATGGCATAGTCTATGCAGGTCAGGGTAAGAATCTTACTGCTGTAAATGTTTCTGACGGAAAGGTACTTTGGGTGAATGGTGCCTGGAACGGTGGTGTCTCTGCAGTTGCCTCTCTTGTTGTCGATCCGGATTCGGGTGTTTTACTTGCAGCCGGGTACTGGCTTGGTCGTTTTGCTCATGAAGCCGTTTCAGGAAAAATGCTTTGGGAGAAAAAAGATGAGGATTCACGTATCTGCGACAACTCTCCTGTGGCTTTCAAAGGTAAATTCTACTATACTTCTCCAGGCTATATAACAGAAGTTGATCCTCTTACAGGAACAGAAACTGTAAAGCAAAAGATCAGCTACACTGTTAACAGTAACTCCCGTCCTCTTGTTACAGATAAGTATTTTATTGTTGGAACTACAGACAAAGGCGTTGCGGCTTTTGACCGTCAGAACGGTTACAAGGAGCTTTGGAACTTTAAGCCAAACCCTGCTATTCTCTATACTGCACCCTATACCAAGGATTTTCAGATGACAGTGGAGAGTGGTGCCGCTCTTGATGGAGATAGGGTATACTTTGGTGCCAACGACGGCTTTCTGTACTGTCTGGATGTTGCCAACGGGCTTTTCAGATGGAGGTTGAACCTGGGAGCACCTATCCTTGGCAACATAGTAATAGAGGACGGGGTTCTCTATGTATGTGACTTTGGAGGTAACTTGTGGTCTGTCCGTTTATTCGTGGCACAATAAGATCTGTTTAATTTAATACTGGTCTGAATATAAGATTAATACCACTTATCGTGCCACGCAATATCTTTATCTGATAAGCAGTGCTTTTACAATTGCTTTTGATATATTTTCCTCTTTATCAAATGATATTTTTGAGAAAATCACTCTGTAGTTTTCAATGTCAAGATAAAGGACGGAGTCTGGATAAAACAACACTCCTGTAATAGAGTCTTTCTGTGCCGATAATGCGAGCCTTTCCATAAGCAGGGTGAGTGGGGCAGCAATTATCTCATCTCCTTTTAAGCCAAGAACTGTTAGTGTGTCATTGGCCACAGTAGAATATACATCTGTATTTACCCAAGGGTATCCGGCTGTGGAGAACTTATCCTCAACTCTCTCTATTGAATTTTTGTTGTACTCCTTATATGTGAAGTTCTCTCCAAATTTAGTGCGGAGATCTCCTCCCGATGGATATCCGTATAGGTACTCCAAAAGGTTCTTATCCGTTTGTCTTGCCAGATATGAATAGATGTCGTAAAGGCGCTCAAACTTTTCCTTAGACAGAGAGTCGTCATAAACCTGAGGCGGAGCTGTCAATTTTCCGTCTTCTCCCATCATTTTTAGTTCGGTAGCAAGGGTTTTAAGCTGATATGTCTGTGATTTTATTCCAATCTGTTTGGCCGATATTGCAGGGATATACGAAAACAGAGAGAGCAGTACAATTGTTATGTAGCTTACATACAGATATTTGTCGTATTTTGCGGTTATGAAAAGTAGAACCGTAAGTGTCATTATAGCTCCACATACAATCAGATATGCCCTCTCTTCTGTGAAGCCGTACTGTGAGATCCTGTGGAGCGAACCTATCCAGAAAAGTGCAAGTGGTGCAATTGCAATCAAGCTGAACGTTTTGAAAAAGCGTGTAAACAGTGGTTTGTTAACCATAAGCATTCCAGCTTTTATTACTATTGCTGAGATTATGAATCCAAAAACCATATATGCAAGATTGCCCTTAGGGAGTGACCATCCTATTATGATTTTTGCAATGTACATATATAGGATTACGGTGTAAATAATGAGAGCCGGAGCGAGGATATAGTTGATGATTGTCTCAAATATCTTGGTTATCCGGAAGGTGACCCTCTTATTTTCGTCGTCGGCGTTGAGGTACAGAAAAATAACGGGTGCAATGATTATGTAACAGACAATTAAAGTATAGAAAGCAATGTCGTTGTATGAATCTTTAAAAATGTCAAAAAGATAGATGAACGAGAAGAATATCGCAATAAGTGCCCCGAAGATTGCTGTAACGATGGCCATTGTAAAGAAAAGCTCCTTTGCATAGGCAAGTATGTTTCTTACAAATCTTGTATTATCCTTGTAGTTGGAGTAGATAGCCAGAAAGGCAACGGCCACTGCAAGCGATGCCACATATTCTCCGCTTTGCACCCAATCCGATGCATTTACAAGAAAAGGTATTGCTGCTGATAGTACCGACAGATAATAAAGAACTCTTTTAATGCCGGTAGTGAAAACCCGGTTTAGAAGGTAGGCGAATGCAAATATGAGTGGTGCGAGAAGCAGGTTATCTCCGTAGGTTTCAGGAGAGATGATTTTCTCATACCATAGGAAAGAGAGGGTGAAAAAGGCGACAGAGATTATTATCTCAACTGGGTTGCGGACAACTATCACCTGAAGGTTGTTCAAGATTGATCTGATATTTACTTTCATACCGGATTATTTTAGGAATAATCAAAATTAGGTAAATATTCTAACTTTGTCCATTATCTGATTCTTTATTTTATGTTCTACAAAGAGTTTATAGAAAATGCAGGGGAGAGGCTGGAAACGCTTTACGGAAGGCGGGAGGGGCGGGCCATTGCATTGAGGCTGCTGCAGCACAGTTGTGGATTGCGACCATACGACCATATTGTTGATCCTTTTGGAGTTATATCTGAAAATAATATTGCTGAAATGGAGCGTTACATGGCAGAACTTGTTGCCGCCCGCCCCCTTCAATATGTTTTAGGTTATGCTGATTTCTACGGAAGGAGGTTTTTGGTAGAGGAAGGTGTACTTATCCCCCGGCCAGAGACAGAGGAGCTTGTAGGGTGGATATTAGGCAATAGGCAACAGGCAATAGGCAATAGGCAACAGGCAATAGGCAATAGGCAAGAGGGAACAGGCAATGGGCAATGGGCAATGGGCAATGGGCAACAGGCAATAGGCAATAGGCAAGAGGGAACAGGCAATGGGCAATGGGCAATGGGCAATGGGCAGCAGGCAATAGGCAATAGGCAAGAGGGAACAGGCAATGGGCAATGGGCAATGGGCAATAGGCAACAGGCAATAGGCAATGGGGTGGTGCGGATTCTGGATGCGGCATGTGGGTCGGGATGCATTGGAATAACGCTGGCCGCAGAGATTGCCGGTTCAAACTCTTTTGTTCGATCAGAGGTTTTTGCTCTGGATTTATCAGATAAGGCTCTTGAGGTAACTACAAAAAACGCAAGCCGACTTCTAACCGAGGCTTCTTCATCGAATTCGATTCATCAAACTCATAAAAGTTTCCTGCATCCATATAAGGCAGATATTCTGGCCGGACCTTCGGGTCAGGAAATAATTGAAGAACACTCATTGGACATTATTGTTAGCAATCCACCGTATGTAAGGGAACAGGAGAGGGCACTAATGCATAGAAATGTTATTGATTACGAACCGGCGGAGGCTCTGTTCGTAAGTAATGATGATCCGTTGCTGTTTTATAAGGCTCTGTCTGAATGGGGTTTACGCTTGCTGAAACCTGGTGGTTCCATCTATTTCGAAATAAATGAAGCCTATGGAAATGAGGTGGTTGAACTTCTTACATCTGCCGGTTACACCGACATATTTCTCCGTAAGGACATCAACGACAAAGATCGGATGGTGCGGGGGGTACTTTGCAGTAGTTTTTAGTAAATCTCTGATTTACTTATAGTTCAAGCAGTGAGAAATTTATGTTTGCTAAAGTAAAATATGTTTTTTACATTTGCCGCAACATAAAAAGAAAACAGTGAATATCTCTTTAACACAAATGTGGTGGTGGCACAGATCCGATGGGTTTGTGAGCATTACTGTTTGTGTATAGGGAAGGTATAATTATACTTATCGTATTATCAAGGTCCGGTGCTCATGCGCCGGACCTTTTTTTTATCCATTTTTAACCAAACTTTTTTAAAATTTCAAATCTTTTAAGAAGATGAAGACAACAAAAAAAATCATGCTCGCCGAGAGCGAGTTGCCGAAACAGTGGTACAACATTCTGGCAGACATGCCCACACAACCACAACCTATGTTGAATCCCCAGACAAGAAAGCCCCTTTTACCGCAAGAGATGGAAGGACTTTTTGCCAAAGGTCTGGTAGAACAGGAGTTTTCGGAGAAGCGATGGCATGACATTCCGGACGAGGTTCTTCATCTTTACAAGAATTACCGGCCCACACCGCTGGTAAGAGCCTTTGGTCTGGAAAAGGCGCTGGATACTCCGGCAAAGATTTTTTTCAAGAATGAGAGCATCAGCCCTGTTGGCTCTCATAAGCTAAACTCTGCATTACCACAGGCCTATTTTAATCATATACAGGGAATCACCCGACTGACAACCGAAACGGGTGCCGGTCAGTGGGGTTCGGCAATGAGTATTGCATGCAAGCATTTCGGAATTGAACTGGAGGTGTTCATGGTCAAGCAAAGCTATGAGGCCAAACCTTACAGGAAAGTGGTTATGAAAACTTATGGCAGCAAGGTATATGCATCCCCTTCAAATATTACCGAATATGGACGAAAGGTTCTGGCAGAAGATCCCGATTGCAGGGGCTCACTTGGCATGGCAATTTCGGAAGCTGTGGAAAGAGCAGTTACACAACCAAACACAAGGTATACCCTTGGCAGTGTCCTCAACCATGTCTTGCTACATCAGACAATTATCGGCCTTGAGGCGGAGAAGCAGATGGAGATGGCAGGGGAGTATCCCGATAAGATAATTGCTTGTTTTGGTGGAGGCTCGAACTTTTCCGGAATATCTTTTCCGTTTCTCCGTCACAAGCTTACAGGTGGCAGGTCGGTAGAACTGATTGCTGCCGAACCTGCTGCGTGTCCAAAGCTTACAAAGGGCGTTCTTGAGTATGACTTTGGCGATTCTGCCGGGATGACACCTCTTATTCCGATGTACACCCTTGGTCACGATTTTCAGCCGGAACAGATACATGCTGCAGGTTTACGATACCATGGCGGCGGAAGGATCGTCAGCCAGCTTAAGAAGGATGGTTATATAAACAGCTATGCGATTGAACAGCTGGAGGCGTTCAAAGCCGGAATCCTCTTTGCAGGTGCAGAGGGAATAATTCCTGCGCCAGAATCTACACATGCAATTGCAGCAACCATAAGGGAGGCACTAAAGGCTAAAGAGGCCGGTCGGTCAGAGGTTCTGCTCTTCAACCTCTCGGGCCACGGACTGCTTGACATTCCAGCTTACGAGGAGTACTTGTAGAGGGTACATGGGGACGCACATTGTGTACCCAGTTTACCCAAAAACACAAATTATGTGATTTTTTTATTGCATGGTGGTTGGTTGTAATATACGTGCACCAGATTTACCCGCTTCGCGCTCAATTCGCTAAAAAACAAAGGCTGAAACCAAGTATGCCACTACAAAAGGCTGCAGGTTTCAGCTCTCGTTTTTTCTAACGCGACTTTCGCTTAGCGGGTACCCAAATCTTCATTGCAAGTATATCACAACCAACCATCATGTTATTTATACACATAATTTGTATCTGTGACTATCTCATTTCAACGCCAATGATGGCATTTACTGTCTGGATTTACCCACTTCCTAATGGCCAGCAACATCAAATCCCGCCCCCTTTTCTTTATGGGTACACAATGTGCGTCCCCATGTACCCCCCATGTACTATTTCGTTGGAGCTACGACCAAAATTGGAGGGGCTAGAAACATAGCAGGATCTACGAACATACCGGCAGCCTTTGTCGTAGGTGATATCTCAACAACATCACGTGACTTGAAATCTTCCAGTGAATATGTCTGACCGGCAAGGGACTTGATTCTTTTTACAATCATCTCCCGGCTGGCAGTACTGAAGTAGTCGATATTATTAATCATGGTGCTGCGATTCTCTGCGCGCCATACCCCCTGCGAGTAGTAGTAGCCCCCTTCGTATGCGCCAACAGGTGAGTAGTTAGGTTGACCTACAAAATGCTTCCAAAGGACTTTGGTGAGGTCGTTGGTAACGTCAACATTAAGGTAGTGATTATAACCCTGCCACTGTTTAAGAGTATTGATTTTCTCCTGTGGGATTAATCCGGTTGTATTTACATATTCGTCGGCAAGTTTCCCAAAACCATGTCCTCCTGCTTCGTGCTGCACAACACCCCTAAAGTCGTAAGGATAGTTGGAGGCAGAAGTGGGACACATTGCCACAGCAGCACCATCTGAGCGCATCCAGCAAGTGCCTCCGTACCTTGTGCTGTTGGCAATCAATACGATAAGGGTTTTACTCACACTGGTGACAGGTGCTTTAAGTGCATATGTAAAACACATGTCATAGTTTGACTCCATACTGGTAGATGGTGCAGCAGCTTTATATTTGGTTCCGAAAACTGTATTTACAGTCTTGGTAAGGTCGCTGATCCCGCTCTCCTGAGAAAATGCATATACCATATAGACATTAAAATATGATGCATAGGTCTTGTATGGTTCAACATTAAAGAAGTGACCAACAGCTTCGCGGATTTTATTTTCATACTTTTTGGTCATCATGTCTGCCAGAGAGAACCCGTCACCTATAAAGACAATGTTTACACCCGACCCCTGAGTGGCACTTTGGATTGTTACATAGTCACCATCATTAAAGTTAATGTTGGTCTGATCCAATATCGCTGTGGTTTTAGTAGTGGTTCCGGTTAATTTTATAACTAAATTTCCCTCTCTTAATGTAGATCCGGTGTAGGGGTCAAACTTTATCTGCATAGTGGTACTGCCGGTGCCGCTTGTTTTTGAAGGAGTCACCCAGCTAGGACAACTTTCTATTTCCCATGGCGCTGAGGCCTGTATAGTTAGTGTCTTTGTATCGCCGTCGCCGGTAGACCGTACACGACCTTCAAGTATTATCAAGTAACTTTCCGGACTGGTACCATCTTCATAAATCCTTTTGAAAAATGTGTATCCCCAACCGGCGGTCAGCTGATAGGTGCTTAGGGTTCCAACCGGTATAATAAGATCAGCGTCAGCATTGATGCCCTGAAACACATTTGAGATAACAAAAGGCTGTGCAATTCTGCTGTATACCTTATTGAGTGCAGAACATCCGCTAAAGGCATAGCTATTAAGAATCTTAAGCGAATTTGGTAGTCTGACAGTATTTAAAGCCAGACAGTTGGCAAAGGCGTACTCTCCTATCTTGTTCAATCCGGCCGGGAACTCAATATGGCCCGCAAGGTTGTTGCAGGTAGCAAAAGCGTAGTTATCAATTGTTGCAAGATTTGCAGGAAGGGTTAATGATTTTATCTGGAGGCAATTATAAAAAGCCTCCTTTCCAATAGTGACCAGGGTAGATGGAAAGACGATGGTCTCAAGAGCAACCGGAGAGGCAAGGGTAGACTTGAATGCATAGTCAGGTATCTTGTCATCTTCAATTTTGGCGCTGCTCAGGTCAAGGTCCTTCAATGCTTTTATGTTTTCGCGTATTGTTGTGAAGTCATCGGCCTTAACAAACCCTTCAATTTTCAATCGGGTTATTCCTGCACGGTCAGCCACAGGAATAAGAGAAGCAAGAGTCTGACTGTTTGCTTCATATACATAATATCCGTTGAACCCACTCTGTTTTATGTTTATAGTATCCTTAATTGTCCCTACATTCTGGGTAAAGATGATCATGGCAGTTCTGTCTGTACTGCTGGTGTTGGGGCTGACAGTGAAGGTATAATCGCTTGTTACAAGCCCTTTGGTACGGATTTGGGATATCCAGCCTGTTCCTCCCAATATTGTAACAGAGTTTTCCGTGTTTGACTGTACAGAGTAGTTGAAGCTGCCTCCGCTCTTTTGTATATAAAAGTTCTCCTTGCTCAACATGAGAGCATACATCATCTGCTGGTTGATTATGAGAGTATCGGCCATGGAGCCGTTTTTCTCCTTGAAGACAACCTTAGCTGTCCGGTTGTCGAAGGTACTGTTTCGGGCAATGAAAAACTGATGAGTATACGTATTAAGCCCTTTTGTCCCCAGATGACTCACCCAGCTGTCGTCGCCAAGTATCTGAAAATCATAGAGAACATTTGTCCGAAGTTCTACATCGATATTTCCCCCGGCAGTTGGCATATTGACAATTTTAGATGTCAGGATAATAGCATTTGTCTGAGACTGATTTATTGTGAGAGTGTCTGCAAGGGTGCTTGCTTTATCCTTGAATATGATTTTTGCCGATCTGCTGTCGTATGCAGAGTTTTTTTCAATTGCAAATTCATGATTGTATGTGTCAAAGCTCTTGGATGTTACTCTAGTTATCCAGCTTACTCCGGAAGGCATTATTACATCATATGTAATGTTACTTTTTAGTTCAACCGATATTGTACGGGCACTGTTGTCTAGGTTCTCTGTTTTTTTTGTAAGGATAAGGGCGTCGTTTTGTTTCTGGCTTACAGCAACAGAACCCGACAATGTTCCGGCTATAACTGTTATAGTGGTTGACCTGTCTGCATTGGATGTGTTCTTTGCCGCTACAAGCTTTACTGTTGCAGTTCCCTCTCCCGAGACAGGTGTGATACTGCACCATCCTCCTCCGCCACTTATGGTCCACGATGTATTTGATGTTACTGTTATTGTTGTCTCCGATCCTGCAGGAGGTACCTCTACCGTTGATGACGAGAGCGAAAGAGTCGGCTCAGGCTGACAGCTTACGCATACTAGGGCAATAAAGGCAATAAGAAGGATGGATCTTTTTTTAAGGTCTCTTATCATTGTTAGTTGTTTTTACGAATGTTAGGTTTTGTTGTTATTTTGGCCGACTGTATGCTTGATATGACTTACTTCAGCGACCTGTCGGTATACAGAATACCCTCAAGATGGTCAACCTCATGCTGGAATATTACTGCCGTAAATCCCTCAACTGTATCTCTCTTCTCTTTGAATGTATTGTCGTCGAGGAATGATATTATTACGCGTGTAGAACGTTGGACAGTGTCGCGCTTGCCGGGTACAGAGAGGCAACCCTCCCATCCCCATTTACACTCTTTGGAAAGCTCTACAAGCCTGATGTTTGCATAAAATTCAAATGGTTCTCCATCTTTGTCAAGTCTCTGAACTGCCACCAGTCTTTTGTTTATTCCAACCTGCGGAGCAGCAATTCCAACACCTGCATTTGCTGTGTCGAGAACTGTAGCCAGCATCCTTTTCTTAAGGGTATTGTAATAATCACTTTTTACATCTTCTGCTGTAAGATCAGATGAAACACTTCTGAGCACAAGTGTGTCGGCAGGGTTGTCTACAATAAAAAGGCGCATTATACCGGCAGTTGAATCGCTGCCAATTAGATCAAGTTCAGACTGTGTGAACGTTATGGGTTTTGTACAGGAAAATGTACAATAAAGGGTAGCTATAAATGCAAAAAGGACTACTTTTGGCGAAGAGGAGCGTTTTACATTACTCATGTATGTCGGTTTTTATAAAATTGTTAACATTGTCAAAGATAGATAAATTCTCATAAGAGAGATTGAAATAATCTTTACATTTGGAGTCTTAAAAACGAACATGATGCATTTTCTTGGAGAAATCATATCAATAGCTGTTGCAGTCTCATGGACCCTTTCTGCTCTCTTCTTTGAGTATGCCGGCAAGAAAATAGGATCGCTTATAGTAAATATCTTAAGACTTATTTTTGCCTTCTTTCTTTTGGGTTCATTGCTTTATTTTACAACCGGATCGTTTATTCCTCAGAATGCCGATGCCGATACCTGGATATGGATGGTATTGTCGGGTCTTGTGGGGTTTGTATTTGGTGATCTCTGCCTCTTTTACTCATACCTGCTTATTACTGCAAGGTTCTCCCAGCTTCTGATGACCCTGGCGCCTCCGTTTGCGGCTCTTTTTGGCTGGCTCCTTCTTGGGGAGACCCTTTCTCCCATGGGTTTTGTAGGAATGGCTGTTACGCTGGTGGGTATAGCAATATCGGTTCTCAAAAGAGGAAGCAACACTGCTGCAAGTGCGGGAGAGGAGACTCTGGTTGCAGGAGGCAGCAACCTCACAGTTGTGACCAGATGTGAAAAGGAAAGTTTTACCAGAAGGGTCATAAGCAAGCTAAGTCCCAACCTAAGGCTTCATCTTCCGTTAAAAGGATTGCTTTTAGGTATTGGCGGGGCGCTTGGTCAGGGGCTGGGTATAGTTCTGAGCAAGCAGGGTATGAATTACTACAGCATCGCCGCCAAGGGTACCGATGTTGCCGGATACATTCCTTTTGCCGCTACTCAGATGCGAATCATTACAGGGATTATCGGATTTGCGCTTATTATACTTTTCACCAGACGGTTCAGAGATTTTAGGGACGGTTTTAAAAACCGGAAAGCGGTAAGTGCAACATTTGCAGGTTCAATATTCGGCCCCTTTGTAGGAGTCTCACTTTCACTAATGGCAATCCAGTACACAAATACAGCTGTTGCCTCTACAATTATGGCCACCACTCCAATAATCATACTGGTACCATACATCCTTATTTACAAAAAGAAAATCACTCTTGTAGAGCTAATTGGAGCCATCCTTTCTGTGGTGGGGGTTTCGTTGTTTTTTCTTTAGGATTATTTGATATATATATCCACAAAGCTTCTATATTTTTTACACATTTCACTAACGATTTTTAGCATATTCGGTGTTATATAGTTATAGCTAATTAATTAGATATGAAAATACAACACAGATTCATGCTGATGATTTCATCAATAGCATTACTACTGCTACATTCCGGAGTGGCTAAAGAACTACAGGAGATTGTCGTAAGGCCACTTATAGAAGAGTATGACTACCAGATAATCTACAATATCACAGCCGATCCGTTACGGAAAAGTTCTTCTATTGGTTTCGAATTCAGGCTGTATCTCGGGAAATTTAAAGTAACCCCAAAGAACTCCGTAAATAATGCATCTGTCGGAGGATTTTCTATGTAATTGCGATAACCCTTTTATCTAAACACATTAATGAACGGTTATAATTCAGGATATGAGATAATTAGAAAATAAATTTTGTTATGACAACATTGGGTAAAATTGAGAAACTTAAGGCATTTACACAATACGTCAAGCAAAGCGTACAGGGTTCACCAAAGGAGTTAGCAGATAAATTAAATATTTCCGAGAGCACATTATATGAACTTATTAACTTATGTAATGATTTGGGAATGAAGGTAAGATATAATAGGCAAAGAAGGTGTTATGAATCGGTTAATGATAATTATCTTCACCTGGGTATTGAAAAGGAAGAGATCAAGAATAAATTTTTGAAAGAATGAAAATAATTTCTCACTCCGAAGTTTTAGGAGTGAGAGATGTTATTTTTGCTACAGATTACATTAACAACCTGAAGAGCCTTTATCAGAGAATTCAAATGTTACAGAAATCATGTTCCACAATGACAATCAGTTGCTAAAATTTAATGATTCCAAAAATAATATTAACTATTTAAACCCTTTATGCCATGAAAGA
>Ga0074195_1003561_pt1 | contig 14369 bp, 14 predicted proteins | sample EPASupsiteHSE623_FD_64525 | JGI IMG/M metagenome (GOLD analysis project Ga0074195, IMG submission 64525) | Bioremediated contaminated groundwater from EPA Superfund site, New Mexico - Sample HSE6-23 | ecosystem: Environmental > Aquatic > Deep subsurface > Groundwater > Contaminated ...
GTTCACGGACTCGTCAGCGACCGCGGGCGTCCCGGGTGTGGGCGTAGTGCCGCCCGGCCCGGAGCCCGTACATCCGGCGGCCACAAGAGCAAGCACGAGTGCCGCCGCGAGAATGAACATCCCCTTCATGCACTCACAGGTGCGAGGCGAGGGTATAAACAGGCGCCGATCGAGAGGAAAAAGAGGAGAGTTATTCGTAGAGGACTGCCGCGTCGATCCGGTCGTACTCGACCAGACCGTCGGGGAAGTGGATCCCGATCTCGCGGGCCGCCGACTCGGGCGAGTCCGCCGCGTGGATCACGTTTCGGCCGATCTCGAGGCCGAAGTCGCCGCGGATGGTCCCCGGGGCGGCCTCGATGGGGTTCGTCGCACCGGTCAGCGTCCGGACGACCCGGGCCGCGTCCCTGCCCTCGACCACCATCAGGAGGCAGGGGCCGGACATGATGTACTGCTTCAGGCCCGGATAGAAGGGGCGGGCGAGGTGCTCGGCGTAGTGCCGGTCCACCCGCTCCTCGGGGAGGCGCTCGAGCCGCGCCGCCACGAGTTTGAGGCCCTTTCTCTCGAGCCGGGCGATGATCTCCCCAAGGAGGCCGCGCTGGACCCCGTCAGGCTTGACCATCACGAAGGTCCGGTCCATGCTCACTCCTTGCCGAGCGCGCGCCGACCGGCCTTCGTCCAGGAGACCCGCCGGGGGACCCGACCGAGTTTCTGGTTGTTCTGACACTTCGTCGAGCAGAAGTAGAAGATCGTTCCGTCCCGCTTCACGAACATCTTGCCCGTGCCGGGCTCGATCCCGCTTCCGCAGAACGAGCAGGTAAATGAGTCGACCATATCCTTATCTCCGCGAGAGCTTCTTCGCCTCGCGCTCGGTCTCGAGGAGCATCAGGATGTCGCCCTCGCGGATCGGTCCGACCGTGTTCCGCGTGATGATGCGACCCTTGTTGTTCCCCTCGAGGATCCGGCACTTGACCTGCATTGCCTCGCCGTGCATCCCGGTGCTGCCGATCACCTCGACAACCTCAGCCGGCGTTCCCTCGTCAGCCATTCAGTTCACCCGCGAAGGGCCGCGATCTGACCGCCGAGGTCGTCGACGATCTCCTTCGCCTTGCCCGGCTTGACGATAGCGGCCGCAGTCGACCCGACTTCGAGGCCGGAGGCGGCGCCGATGTCGTTCTGCCGGTTCACGTAGATGTACGGGATCTGCTTCTCGTCACAGAGCGGACCGAGATGCATCACGATCTCTTCGGGCTCGACATCTGCGCCGATCAGCACGAGCTGGGCCGTGGACCGTTCGACGGCTTTTGTCGCTTCGTTCGCTCCCTTCTTGATCTTGCCGGTGTCCCGAGCCAGTTCAAGCGCTTCAAGCGCCTTGTTCTGGAGCTCCTCGGGCGCCTCGTAACGGACGTAACCTTTTGCCATGACTTACCTCATTCAGGATTGCGTAGTTCCTTCATCACTCATCAGCAAGTGAGGATGGGTCCATATATTTCTCGACGGAATGTTCATAAAGGTTTGTGAAATAGGCGGAAACTCGAGAGATTCGCGGCGGGATCCATCCAGCCTCCGGCCTTCGGCGCATCAGGCCCCGTCCGGGATGCGGAAGATCTGAATGCCGTCCTTGTTGTAGATCGGCTCGAGACCCGCCCCGTTCAGGTTGACGTGGTACATCTTGTGCTCGAGCTCGCCGACGTAGATGAGGCGGCAGCCGTACTTCTGCATCAGCTCGACGGTCCTGTCCGGTTGCTCGTACATGGTCTCGACGTCCGGGATCCGGGTCCACCACCAGTTGTCGTTGTTCGTCCGCCACTGGAGTTCGTGCGATCGCTTGCCCACGACCGTGGGCATGCCCGTGAACGAGGAGATCGGAGAGCCGTAGCTGTAATCGTCTCCGACAGCCTCGACGATACAGTCCGGCTCGGTGTAGTTCTCCAGGAACCGGATCGCATCGGCATCGTCCGGGTGCTCGTAATCGAGGTACGCGAGCCCGTCCAGGGTCTCCGAGCCGCCGGTGAACCGGATCCCGAGCAGGTCCCTCCCGACATCCGGCTGGAAGACGAACGGGAACGCGAGCAGCCCGGCGATCGCGATCACGGCAGCGACCTTTCGGACCGCAGGCGCGACCCGGAAGAGCTCGGACCGACCCTGGGACCACCGGCCCACGAGCCCGGCGCAGCCGACGCCGAGGAGGAGCCAGGCAATGTAGTAGAACTTGTGCATCGTGTTCGTGCGGAAGTACTCGTTGTCGAAGGCCTCGCGGAAGTAGACGAGTTCGACCGCGAGCACGATAAACACCCCTGTGACCACGAGGAGGTCCTCGATACGACCCGTCCTGCGCGTGCGCCAGAGCATGTACGCGAGCAGGACCGCGGCGATCGCCGCAGAGTAGTACCCGAGGTAGAGGAACGGGACCGCGACCAGGAGCAGGAACGGCTGCCGCGGCACGTACCGGGCGATCGCGACCGCGACCACGACGAAGAAGAAGCCGTGGGTGAGCAGGAACGTGATCGGCTCGGACGGCGAGAGGACCGGAAGCACGCCGTGGACCGATCCGGGCTGGAGGTCGAGCAGGTAGGGGAGGTAGAGCCCGAGCCCGAGGCCCGGGACGAGGAAGGGATAGCACAGGGCCTGGCGAGCAGTCCAGCCGCCCTCGTGCCGGGCGCGCCACCAGATCAGAAGGCCCACACCGACGACGAGCGGGCCGTACACCAGGACGTCCCAGGAGTTGATCCCGGGCATGGCCCCGAGGGAGAGGGCCGTAAGGCCCATCACGGCCCAGCGTTGCCGCACGGTGAGGACCTCCCAGCGAGTCCAGGCGAAGATCATGAGCGCGATCAGGAAGAGCTGGTTGAACATGCTCATCACGAGCGCATGGGGGTCGCCGAGGATCGTCGAGAAGAACGGGTACTCGGTCAGCCCGTTCTGGATCGCGTGGCGCGAGTGGTCGAGGGCGGGGACCAGGGCCTTGCCCGCCGCGAGCTGGACGAGCGCGGTCGGGTTGACGAGCACGAGGAGCCCGAGCGGGAGCCAGCGGTGACGTTCGAGCAGGAGATGGCCGATGAGGAGGCAGTTGACCGCCGAGAGCCCGAAGATCGTCGGCAGCACCAGGTTGAAGACGACACGCGCCGGCACCCCCGCGAGGAGGCCGAGCTGCGCCATGAGCCAGTGGCCGAGGTAGTAGTAGATATTCAGAGTCCCGCCGGCGAACCAGGGGTCGAGGGGCGTCACGATCGGGCTCCGCATGATCGAGGCGATCCAGGCCAGGTCCATGAACTGCTCGGAGTAGTGCGACACGTACGGGTTGAAGAACCGGAGCTCGAGGACGAAGAGGAAGAAGACGAGGAACGCCAGGTCCCACCTCCACACCCCCTCCCACTCGGTCCGGCCGTACCGCCGCATGGCGATACCGGCACCGAGCAGGAGGAGGAAGGGCACGATCACGATCCAGGTCGGAAGGCGGGCGAGCCCGAGGTACCATGAGCCGGCAAGCAGAAGGAGGAGAGACGGGGTGAAGGCGGCCGGGTAGGCGAGCCTCCCGAAGACCGGCCGGAGCCAGGGCCAGACCGAGAGCTGGAGGAGTTTGAGGACCGCCAGCCAGCTGAGAACGTACAGCGCCAGGTCCCCGTACCCGATCACGGCCTATGCCCCCGCGACCCGATAGATCTGGACCCCGTCCCGGTCGTAGACAGGCTCGAGCCCCGTCCCGGGGAGCGAGACCTGGTAGGTCTGTCGCTCGAAGTCGCCGACATACAGGAACTCGGCGCCGTACTTCTGCAGCAGCGTGACCGTCTGCGTCGGATCCTCGTAGATCGTCTGGAGATCGTTCGTCCGCTCGGTGATCGGACCGTAGTCGTTCCGCCACATGTACTGATGGAAGGTCCAGCCGACGATCGCCTGCATCCCCGTGAAGGAGGAGACCCGGGCCGCGTAGGAGTAGTCGTCCCCCTTCGCCTCGGCGATCACGTGGGAGCCCGGAATCTCCTGGAGAAATCGGATCGCCTCTGCGTCACCGGGGTGTTCGCGATCGAGGAATGCAAGCCCGTCGAGCGTGTACGTCGGGTGGGTGAAGTTCCCGGCAGCCACGAACGGTGCGACCAGGAGGAGGACGACGGCTCCGAGCACGGCGGCATGGCGGGCGAGTCGCGGCACGGCGGCGAGCCGGGCCGTGATCGACGTCCGGTCGAGGGCTCGCCCGACCATCACGAAGGTGCCGGCCCCGGCCAGGAGCCAGGCCCCGATGTAGAACTTGAAGACCGTGTTCATCCGGAAGTACTGATCTCCCATGTTGTCCTTGAGATAGACCAGCTCGCAGAAGAGCGCGATCGCAAGGCCGAGGGCAACCAGCAGGTCCTCGGGGCGTCCCTCTCCGCGGCTCGCGGCCAGGCGGACGGCGAGGCAGGCGAGCGGCACGACCGCGATCGCGGCCGCAACGTACCCGCCGAGCAGGAACGGCAGGGCCGCCACGACCAGGTACGGTCGCCTGCGGAGATCGGGGGCGCACGCGAGGTATGCGATCGCCAGGAAGAGCCCGTGGACGAGCAGGAACTGGACCGGATCGGACGGAGCCGTTACGAGTCCTATCCCCTTGATCCCCTGACTGGCGAGCGTCAGGTAGTACGGGGCGTAGAGCAGGATCGCGAGGATGGGGCCGGCGATCAGGAGGTGGAGTGCCGTAATCCGCCCTCCTGCGCCGTCCTTCCTGTGGCGGAGCCAGATCAGGCCCGCGACGAGGACGGTGATCGGCCCGTAGAGAAGGACGTCCCAGGAGTTGATCCCGGGCATGGCCCCGAGAGAGAGGCCGACGAGGCCGATCAGGACCACCCGGGCCCGTTCGGTGAGCCGGCCCCAGCAGGTGAGGGCGAAGACCAGGAGCGCGATCAGAAAGGCCTGGTTGAAGATCCCGATCACGTGGGCGTGGAGATCGCCCCACGTGAACGAGAAGAGCGGGTACTCGTTGATCGTGTCCGTGATCACGCGCGTGCTGTTCCAGGCAACCGTCGAGAGCGGGGTGCCCTGGAGAAAGAGCTGGATCGAGGCCGGGTTCGGCAGGATGAGCGGAAGCACCGGGAGCCAGCGGTAGCGCTCGAGCAGGAGGTGGCCCACGAGGTACATGTTGACGCCGGCGAGGGCCAGCACGGTCGGCAGTCCGAGGTTGAAGACGAGACGGGATGCGACCCCCGTCGAGAGACCGAGCACGCCCATGATCCAGGAGCCGTAGTAGTAGTAGACGTTCAGGTGTCCCCCGGCATACCACGGGTCCAGGGGAGGCACCACGGGCGTCCGCATGATCGAGGCGATAAACCCGTGGTCCATGAACTTCTCCGCGGACGAGGCCGACGGGCTGATGTACCGGCACTCGAGGAGGAAGAGGAAGAGGACGAGGAAGACCGCGTCCCAGCGCCAGTGCTCGGCGAGGAGATCGCGCGTGTAGCTCCGCCTGAATGCGTGCCAGACGAGCAGGGCGAGGAACGGGAGGAGCGCGAGCTGGACCGGGAGGTGGACCACCCCGAGGTACCACGCGATCAGGGCGAGGCCGAGGACCGAGGCGGAGAACGAGACCGGGTAGGCAAAGCGGCCGAAGGCCGGGCGCAGGGCCGGCCAGAGCGCGAGCTGGACCAGCTTGATGACCGCCAGCCACGCGACGACCGCGAGGATCTGCTCTTCAATCCCCAATGGTCTCCCCCTGCATCACCTTCTTGTTGAAGACGCGTTTCATCACCACGAACATCCAGTCTCCGAAGACGTAGATCGAGACCACGCCGCCGACCACGGTGACCATGTTCTTGATCAGGTGGTCGATGAAGGCGACCAGGGTCGCCGCCACATGCGGAACGCCTCCGCGTTCGAGGATCGTCTGGACCGTGAACTCGTAGGTGCCGAGCCCGCCGGGCGTGATCGGGACAGCCTTGACCAGATTCCCGACGACGATCGCGAGAACGACCGTGGGGATGTCGAGCGGTGCCTGCAGCATCAGCACCACGAAGATGCAGACCGCGGTGTCCACGAGCCAGATGACGATCGAGACGCCGCCGAGCACGAGGAGCGCGCGGACGGAGAGCGAGACGGACCGGATCTCCTCGAGCATCTGGAGGACCATCCTGAGGATACGGTTCTCGGACCGGATCCGGCCGACCATGAGCAGCACCAGGAAGAAGATCGCACCGCCGACGAGCGGGATCAGGATGATAGTGTAGTACTCGGCCGGAAAGCTCAGGAAGAACGGGATCGAGACGAGGCCGAGAAGGGCCACGGTCACGATATCGAAGACCCGCTCCACGAGGATCGACGAGATCCCCTGGGAGTACGTGGTCTCGAACTGGTGCTTCAGGATAAAGACCCGGACCAGGTCCCCGAGTCGGGCCGGGATCACCAGGTTCGCTGTCTGCGAGACGAAGATGCAGGCCATGGCGAACCCGAGGGTCGGCCTGATCCCGAGCCCGTTCAGGATCAGCCTGTACCGCCATCCGCGAAGCGCCCAGGCCAGCACGCAGACTCCGATCGCGCCCAGGAGATAGGCCGGCACGACATGCTCGAGTGCGACGAGGAGGTCGTTCCAGATCGGTATGAGCATATACCCGATGATCGCGACCGCGATCGCGGTCGGGATCGCGATCGCGCTAATCCTTCGCCACATGAATCTGCCACCACAGACGGAAGACAGCACTTCCCATCTCAAGAATATCTTTCGGTCGGACCGTGGTCCCCGGCCCCTCGGTCCACCTGACCGGGAACTCGCGCACCGGGTATCCGGCATGCTGGCCGCGAACGAGGACCTCGGTGTCCCAGAACCAGTGAGTCGCCCGGACCCGGTCGAGGATCGGCAGGAGCCGCGCCCGGTCGAACGCCTTGAACCCGCACTGGTGGTCGTAGAGGCGCGAGCCGAGCACGGTGCGGACGAGCAGGTTGTACCCGCGGCTCGCGAACTCTCGCCCGCCCGACCGCACGATCTGAGAGCTCGGCATCAGCCGGGAACCGGTCGCAATCGCGGCCCCGTCCCGGATCGCCCCCACGAGTTCGGGCAGGTGGCGCATATCGGTCGCGAGGTCGACGTCGTAGTAGCAGACGATCGGCGCCGACGAGGCCCGGAACGCCCGGTCCAGAGCTCGCCCCCGCCCGAGCCGCTCGTCCGAGTGAAAGAGCCGGACCCTGCTGTCCCTTCCCTCGTACTCGCGGACGAACTCGGCCGAGCCGTCGGTCGAGCCGTCCTCGGCGACCATGAGTTCGAACCGGTCCGCACACCCCTCGAGAATCTCGAGCGAGACCGGTATCGCAGTCTTCAGGGCGGCGAGGTCGTTGTAGACCGGGAGGACCGCAGTCAGTTCGGGCCTATCCATGTGCGGCGCGTCTCCCCACGCAGGCCGCCACCTGCTCGCCCGCGATGATCGAGCCCTCCATCGACCGCTCGGGATAGTTCGGCCACGAGAACATGCCGGCCATGTAGAGGCCGTACTGCTCGTAGTTCGGAATCAGCCGCCGGTACCCGGTCGTGTACACGGGTCCGGCGTACGGGTCGACCTCAAGGTGATGCCAGCGGATCTCGTCCTTTTCCACGCCGAACCGGTCGCAGAAGTCCGAGAGCATTCGGTTGCCGTACCCGGCAGGCAGCTCCCCCGCGTAGTACGAGGCGAGGTAGACGAGGTGTTCGCCGTACCGCTCGAGCGGGACGAAGTTCGTATGCGCGACCACGGCACCGTACGGCGCCTCGTCCTTCATGTTCAGCCAGTAGATCCCGTTCGTGACCTCTCGGTCGAGCGCGAGGGTCATGCAGGCCGCCCCCTGGTACGGGATCGGAGCGAACTGGATCCCGGTCATGGCGGCCAGGAGCTGGGGGGGGATCGTCGAGATGACCGAGTCGTAGCGTTTCCCCTCGACGGCCCAGGCAAGGCTGTCCCGCTGCATGGACGTGACCGGTGCGCCCATCCGGATCGTACAGCCCTTCGCGTCGAGCTCCTCGCGGAGGCGCTCGATCAGGGACTGGAAGCCGTGTCGGAGGTAACCGAGCCGCTCGCCGCCCGGAGTCCGGTTCGACCGGATGGCGATGCGCGAGACCAGCCAGGCCGCCGAGACACGGTCCTGCATCGGACCGAACTTGGACCTGAGGAGGGGCTCGAAGAACGAGGCGTAGACGGATCTCCCCACGTGGTCGAGGATGAACTCTTTTGCCGTCACGTCGTCGAGTGCCTTCCGATCGAGCTTCCCCGCCCGGAGGGTCAGCCACCCGAGGCGGGCCTTGTCCAGCACGGTCAGGTGGGGGTAGGCCAGGATCTCCATCGGGCTCGAGAGGGGATAGGACTGGCCCTTCACGTGGTATCCCGTGGACCCGGTGAGCCATTCGAGCTCGTCTGACAGGCCGAGCCGATCCAGGAGAGCGAAGAGGTGGCGGTCCCCCTCGAAACAGTGGTGATAGAAGGATTCTATCGTGTAGGTGCCGCGGTCGATCGAGGAGAGGCAGCCCCCGAGCACGGGTCGCCGTTCGTACAGATCGACCTCATGTTCGGCAGGGAGGGAAAGAGCCGCTACGAGCCCCGTAAGCCCTCCTCCGACAATACAGCACTTCATTACTGGATAGAAGGTTTAATGCAAAAAGGATAAGAACGTTTGTGATGCTGAATAAAACCTCATAAACGTGAGGGGCCCATATTATCTCATACATGGATCCGTTGGAGCGTGTCAGAGGATGAGGGTCTTCTTTATCGGGTTCGGCCAGGCCGGGGGCAAGGTCGTCGACATGTTCATGGAGCAGGACAAGACCCACCTGTTCCGTGCGGTCGTAGTGAACACGGCCAGGACCGACCTCCTCGGGCTCAAGCAGATCCCGATGAAGGACCGGGTGCTGATCGGCCAGACCGTGGTCAAGGGCCACGGGGTGGGCACGGACAACGCCCTCGGCGCGAAGGTCACTCGCGACGAGATCGACTCGATCGTGACCGCAATCGAGGGGATCGGCACGCACGACATCGACGCGTTCGTGATCGTGGCCGGCCTCGGAGGGGGCACGGGCTCGGGAGGAACCCCCGTCCTGGCCCAGCACCTCAAGACCCTGTACGACGAGCCGGTCTACACCATCGGGATCGTACCCGCCCCCGAGGAGGGGCGTCTCTACTCGTACAATGCGGCTCGTTCGCTGACCACCCTGGTGAACGTCGCGGACAACACCTTCATCTTCGACAACGCCGCCTGGAGAAAAGAGGGCGAGTCGATCAAGACCGCCTACGACCGGATCAACGACGAGATCGTCCGTCGATTCGGAGTCCTCTTCCGGGCCGGCGAGGTCGGACAGGGAGGCGTCGGGGAGATGGTCGTCGACTCGTCCGAGATCATCAACACCCTCCGCGGCGGGGGGATCACGACCGTCGGTTTCGCGAAGACCGAGGCCGTCAGTGCCCGGCAGAAGCAGCGGGAGGGGCCGCTCAGCGCACTCCTGGGTGGCCTTCGCAGGAAAGAGGGGTCCGAGCAGCAGCTGCTCGGCGACGACCGTTCGGCCAAGATCCTCTCGCTCGTCCGGTCGGCCGTCCTGGGCCGGCTCACCCTGCCCTGCAACTTCCACTCTGCCTCCCGGGCCCTGATCCTGCTCGTCGGCCCCCCCGAGGAGATGGACAGGAAGGGGGTCGAGACGGCCCGCTCCTGGATCGAGGAACAGATCGAGGGCGAGGAGATCCGCTCGGGCGACTACCCGATCCGGTCGAACTACATCGCTGCGATAGTGGTCCTCGCCTCTGTCGGCGACGCCCCCCGCATCCGCGACCTCCTCGAGATGGCCAAGGAGACAAAAGAGGAGCTCGCAAAGCAGAAGACCGACGGGCGCACCATGTTTGATGACGGCATCGAGCCCCTCTTTGAGAAAGATTCGGAGAATACATCATGAACTCGCTCATACGCATCGCAATCGTCATGCTGCTTGTCTGCGGCCTTTCGGCCGCAGGAAGCGCCTATAAGGTCGAAACCGCCGAGATAACACCCGACGGTGCCCTCCAGGCCGGCGTCCCGGTCGCGGTCAACGCAGTCGTCGACTTCCCCGCAACGTCCGGGAGCACGTTCCCCACCGAGGACACCTTCTCGCTCTACTCCGAGCTCGACAAGCCGAAGTGGACCTGGGCCGTCGTGATCAGCGGCAACGAGAACCCGAAGCCCGAGGCCTACGGCAAGTTCTTCAAGATCAGCGGCTTCGAGCTGGAGTACCCGAAGGAGACGACGGTCAAGCTCCGGGTCATGCTCGAAGGCACGGTCCCGCAGATCAACGCGACCCAGAACATCACCGTACTCCGGTTCCAGTGGCTCGACCAGTCGAGCAAGGTCCGGGACGACGGAGAGTACACCCTCGTCCGAAAGGTCGTCAACCTGCAGGACGTGGCCAAGGACCTCGATAAGTCCAGAACCTCGCTCGAAAAACTTCGGACCGAGATCGATCAGAGGACGGCCGAGGGCGCGAACACCACCGAGGCCGAGCGAAAGTATGCGGAGGCGGAGCGACTCCTGAATACGGCCACGGGTGGAAACGTCTCGTCCCAGACGGGTTCGCTCGAGCGGATCGGCACCCTGATCGAGGAGGCCGAGCAGAGCCTGGATCGATCCAGCGTCCAGGCCGAGCTCGATCGCGCGACCTCGCAGATCAAGAATGTCGACGAGATGCTCGCCTTCTTCAAGTCCAACAGCGACCTTGCCAACGACCCCCGCGTGGCCGCGATCACGGTCAAGCGCGAGAGCGCGCAGCAGTCCCTGACCAGTGCGAGCGACAGCATGAGCGACGGCAACTACAACCAGGCACGGATCCGCGCGAACGAATCGGCCACGAAGGCGCTCGAGGCATACAATGACTCGGTCTCCCTCCGCTCCCACTACGCCGGTTCGCAGAACGCGACCAACGGAACCTCGAACGCGTCCGCAACGACCGGCGGCGGAACCGGAGTCCTCCCCTACATCGTCGTGATCGCCGTGGTCGCCGTGATCGGTATCGGTGCAGTCCTGTACCAGCGGCGCAACCGCTGGGACGAGCTCGGATGAGCCCGTCCACCACGCAACTCTTTTTACCAATGAAATCTCCATCGCCGGATCGCAGGGAGTGAGTGGTACGGTCGATGCGTCCTATGCCGGGGTCCAGGGCCACCTGGACCGGCTGATCGCCGGCGTCAGAGCGGAGCTGGCCAGCGAGACGGCCCAGCTCGGTCGGCTCGATCGTCCCGACGAGCACGGGATCCTCCCGCGCCTGCTCCTGCTCGACCTCCTCCTGGCCAACGTCCTTCTCTGGCTCGTGCTGCCCGAGTACGCCCTCTACTGGATCACGGCCAGCTTCTTTCTCTACGTGATCTACCCCTTCCTTCTCCTGGTCCCGTCTGCCGAGTCCGGTGAGGACGAGCCGGGGCCCGGCCGGGGGGGTCCGATCACCGATCGCCTCGGGAGGCTCGGCCTGGCCGAGCACCGATGGCTGATCGCCCGGATCTTCTGGAACTCGTTCTTCATCAACAGTCAGCCCCTCGTGCCCGCCTTCCTGGGCGTGTACGGGCTCAACCTCGTCTTCGCGCTCTTCGGAAATTACGGTCTGCTCGGCTGGCTGATCGGGTTCCAGTCGGCCGCAATCATGCTCTTCTATCTGGCGATCGCAGTCTTCCGGCCCTACACGGGCGGCTTCCTCGAGTCGCTGATCGACATTCAGAACAACGTTTCCGGAAAGATCCACCGCCGGGTCGCCCCGCTCTGGAGGGTGGTCCTCCCGATCGGGATCGCGGCGGGACTCGTCGGCCTTCTCCTGATCGCGGCCATGCTCCTGCCCGGGTTCACCCTCGGGGTGATCTGGAAGTCCAGCGCCACCGTGACCGGGCTGGGCTTCGTCCCGGTGCTCTTTCTGCTGGTCTGCCAGGTGGTCCTGGTCCGGTACACCCAGGGGGCGTCGAGTCGACGGTTGGTTCGGCAGCTCCTGGAGCGAAAGGTTGCCATCCTGAACCGGCATGTGCTCGCCCCCCTCGACGAATATCGCAGGGAAGCCGACCGCGCCTCTCCCGGCGTACTCGACCGGTTCGCCACAGACTTCTCGGGCATCCGGGCGACCTTTCTCTCCTCGAAGGTCTACCGGATGCAGAGACAGGATCTGGGGGGCCTCTTCCCGGTCTGGGTGGTCGTCCCCGACCTCGAGCTGCTGCTGAACAGCGAGACCATACGGATCCTGGACGAGCAGCCGGACTCCCGGCAGATCCTTTGAAAAAAAGAGGCTCAGGCGTCGGGACCGGGTACGGCCGCCTCATCACAAGGCGCACATACTCCGACGAGGGCCTTGATGCCGGCCTCATCCATTCGCCAGAGAACGAGGCCCGCGACCGCCCCGAGGGTGCCGCCGCCCTCGACGGCGCGGGTCAGGGCCTCGATCGCCGGCTCCCCGAGCCGGTTCAGGGCGAGCGCGGCAAATCCCCGGAGCTCGTCGTCCCCCTCCACCGCAAGCATCTCCACGAGGGGGTCGACCGCCTCGGGGCCGAACTCGGCGAGAGTCGCCGCGGCGTACCGGCGGAAGGCGGGGTCGCGCCGTTCGCGGAGCGCCGCGACCAGCGGGGCGAGAGCCGGGAGGCCGATCCGGGCGAGCGAGACGGCATAGTACCAGCGCGCGTCGTTGTCGGCCGTGCTCGCGAGTGCCTCGATCAGGGGCCCGACTGCCGCCTCTCCCCCGGCCCCGAGCCGGCGCGAGGCATCGCGCCGTTCTTCCATCTCTCCGGTCCGAATCCGTTCGATCTGCTGCTCGATCTCATCTGTCTCGACCATCATGATCACGTCCTGCTGCCTGACCAACCGGAGACGCGGCCCGGGCTCCATCGGGCTCCGAGACCAGTCGCACCTCTCGCTGGGGGAAGGGGAACTCGATCCCGTTCGCCTCGAGCCCCTGTTTGAACTCCAGAAGGAGTTCGTTCCGGGTCCGTTCCCATCGCGGCGACGGCGTCCAGACCCGTATCGTCAGTTCGACCTGTGAGTCGGCCAGGTCCGAGACGAAGGCCCGCGGCTCCGGCTCTCTCAGTACGAACGGGTGCCTCCCGGCAACCTCCGTCACCACCTCGATGGCCCGGGCCGCATCGTCCCGGTACCGGATACCCAGCGTGTACTGGATCCGGCGCGCCGCGTTCGCGACGTAGTTCGAGATGTTCGACTGGAAGACCACCTGGTTCGGCATCCTGACGAAGACCCCGTCGTATGTCCGCAGGTGCGTGGACATGATGTGAATATCCTCGACGTAGCCGGTCACGGTGCCGATTGCCACCTCATCCCCCATCTTGATCGGGTGCTCGACAATGAGCAGCATGCCAGATAAAAAGTTCGATACCACGGACTGGCTGGCGAACCCGATCACGATGCCGGCGAGGCCGCCCGCGACCAGCAGCCCCGAGAGATCGAGGTCGAGCTGAGGGGGCAGGACGACGATCAGGACGAAGAGGAGGGACCCGACGCTGAGGGACTTGAGAAAGATGTTGAGCGTATCCCCCGAGATCTTCCCCACGAGGACTCGCCGGAGGTAGGACGAGACGACCCGCGTGGCGGCCAGGACGACCAGGACCGTGATCACCAGGACCACGAGGTCTCCGACCGTGAGGGTGCCCCAGAGGGCCTCGTCCCAGATCACCGGACCCCCGCCTCCATGGTGCAGCTGGGCCTCGACAGGCCCGGGATCCGCTTCGAGGACATGAGCTCCATCGCGCGCGTCCAGCCCGGGACCAGCGGCTCGTCCTGCACCTCGGTCTCGGCGTGGTTCGCGCGGAGGATGCGCATGGACGCGACCATGCCGACGCGGTCGCCGAACCAGAGTTTCATACCGCCGCAGTCGAAGACGGCCCGCCCGACCTCGACCCAATCACGGGTCTGGTTTCTGATCGAGAGGCGGAGGATCCCCTCGACACACGGGTCGGGCCGGGGACGCTCCACCGAGAGCGGGCTCCGGTGCCACCGGGTCACGAACCCCCCGGTAAGAGGGCCGTAGAGCGAGAACTTGGGCGAGTTGAGCGAGAAGAGGTCGATCAGGTCCGTCGCGCCCGGGCTGCAGACGAAGACCCCGAGGTCGAACGGGAAGAGCAGGTGCACCACCTCTTCCTCGCCGGGCCCGACCACGAGCGGATCGAATGAGAGCTCGAGGTAGCGGGTGATCTCTTCGGGGAGGCGGAGCGGTTCGACGGGGTGCAGCACGAGCTGGTGTCCGGGACCGACCAGTTTTCGCACGTGCGATACGCCGTCGTGCTCGCGGACGTAGACCGGAATGCCTCCTTCGGTCTCAAGGCGGAGACGGTGCGCCCCGATGGCGACCGCCCCCCCGGGCGAGAGGGGTCCGAACACTGCGATCAGCTTCGCCGGGGACGGCCTTAACAAATTCGGAACCGTCACACGGCCGGGTTCAGCCGGAGGAGGGC
>Ga0074195_1003563_pt1 | contig 14348 bp, 11 predicted proteins | sample EPASupsiteHSE623_FD_64525 | JGI IMG/M metagenome (GOLD analysis project Ga0074195, IMG submission 64525) | Bioremediated contaminated groundwater from EPA Superfund site, New Mexico - Sample HSE6-23 | ecosystem: Environmental > Aquatic > Deep subsurface > Groundwater > Contaminated ...
ATAAATCAGAATTGTTTGGTGTTGATCTGCTGAAAGCAGTCAACGTTTGTGCTTTAAAAAAGCACCGCACATCTGGCATAAACCTTACTTACTTACATTGTTCAGTTTTCAAGGAACATGTCGCTTAATCACAGCGGATTGTTATCTTAGCATAATTACTTTGCTATGTCAACAGAACTGTTAAATCCAGTTTTTCCCCGCCGTCTGAGGCAACTTATATAGAATATCATCCAGTTTGCTTTATGTCAACTGTTATATACTGGATAAACATATTGGTCGGAGCGGCAGGATTCGAACCTGCGACCCCCTGGTCCCAAGCCAGGTACTCTACCAAACTGAGCCACGCCCCGATTTTATATCTGGAGCGGAAAACGAGATTCGAACTCGCGACCCTCGCCTTGGCAAGGCGATGCTCTACCACTGAGCTACTTCCGCACAAGAATACACTATAACAGGATATTATTTAGTTGTCAATCCAGAATTCGTAATACTTATAAATAATCCAAAAAACAAGTCTTGTTTACTATACATCAACATGCAGCATCCACTATCTACTAAGCCTATTATTTAACCAATGTTTAAAATTTATCAACTCAAAAAAATAACATCTCATCGAAACACAAGGGTAACATCAGTTTCTGACCTTGGTACTAATCTTACTTCCATTAAATAAAAATCGAATAATAGTTAGTACTTCAGACGGTGTCATATTATCTTCATAGCCCAACTCCTTGACCTCAGACAATACACTTTCTTGTATGTCTTGGGAAAGCACTGTTAGACTTTTAATCTCAGTTATAACAGTTTTGATCTCACCGTTATCCATAAGTGCTAAGATCCTTTGGGACTTTTCCACATCAATGACCATTAGAAAAATGGCCGCTTTTTTTAGTGCATCGATACGTACTCCCCCCTTGAACCATCAGAATAATTGCGTAATATATACAACCTATCTTCAAATATCTTACGATGGATATTATTTTGCTATAGGCATGCGGTGGAATAATATCGCATCATTAATTGCTTTTTTATCAATGCGATGTCAACTAGGATTTCCTAGTTTAGCATTTTCCCTAACCATAGTACACTCAACCTCATTGCTTTGTCAATTTGAGCCAAGTGGCTCAATTCAGTCTATCATTATCAATGTACTATTATCGACAAACCTAAATAAACTCTCCTATACTTAAATCTAGGAGAATTTTAAAAGTACATATATTCCAAAATACTTGGTGTAACACGCAGCTGTATAGTCATTTATAGTTAAAGGATATAGCTAAGAATTGTCGAATTATGTCACAAACCCATTGAGCTAATTCGACTATTGCTCATGCACGAAGGGATTGACATGTATGAATCCAGTAAGTAAACAATCTAGTACTGATTACGCTAAGTATTACCAGACGGTTTTCGATAATACCTATGATGCAATGTTTATTGAAGCAATAGATGGACAAATACTCGATGTAAACCCTGCAGCCTGCAATCTAACTGGCTATTCTCGCGAAGAATTGTTAGCAATGAATGTAGCCCAACTGCTTCCATCTAATCATCAAATGCCAGTTGAGAGTGTGATCCGCGAGGAACTAGAAACTGGGGGTTTTTCATTCTCTGGCTGGAATGTTCGTAAAGATGGCACTCACATTCGTGTTGATGTTCGGGCAACGAGTTTTTTAGAAGGCGGCGAAGAGCGTATTATCGTCATTGTACGGGATATTACAGACCAAGAAAAGGCAGAACGACAGACAGCGAAACAGCGGTTGGTATTAGAATCGCTCCATCAATTGGCCTTAGGTCTTATGCGCCGGCATGACTTACAAGATGTGCTAAATTCAATTATTCAGCATGCCTGTCAACTTTTCAATACCGATAATGGTTATGTTTATATGCAAGCAAATGAAACTGACATGATAGAGATCAAAGTTGCCTATGGCAATTATATAGGATATGTTGGCTATAAACGACGCATCGGCACAGGACTGGCCGGAGAGGTCTGGCAGTCTGGAGAACCGCGAGCAATCGAAAACTATCAGTTGTGGGACGGTCGTGATAGAGATCCGAAATGGAAAGATGTTATGACTGCAATCGGAATCCCCTTAAATACGAGGGGTAAAGTGGTTGGTGTCATTGGTCTTGATATAACTGGGCATTCGCGTTGTTTTTGCCAAGAGGACTTCACCACTTTTCAGCGACTGGCAGAATTAGCCTCGATTGCTATAGAGAACGCATTTCTTGTGAAAGAGTTGAATACGAGCGAAGAGCAGTTCCATTCCTTATTCGCCAACATGTCAGAAGGCGTTGCTTTACATGATGCAATTTTTGACGAACAAGGCAACATAGTCAATTACCGAATTGTAGATATAAATACCCAGTATAGTAAAATTACTGGCTTTCACCGTAAAGACGTAGTAGGCAAACTTGCTACTGACGCATATCATTGCAATAGTGCGCCATACTTAGATGAATTTTCAAAAACTATACTATTAAGAAAGCCCTTCTATTTTGAAACGTACTTCGAACCGTATAAAAACTTCTTCTCCATCTCTGTAGCACCTTGGAAAGAAAGCGGATTCGCTTCAATTTTTGCCGATATAACTGAACGTAAGCAAACTGAGGAAAAGCTATTCTATATGAGCTATCATGATTCTTTAACTGGTGTGTATAACCGGGCCTATTTTGAGGCAGAACTCAAGCAACTCGCTGATTCAGACATTAAGATTGCTCTGGTAATTGCTGATGTAGATAGACTTAAAACTATTAATGATATGTTTGGCCATGAAGAAGGAGATCGCTTTCTGATAAGAGCTACTGACTTATTACGCCAGAAATTCCGTAAAGGAGACATCATTGCGCGAATTGGGGGCGATGAATTTGCTGTAATACTGAAAAATGCAACAGAAGTTGAAGTTTCTAGCATTTGCTCAGGAATACGCCTCGAGTTGGATAGACTTCTTTCGGACGATATAATTCATTTACCTATGCAATTGTCAATTGGGTATGCAGTTTCTGTAGAAGGTAAGGTTAACACTTTAGAACTCTTCCGCGTTGCTGATGATAAATTGTATAGAGATAAACTACGCCGAAAAGTACATTCCCGAAGTGCTATAGTGCAAACGTTGAAACAGATGCTGGCCGAACGTGACTATTTAACAGAAGGGCACGGTAAACGCCTTCAAGATATGATAGTCCACCTCGGCAGAGTGATGGAGTGGTCTGAGTCTATCCTAGGTGACCTACAATTATTCGCTCAGTTTCACGACATCGGAAAAATTGGCATTCCGGATCGCATACTACATAAGCCTGGACCGCTTTCACAGCAAGAACGGGAAGAAATGAACCGTCACTGCGAGATTGGGCAACGCATTGCCCAATCTTCAGAAGATTTATACCCAATTGCGGACTGGATTTTGAAACACCATGAACGATGGGATGGAAAAGGATATCCTCTCGGGCTAAAGGGTGAAGAGATTCCTATTGAATGCCGTATTCTTGCCATTGTTGACGCCTATGATGCAATGACTAGCGATCGTCCTTACCGCAGTGCGCTTTCTCACAAAGATGCTATAGATGAGATTCGGCGGTGTGCCGGAAAGCAGTTTGACCCAAACCTTTCACTGAAATTTATTCAAATGTTTGAACCTTGCTATATTAGCTTACGATCAAGTTGCGATTAAATCAGTTAAATTCCGCTCTATCAACGCCAGTTTTAGAGTAAGACAATACTAATTTAATTACGTGTAAAAACGCCCTCCTAGAATGCTAGGGGGCGTTTTTTGTGGTGAAATTACCAAATATGAACAAAGCCTTCCTCCTCCTTTTCTGAATTTGTTCTCCTTAGGGCAAATGCAGATCTTGTTCCGAATTATCATTAAACATTTCGTCAATATGTTTCCCAAGTAATCTTCATCTCGTGGAGGAATTTGTTGAAATATCGTGAATCTAAGGATTATGTATATGACGAAACTAAATATCTAAAAGGTATGTTGCAAGGGAGTTATTACAATTAAAAAAGCACTTTTAAATAAAGACTTTTTCAATTTCATTTATAAAAAAAAGTTTATAGGAATAGTTGTGGTTTTTTGCGTAGAAATTTATCTTTCGTTTAAATTCTACAGCAGGGAACCAGACTTTCCGCTAGGTATATTCGCTATTGATGCATCTAATGCTATTTTCCGTGATATGTTGTTGGCAAGTGTACTTATATTTTTCAGAAAACATATAATGCGCGTTAAACAAATTACAAAAGAATATTGTCCTATAGTGATTGTTGCAATTCTCTGGATAAGTATCTCGATGCTTATAATCAATTCATTGAAGTTAATTTTTAATGCAATAACTGTCATATCAGTTCTTACAGGTGTTCTTAATAACATTATATTCGTGCTATTAGCTGGCTACATCTATACAAAACGAAACAATGCACTATCAAAAACCATATACTTTTTAGCGTATTTTTTTACCATATTGTTTTTTTATTTTGATACAATATATTTCTTAGTTACATCAACGCATATTGAAAAGGTAGTGTTTGACAATTTAAATAATTACTCGATAATAGGTGTGATATATACTTCAGATAAAGTTTTTTTACTTGGCATACTAATGAGCTTTTTCTTTCTTATTTGGCTATTTCGCACTCCTAAAAAGATAAAAAATTGGCGTACAAGCACTGTCAGTACCATTATTACAATCTGTATCGCTGCTAATCTTGTTAATATTGCTACGGCCTACGTATATCCAAAAGTACTGGTAGAAAGTGGTTTTGACGAGGAAGGAGAAATAGAAAAATCCAGAAATTTATCTCGCGAGATGCTTTCCGAATCTGTTACTATCAACCTATTACAGGAATTTTTGCGCCAGGACCTAAGACAAGTAACCGCCACCAATCATCTTTATCGTGTGGCATTTTCTGAACAAGAAACACAATTATTGGATGAATTAGGAATTTCGGTTCGAGAAAAACCCATTTCTACTCAAAAAGCTTTTACATATGAAAAAATAATTGTAATTGTCGCTGAATCTTTCCATAGAGATTACCTGCACTTCTATAATTCACGAATTCCAGCGGAAACAACACAATTTTTAGATGGTTTATGGGCCAAGTATCCCCATTCGGATCATTATTACACTTCAAATAAGCCTACAACCCAGGGGCTCAATTCCATGTTTCTCTCCCAGGCAGTCTATTCCGACGAACAATCTTTTGAAAATAATGTTACATTATTCAAAACTCTCGAAAGCAACGGTTATGATACAGTATTTTTGGAGGCTACTAGCCAATATTATAATGATGAGTTCCGAGCATATAAAAAGCGTTTTGGGATGCATACTTATAGAGCAAAAGAAGATCTGGAAAAGCAGGGGTATATCGGAAGTAGTGGCTGGGGGTTCCATAATGACGTAATGTATGAAGAAACTATTAAGATATTGGAACAAAACCGGAATAATAAACTTTTTATGGTAACAAAGACGATAGATTCGCATCAACCATATCCATATTGCGGGTTTTCTAAAGAAGATATTCCAGCGACCATCAATGATCAACATAATAATCTTTATCTTAAAGCAATTTACTGGGAAAACATTAGCTTGCAGAAATTTTTCCACGATCTTGAAGAACGAAATCTGATGGACGATAAAACTCTTATTATTGTTACAAGTGATCATAATCCACATCCAAGCCAGAACGATAATTATAAGCGTCTTGGTCAAGAAGATTTGCGTTTAAGCATAGCTCCTATCCCTCTTATTTTTGTTAGTGCAAATTTGAAACCTTTTGACAATTTTAGCAGTGCAACATTTGCAAGTCAGATTGATTTTGCACCTACAATTTTGGGGGTATTAGGCATTCCTTCGCCGCCGGAGTTTTCAGGGAGAAATATGATTAACGTTCCTGAAGATCGTAGTTATGCAATTGGATTTTTAGGAGAAACAATTTATTACTGGTCAAAAGATAGCCAAATAAGGACAGACATGTATAACGGAAAAAATCATAATGCTTATGAAAAAGCAGTGATACATTGGATTCAAGATTCATATGTCAAATACTTGCACGGTAATTCTGGCAATAAGGTGAAGTAAAATCAGGTTTGACTTATAATTTAATTCTTAACCTTGCAGGAATACGGCCCAGTTAGATGATCATAGAGTTAACTAAATTAATCAATTTAAAGGGTATGACAAACTCCCTCCATTTGTAGAGCATCAACTACAAATGGGGGGAGTTTGTCATACCCTTTATAAAGAGGCGTTTTTAGTAAAATTTTAAATTAGTTTTCCAAAATAGCAGCTATTGCTATTTTCTTATTTCTGTTTGATCAATAATTTCACCGTTCTGCTTAAAAGCGACGACTTTAATAGCATCATGTGAGGCTTCAAGAACAAGGTAATTCGGCATATCGAGTGGGTTATAGTAAAGCTCGTCCATCGGTTTTTGCGGGGATTTATCCCAAACCTTATCACCACTCCGTCCTGTTGTAATATAGACAGTCCCTGAAGGATCAGGGTTACCATTTTTCAGTGCCTTCGTGCGTGCGTAGGAATGCACATGTCCAGTAAATACAAGGTCAACATTATATTTATCAAATACTGGTGCAAAGGTTTTGCCAATCACATCAAGCGGCCCATTGAAAGGATGTGCCCATATACCGCGATGCATTAGAACTACCTTCCACACTTTCTGTGTTTGGGAAAGGTCTTGTACGAGCCATCTCTTTTGTTGTTCTAACAAGTCAGGATACCACTCACGCAACTCATTTAGCTGTGTGTTGAGTACGATAAAATGTACGTCGCCATAATCATACGAATAAGCGAATCGCTCTAGTCCTGCCGGACCATTCGACGGAAGAGAGAAAAGTGAGAGATAGTAATTGGGTTTGGCCATCTTCCAATCGAGACTATATGTCTCATGATTTCCCATGACTGGCACTATAGGCATTTCTGTTAAAAGATTCGCTGTTCCATCAAACCATGCATTCCATTGTGATTCGTCTTGCCCATTATCAACGAGATCACCCATATTAATAAAAAATGCTGCATCTTCATTATTTTTCCATGCTGTCTGAGCTGTTTTCGCCCAATCCTCATAATTTAATGACTGTGAATCACCAAAAACAAGTGCCTTAAATGATGTCGACTCCGGTTCCGTCCTGAATTCTTTCCATGCAGATTGCCGTTTGCCTACGGAAATACGATATTCATAGTCTGTTCCAGCCGCAAGATTTGTAATATGCGTTGTATAAAGCTCAAAGTGCTTACCGCCATTATACGAAGGTAGCTCCAGCGCCTCCGCGTTCATCTTTATGATATTCTTCGACTGCTTTGGGCGTATTTCTAAGGTTCCTGACTCTCCAAAAGTTTTCGTCTTCCATGAAATCGTGCGCTCATGTTTCATATCCGCTGTAACTACGTGCATGATTTGCCCCACATCAGTATCATAACCTATATACGCCGATTTTGACACGAATAAAAGACATATAATAGCTGTGAAGCAAACAAGCGTAAAAACCAAGACAAATTTTTTCATTAGATCACCTTATCAGTAACTAGTTGATTGGCATTATTATCCACAATGATACCTCATTTTATCCCTTCACCCATATGAATGCCAATAAAAGCAACAAATACTAGCTCTGGCAGCTTGTCACAGCAGGAATATCCAATATGCACTGCCATCAAAGATTAGTTATCATCAATATCAATTACTTATTATAATAGCCATCTTGATCGGTTATATAATATATACTTATGCATTACCATAAGTTAGACAAGGGTAATAAGAGCTATATACTCCAAGTCGTTATCACCGGTGTTTTCAATAGAGTGACTTTCACCACTATCCGTAAAAATAATATCGCCGGCTTTAACTTGCGAGATAATACCGTTATCGTTAGCCTGCCCTACTCCTGAAAGGATGTAATAGGCTTCACAATCACCCTCGTGCTGATGATACGGAGCCCTTGCCCCGGGTTTTAATAGGATACGGGCGAAGAGTCGATTCTTCCCATGCATTTGTTCTGGAGTCAGTAATCTGATCAGCGTGCCGTTTCGCTCGTCAGTACGGTGCTCAACCGGCAGTTCTTTTGAGGTAATAATCATAAATAGCAGCTCCTATTCTCGCCTAATTATTGTTTATCCTTGACAGTCCAATGTCTAATGCCTATTCAGTTCTTTTGTTCCCGGGGCGCAACCGTTATCAGTATAATTTTTTCCATCCTGTAACGCTTCCGGACTCCATTTTTGTTAGCACATAGAACTAATGATGTAATAGGTGCACATGTTAAATGCACCGCTTCCCGTGTTTCTTTCTAATATTATAATATCTTCTGCAACAATACCAGTACATTAGGATTCGTAACATACAACCGCACTTGTTTCCAGTACACCCGCGATGTATTTGGCTACTTCGACATGGACGGGATGAATAATATAAGCCTCTAAATCTTCTAGTGAATCATATTGGGCACTCATCAGGAGGTCATAGAATGACAAGCCCTGACGTATATTAACTTCAACTTTCAAATCCCGCAAAAATTCAATTTTGCCCTGCATGCTAAGCAGCACATCCCGCGCCTTGGCAATATTTTCACCACTTTTATCTTTTAATTTTAGCAGTTGCGTATTCGTAATCATGGTTTCTCTCCTTATTTATGGATTTGTCCACTAGCGCGATTGTTTCTAAAATTATCTATAAACCTTTGTTCTTATAGGGAGTATCTCTACAACTAAGATTGGTTCAATCTCATGCTTGTGGCATTTTGAGCTTCAGTACTGTATGAGCAACTTCTTGCCCATTCACTAGAAGCACAATCCGATGAACGCCCGGATAATGCCGGCGAGTCGTCATATCCGACCAGTTATGTATCCGTGTTCCGGCGATGTGCGTACCACCGGATACTGTTTTATCAGTCAAAAAGAATGATTTTCGCGATATTCGACCCTTTGCCTTAACAAAATCGATCCCATACTCAACACGAATATGCACTGGTTCGCCTTCCCCTATTTCCAGGCTGTATTGAAGTTGACAACTTTCGCCTAGCATTAGTACCGGTGGTTGTACCAATAAGGAAGCGCGAGTGATAAACCTAAATTCATTTGAGAGTCCTGCGTAACCAAATAGCTCCATAGCTTCAGACTGCGCTTGTCGAATCAATGTACGGCAACCATGCCTTATAATCCAATCCGTGTCGGGGTTTTTACCGATCCAGCGACGTGCAGTTTCGAGTACAAGCGAAGGATTATCTTTAGCGATATCGTTGAGATTATTGGCGACACTTTTGCGAACATAAAGCGAAGGGTCTTCTTTTAAAAGTTCTAAAAGGGACAATACTGGTTCAGGATTTTTCTTAAACATGGGTAGTGCTTCTCCCCAAGGAAGTCGGGGACGGCATCCTTCGCTGGACAACCGCCGAACATGCTCATTTGGATTTTCTGCCCATATTGTCATTTGACGCATTGCCCGTTCCGGATTGGATAGAATAAACGGTCTTATAGCAAATTCCGAAGATGATTTCTGTGTAAAGTTCTCAAGCGCGGTCATTGAAAGTTCCCAATGCTTTTCCGCCTGGCCATATACCGCGACAAAATCAGGAAAGAACAGATAGGGAAAACCCCTACAGGTGTCGGCAATTGCAAATAAAATTTCTAGTGCGGTTTCATAGCGGTTTGGCAAAAAAGCACCCAGAGCTCTGGAAATCCGCCTCATCCGTGCTTTAAGCGCAAGCTCATCCCAGGTTTCATCCATAACGGAAGTAATAAATACCGTAGTATCAAAAATGCCATAAACAGCTTGAACCTTCTTGCCAAAGTCCAACAAGAAATTTTTGCTATAAATGTTTTTCAATAATTCCGCCGATTTTATCGCCACCTTCCTAATAATTACAGACTGTGAATCTGCGAACTTATTGTTAGAGCGTTTGAATCCCGTTTCCGCTGCTCAAAACGCAGAACTTCGCCAATTTATGGTCGAATTCCATGAGTCGATACAAACTTCAATCGATTTTTATATTTATGAATAGTTACCAATAATAACCCGTACTGAAATCGCTTCTCGAGACTACTCGCCGGCCAACAGAATTAGTAACCTGTCGATTTTTCCTTCCTTGATTGTAAAATGAAAGTCAAGCGGAATGGGACTTCCTTCAAATTCACCAGAAACTTCGGCGGTAAGAATCGTCTCCTCTTCAATATCGACAATATTTTTTGCAGTCAATGTAACTTTGTACTTTGCAATGCTGGCATCAAGCCACTTTCTGATGGCGGCTGTCCCGCGAAATTCCTTCCCCTCGTCATGAACAACCGCATAATTTGTAAAACAGGCAACCACGGCCTCACTGTCGTGATTATTCTTTCCCTGAATGAACGCTTCAATAATCGACGGTAATTTAATCATCATACTATCTTCTCCTTTTGTTTACTTACTCGCATTTCACACCTGACAGTTAACTATATTGTTCACAGTGTTCCACCATCAATGACATGCTCGCATCAGTAATATAGGAAGATCGGTCGGATACAAAAAAAGAAACTAATTCGGCAACTCCTTCGGGACGCTATCTTCGGCCCCTGATCTCCCATGCTAAGGACACCCCGGCAACGTCCACACAGATACCGCAGCGCGTGCACTTGTCTTGACTGACTTGAATAAAATCCATATTCATTTCTATATGCCTCCTGTTTTTTCATTATACAGAAGGTAATAAGACAATAGCATGTCATATTTAATCACAGTTTATAAATTTTTAACATTTCCTGTATTCGCTGCATGATGATATTACGTATGTGCACAGGAGCAATTACCTCCACCAAGCTGCCAAACGACAAAATATAATTGTAGAGCCATTCACCTTCCGGCAGCGACACCTCTAAAGAAAAACTTCCGTCATCACTCGGGGTAAGATAGGACTCATCAAAGTAATCATAGAGCCTGTTTATCACTTGAGCTTGACAACGAAGGTTCAACGTAATTAACGGCTGCTCAGCGGTGCTTCTTTCTTTAGCTTCCGGTCCTGGCAATGCCTTTCTCTCAAATTTTTCTGTAGCAACTTTCAGGTTTTTCAGTCTCGAAATCCGGAAAGTTCTGCGTTCCTGACGCTGGTGGCAGAAAGCCATCAGATACCAGGCATTGTTCTTAAATATCAGTTTTTCCGGTTCAGCCAGACGAGTACTCTTATGGCCTTCTCCGTTCACATAATCGAACCGAATTACATTTCGCTGCAGCATCGCCCGTTTTATATCATTAAATTTATTTTGCTCATTAGGCGAACTGCCCCATGGAGAAAAATCAACTTCCACCCAGTCATAATCAGGAAGCTTCTTAAATAGGGCGCCCATTTTTTCCAATACGATATCAAGTTCTGGATACTGGGTCGCCTGCATGGTTTTGATTGCCAGCAACAAATTTTCGCTCTCCCGGTCCGAGATAAGAGCTTTGCTTAGCGTATAGTTTTCGAGCAGGTGAATGCCCCCACCATGCCCCTTGTTTGTATATACAGGTACGCCTGTAGAGGAAAGTATGTCAATATCCCGATAAATGGTCCGCGTCGATACGCCAAAGCGATCAGCAAGCTCCTGAGCTGTAACTCTCCCTTTGTTAATTAAGATTGTTGTTATCTCAAATAGTCGATCCATTTTCATTCTTTATCACCAACATTATTACGAATTATAATATGACAATATTATGTCATATTATATATATTAACATTTCCCAGAATATAAATCACTTATTCTTCTTGCTAATGGCGCATATATAAAAATATCGGGTACCGGTTTGATCCCGCTACAGCCTGCGATGATCGCCTTTGAAACTGTTTCCCTTATATCGGACAAGGAGGGATGCATTGTTACAGGATCTCCACATACCCATCCGTCCCGTTCACCCGAATTCGCTGTCCGTCTTTAATCAATTTGGTAGCATTCTCTACGCTTACTACAGCCGGAAGACCATATTCCCTTGCAACAACAGCGCCATGGGTCATCATTCCGCCTACCTCCGTCACCAAGCCTTTAATAGCTACAAACACCGGTGTCCAACTGGGGTCAGTGAAGGTAGTGACCAAAATATCGCCTTCTTCGATATTGGCATCCTCCATGTTTAATATGACCCGCGCCCGCCCCTCAACGACTCCAGTGGAAACCGCCACGCCCGCCAAAGCACCTGGGGGAATGTTGCCGGTATCGTATTCACTGGAAATAATCTCACCTTCAGAGGTAATGACTCGGGGAGGTGTCAGCTTTTTAAAAATCTCATAGTCTTCTTTTCGCTTTGATATAAGGCTGTAATCCACCCAGTTCGTTCTCACTGCTTCCCTCAATTCCACGAAAGATAGGTAGTATATGTCCTCCCTATCTTTTATCACTCCCTTTTGCACGAGCTTATCGGCTTCCTTCAGCAATGCTTGCTTGATAATCCAGAGATACCAGACAAGCAGATACTTGCTATATTCCCTGTATCCAGCGAAATTGCGCAAAACACTGATCATCTTCTTGGTCTTTTGGGCTTTGCTCTTTCCACCGGGCAGTTGTTCCAAACGGCTTAGAATATCTTCTTCCTTCCGTTTTGCTTCCTCCAGTCCCTGTTCAAACTTCATGCTGTGTGCACCAGGCCCGAAAGTCTTGATATTGCTAAGAATCATTGGAATGAGTATAGTCGGCTTCTCATTCCACCGCGGCCTGGTTATATCAATTTCCGCGGAACAACGCATACCATATTTTTCAAGATACGCCCGAATGGAATCACTTACGTCTTTCCCGCCTTCCAACTCAGCTAAATCCGCAAAAAGCGACTCGTCACTGGCATGCGAAAAATACTCAATTACTGACGGATATTTTCTGACGACATCGGCTACGTCCAAAAGTTCCAGTCCCATTTCGGAGGTAACATTATCGGGGACCGACTGGGCAAGGGCATCAGCCGCATTTTTTTCCCCGAGCCATTTCTGCATATTTTTATTGATCCAGGAGCTGGCGTAGGCGCCGGTAAAAACCGCTCCGTAGCCGGCAAAAACTGCATCCTTTATATCTGTATAACTATTAAAAATAAAATTAAACAATTCATCTCCCGATACTTTGGCAATCCTTTGCTCGATGTCGCGCATCACCACCTCATTATGAGTCATAAGATTTTTCACAATAACATGGTCATTCCTAAGATATGTTTTTAGTGTGTCGATTCCCCATTTCAACCACACTGAAATCCCTATCATCATTCCCTTTTCCCGGGATAATCCTTTGATAAAATCCTTCCGTTTTAGAATATTATAAGCAGCCTTTTGCATCAAAACATCAACCACGTCCATACTTTTAGCCAAATTCTTACCTATTATCGGTAAACTGAGTTCACGGGACATGTCCATATATAACCGTCCTCCGAGCTCAATCATCGCCGAACCGGAAATTAATTTAAAAAAATCCTGAAAAAAGCTGTAACCCAATGGTTTCATGGCTTCGGTCATCATCTGCCGATGACCGAAGGAAAAATAAACATGGTTTTTCCCATCTTTCGCCTCTGGTGCAGGGTATAGAGTAGTGATTGGACGGCTCTGGACAATGTAGACTTTATCTACATAAAGGCACCATTCGATGTCCTGCGGACGGCCAAAATAGGCCTCAATCTTTCTACCCATGCGTTCTAGTTGCAAAATCTGTTCGTCCGTCAGCGTCTCTTGATTTTGCCTTTCAGGCTCTATCTCCCTTTCCTCGGTGCCGCCTTCTTTTAAGGCATAAATAGCGAGTTTCTTAGTCGATATCTTTTTATCGACAATCCTACCGTCCCGCACTTTATATATATCGGCGTTCACCATACCGGAAACTAGCGCCTCGCCAAGGCCAAAGCTGGCGTCGATAGACAGCACTTTCCGATTGGAGGTAACAGGGTCTGCAGTAAACATAATTCCCGCAGCCTGCGGGAATACCATTCTCTGGATAATGACAGACAGATAGACCTTGCAGTTGTCAAAGCCGTTTTGGAGGCGATAGATTACGGCACGGTCAGTGAACAGTGACGCCCAGCACTTACTGATATGCTTAAGAATGGCATCTTTGCCGATAATGTTCAAATAGGTATCCTGCTGGCCGGCAAAGGATGCCGTCGGCAAATCTTCCGCTGTGGCACTGGAACGCACGGCATAGGCGGTTTCTTCACCAAGCTTTGTGAGATAGCGAGTGATCTCTGCCTCTATATCTCCGGCAATGGTTATCCCTTCGACAACCTGACGAATTTTACCGCTGATCTCACCGATTCTTTCTCGGTCTTCCACCTTAAGCTGCGACAGCTGATCAAGCAACGCATTAAACTCGGGTGCTTGTCTGATGGTTCTTTTATACGCTTCGGTAGTCACGCAAAAACCCTC
>Ga0074195_1003564_pt1 | contig 14341 bp, 9 predicted proteins | sample EPASupsiteHSE623_FD_64525 | JGI IMG/M metagenome (GOLD analysis project Ga0074195, IMG submission 64525) | Bioremediated contaminated groundwater from EPA Superfund site, New Mexico - Sample HSE6-23 | ecosystem: Environmental > Aquatic > Deep subsurface > Groundwater > Contaminated ...
TCCAAAGCAAACCCTTTCGGATTTGCTTTGGGCTGCGTGGGGAATCAACCGTGAAGGAAGCGACAAACGCACGGCACCATCGTCGAACAACAAACAGGAAATAGATATTTATGTGGTTAAAGCAAATGGCATCGTATTCCAATGTCGGGTTTATAGCGTAGAATGGGTACCTGTTTTGTGCTTCCGAAGGATTGGGTACAATGGTAAGAGGTTGGGTTGATAAAGAAGTGATTCAATCTAAATTGCAGTTAAAACTTAGCCAGAAGATCATTCTGGCCCAAACGGTGGGCTATCCGGAAAAATAGGAAATCTAATACGTAAAAGTAAAATATGAATGGAAACAGAATAATCAGATCTCTAAAATCAATTAAACCACATTTATTTTTTCTTTTCATTTCCTTGTTCTCAGGAATTGCCTTTTTAATTATAACGCCACCATTTCAGGTAGCCGACGAAATAAATCACTTCTATAAGGCGTACCAAATATCCAATGGAATTCTATTCTCGGAAACAAAAGATAATCGCTTAGGAGGTTATGTTCCTAAAAGTTTTATCGAAATAACAAAACCATTTTTAGGATTGCGATGGGACCGTAATGTAAAAACTAATCTTAAAACCATTCAGGAGCAGTTGTCAGTTCCCTTAGATGAAGATGAAAAGACTTTTGTCGATTTTCCGAATACTGCTTTATATTCACCCATTTCTTATATTCCTCAGTCTGTTTCTATTTTTATACTAAAGAATTTGAATCTCCCTGCTCTTATTATTTTCTATGGAGCAAGGCTCTTTACTCTATTAACGTGGATTTTATGCATTTGGCTGGCAATCAGAATAACTCCAATATTCAAATGGTTATTTACATTATTGGCCTTACTTCCAATGTCAATTTTCACAAATATGTCGTTAAGTGCCGATGTCGTTACTAATATTTTCGCCTTTCTTTTCATCGCTTACCTTTTAAAAGTAGTATTTCAGGAAAAAGATTTCGATTTGAAGAACTATTGGCAAATTATTTTTCTAACAATATTGATTGCCTCGGCTAAAATTGTATATACTCCTCTGATTTTACTATTTGCCCTGATTCCTTTAAAAAAATTTAAGAGCATCAAAAATTTCAGTATACAATATGTTGTACTGCTAATACTTGGCTTTGGAACAGCTTTACTATGGTCTATATCAATAAACAGTTTATATATCCCCTATGATGAATACAATTCAGTTTACCGGAATGGAATTGACTTAGTTAGATGTGGTAGTATTCATGGGCAGACAGACTATATCTTAACCCATGACTTTTATATTATTAAGGTATTTGTTAATTCCATGTATTATGCCTTTGATATGTATTATCAAGGGTATATTGGCACATTTGGATGGCTAGATACAAAACTTCCAATATGGATAATACACACTTCATATATTGCGATTTTGTTTACAGCGATTTTTGAAAATAATAAAAAACCAAGCTTTAATAATTTTCAAAGGATTGTTATTCTTAGCAGCCTGGTTGCAGCAATAGCGCTCCTATTATTATCTATACACTTAACATGGGATTGTATTGGAGCAGACAGAATCTCTGTTCAAGGCAGATATTTCATTCCGATTTTTCCCTTGTTATTTATCTTGTTTAATAATTCTAAAAATAACGGCCATTTTCCAACGACAATAATCGTTATGGCATTTTCTGCTCTACTCTTAATCTTTTCAGCAAGGACTTTATATTCTCGCTATTACCGCCCCGCCAGTTTTGATAATTTAATAATACGATGTGATGCTGAAAAAATTACACCAGAAGATTTATTCAAAACGTCAATCCCAAATGTCTTTTTAGAAAATGGGATTACCCGGAATAAAAAAAAATCCAGGTCAGGCAACTATTCTGTACAATTATTTCCAGAACACCAATATGGCTTCACATATCGGTTCTTTGATGGGGAAATAGGTGATATTATTAATATCGAAGTCTGGAGGTTTGGTAAATCTGGAAGTATTGTAATTTCCGGAAATTCAGGTAATGCATTCTATATCACCTCATCAAAGGTGTCTGAGACAGACCCCAAAGGATGGGATATGCTAAAATGTCAATATACCTTACAATCAAACATGAATGGTAAAGAAATCGGAATTTATTTATACAACAATAGCACCGATACCTGTTATTTCGATGATTTAACTATTTTGATTTCCAAACTCAAATAAAGAGATAAAATACCTCACCCTCCCATCAGAGAATTTCGGGAACGACGATTCACTTCTTCCGGAATAACATTTTACCTTTTTTATCGTCACACATGCAAACAAGTCTGTTATTGCTTTGTTATTAATCGCATGACTGCCATTTACAGTCAAAAGAAATTAAAAACAAAGCTCTGATTACGGATAGTTTGCGTTATGTCATGGCGTACCCAAGTTTTAACACCAGTTGAAATTTATTTCTATCTGTTAATCAGAGTTTTTTATTTACAGACTAGTCAAGGTACTTAAATAATCTTTTGCCAATGCTATTTTAGGTTTTGAGCATTCGTAAAACCGATAAAAAGCTATTCGCTTATTCAATCCAAAACACGAACATTTTACATGATCGTAAAAATAGCTCAATACGTGTTCAATTTCATCAGCAGTATTCACATGTTCATAATTCATTAAAATACTGTAATCCAATCCATACTTTAATTTGTATAGTATATTTCGTTGAAAGCCAGATTTTTCAATTCCCATATTGTAATAATCCCTTCAAGTAAAGAAAAAACAAAACTTTGGCAGTTAATCATGATAGGTATTATGACACTTCCTGCCAAAGTCTTTGTTAAATTATAAATGGAATTGTGACTATTAATTATTTTGAAATAATAATCTTTCTAATTATAGTTTTTGTGTCACCAATAATTCTAACTGAATATACCCCGTTTGACTGATTCGATAAATTGATTTTACAATTAGACTCAAAATAGTCACCGAAAATTTTCTCTCCAGTAATTTTATATATTTCTACTAAACACTTTTTATTATTTTCAGGTAATTGCAATGTTAAAATACCCGTACTTGGATTTGGAAACAAATTAAAAGATTTATCTTCATTAATTTCAATGTTAGCTTCAGTTATAGATGCACTTTTTGTCCCACCGATGTAGTCTATATAATAATCTTCAACCTCACCATCAAAACCTGTTTCACATTCTGTCGCATCACTTGCACTTTTCATTGAAATCCGCATTCTTTTCTTCCCAATTTTTGTACTCGAAGGTATTGTAATTGTTCCAGTAATCATTGTTCCAGAATTTCCAGTAAACAATTTTTCACTTGTTTGAAATATATTATCCTCATTTAAATCGACCCAAATATTCCAAAAGCAGTTATTAGTACAACTTGAGCAACTAGGTGTTAGTTCAAAATATAATTGTCCTCCAAGAGGTATTTGTGGACAGAATCTAGAATAGTCACCATAGCCATTATTTGTTCCAGAATTAATTGTAAAATTACCTAGTTTTACTGTTTGTATCCATCGTGTTGGTGCAACAATACCACTTGAAACACACCGGCTCTTATTCACATGAATAGTAATCGTCTTTGATATACCTCCCGTTGTCAAGGTAACTTTTACATTTTGATAATTTGAACCAGCTAAAGGTTCAAACGTAAAATCGGAAAATTTATTTCTTAAATTTATAAGTCCGGCACTAATTTTATATTTGTCCTTAAACCCAATAGTTTCCTGTATAACCCTAGGGTCTCCATCTCCATTCCCATTAGAATCACTTTTTTCAATTCGAATTGTAAATTCATCATTACATGAAAGTGCTGGAAATATATGCATATAAATATTTCTTCCATAATTCACATCATCATTATATATTTCAATAGGAATGTGCCAGTCAACCCTACGCTGATCATTTATTAAGAAATCTGCATTGCAATTGCATGATTTAACTGTAAAGATTATCGTCTTAGAAACCCAGGTACCTCCACCTCCAGTTGCAATTGTCAGTTTGTAATAGTTATTATATAATATTTCAAAATTTAATCTGTCATGTGCAAACTTGCGAACATCAAAATTATTAATGCCACCAAAGGTTGATTCATCTAAATCTTGTGAAGATAACCACGTATTTTTGGGATTTCCATCACCATTACAGTAAGCATCGCTTTTTTCGATTGCAAAAAAGTAAGCGTTTTGGCACGAAACTGTTTTAGATGCGTCCATTATAATCATAGGTTGACTATCATATGCTGTTTTAGTTGAGTTATTATAATCAATCTCAACAACAGAACATTCTGACCCGGTTTTACCATTGATCGAAAAGTCAACCAGATTTGTACAATTTTGAGCTTTAATAACTCTTACCTTTTCTGTCCAGCCAACACCGGCTGTAGCTAATTTAATTCTATAGTAATTCCCATTAACCAAGGTGCAATACATTTGATCACAAAACTTTTTTACATCATATTTTTCAATATTTTTTGATTCTTCATTTGTTAACCATTTTTGATATTCAGTCGAACCAGAGATAGGTTCACCTTTATCATTACACTGCCGAACAGATAAAAAATAAATTCCATTCGCATTAGTATTAGCATTATAACATACAGGCAAATTACCATTTAAGATTATAGGAGAATCCGTATTAACAACTATTGGACTTAGTGTATAGTTTGGCCCATTTCCTACTACATATCCATTTATTAAATTATCGCCATTTATTGAAAAATCTATATAATTTGGATTATTACTATCCCTTTTATAGGTTCTAATGTAGTTTATGTCATAATAGCAAGGAAATGAATCAGGGCTGCAAAAAAAGCTATCAAAAATTTCTTGACCTAAGTTTATCATCATTTGCACAGTGCTATTAGGAATATTTTGAGTAACAGTCTTTACAATTTCATTGTTAATATAAAAAGTTACCCTTTGAGGTTCCCACTTAAAGGCAAGTGTATTAAACTTATTTTTTAGATTCTCATCGACCGTTATTACATTCGAATAATGTCGGGTATTAAGACCTCCCTGCAACTTTAGATTTGTAGATACATAACAGTTTCTCGCATCATTAATTTCAAAATTCATATCATTAACTGTTGTATCACCATTTGCAATGGTGACACCCCAAAGCCAGAAATCAACAATAATAAACCGACTTGCAGGTATCCGACAATTCATTTCAAAGTAACCGTAAGGTGTTATTGCCTCATCTTTATTCTTAATCATAGCTGAAGTCATGTAGAAGGGTCTGAAATTTGGTAACCCATCATCCATAATATATTCTGGTAGTGCTCCTAAATATCTACCCTCAAAGTATTCTTTTTTTGTTTCAAGTCTTAAAAAATTATTAGATCCTTCAGTCAACAACTTATGATTTGATAAATCTGTTTTATGATATGCTATATTAGAGCCATTATTCATATAACCAAAATCAAGTTGCCACTTTGTTAAATTTAATGAATAGAACTCATCACTGAGATTACTAATCTTAGACCATCCAGTATTAATTTCTCTTGCTATAGTATCACTGGGTATATTCTTATTAATAAAAATATATTTATCAGGTGCTATGTATGAGTTTGTTGTACTAATAAAAGTTTCATTGTCTTGTTTTTGTGCATAAAGACTAGATGTAAATAAGATATGCATTAGGATGAATACATATTTAAATAAATTTTTCTTGTTCATAGTAATTTGTTTTAAGGTTTATAAATTTGAAATTAAATCTGAAAGACTAAAAAAATAGGGCAAAAATGGTTTGGCTTTATCATGAATGATTATTTTTGGGCAACATTCCACAAACATACATAAATGTTAAACAAAAAGAAAGTTGTAGTTGTCTTACCTGCCTATAACGCAGCAAAAACCCTTGAAATTACTTATCAGGAAATAGATTTTACTATTGTTGACGAAGTGATTCTGGTTGATGATAAAAGCAAAGACGCGACCATTAAAGAAGCTGAAAAACTGGGAATCAAACACATTATAAAGCACGAAGAAAATAAAGGATATGGCGGAAACCAAAAATCGTGCTACAACAAAGCACTTGAATTAGGTGCCGACATTGTGATCATGCTACATCCCGATTACCAATACACTCCCAAACTAATTCCATCGATGACCCACCTGATTGCGAATGATTTGTACCATGTGGTATTGGGCTCGCGAATTTTGGGTAAAGGTGCTTTGGCGGGTGGAATGCCCTGGTACAAATATGTGGCCAACCGTTTGCTGACCTTGTTTCAGAATATCATGATGAATGCCAAACTTTCGGAATACCATACCGGATACCGGGCGTTCTCGCGCGAAGTACTTGAAAAGGTGAATTACAATGCCAATTCCGACAATTTTATATTCGACAATCAGATGCTTGCACAAATCTGGTATGCGGGTTACGAAATAGCCGAGATCACTTGCCCATCCAAATACTTCGAAGATGCTTCAAGCATAAATCTCAGAAATAGTTCGGTTTACGGAATAGGCGTTTTGAAAACCGCACTTCAGTTCAGATTGCAAAAATGGGGAATTATGAAATATCATATTTATGAAAGATATAGTCAATAAACTGAAAGAACCACAAAAATTCCTTTTGCTCTTATTTCCGGCTTTCTATTTATTAACCGGAGCTTATTTCAGAACCTTACTGGGCGACTTGTCTTTACGCTCGGTTGATCCTGATTACGTTTATTTCAGTAACGGATTAGGTGTCGCCATGGGATCATTTGATACAGGGAACATCTTTCACCCGGGAGCGCCGTTGCAATATTTTACAGCTCTTATTTTCAGGCTGACATACATTCTCCGATCACCGGAAGTGACCTTTCTTGAGGATGTTTTCTCCCACCCCGATCTCTATCAATCGGTGGTAAGTTTTTGTGTCATTGGACTAACGGCCATGTTTCTGTTTGTGTCCGGAGTGTTGATTTTCAGAATAACAAATTCTATTCTGAACGGACTTTTGATTCAAACTACCGCATTTCTGCCAATAATTTGGTACGACCTCATTGGACGTAATACGCAGGAAGTTTTCCTCGCATTTTCGGTTTTAGCGTTAAGTATTGTAATAATAAAGTACTACAGCGAAAACAAATTTGTAAATACTCGGTCCGCTATCTTTCTCCTTGCCCTGATTATCGCCTTCGGGCTGTCAACCAAAATTACATTTCTACCATTGGTTATCATTCCATTATTCATCATACAAGGATTGAAAAATAAGTTTATCTTTTTGTTTGTTACACTACTGCTTTTTCTTTCAATCTCATTATCAATACTACTCAAAATCGAAGTTTTCTGGGGATGGATAAAAAACCTGTTCCTTCACAGTGGGGATTATGGTGCCGGGGACACAAACATTGTCAACTTTAAAGTCTTCGCCGATAATCTTGTAAATTTCATTCAACTTGAGGCCTGGTATTTTAAAGTTGTCGGAATACTCTTGATTACCGTACTTCTTTATGGTATCATCTATCGAAAAAAAGCCGACCACGGAATATTGTTGTATTCTGGTTCCCTGATCGTAACCATCTCATTTCACTTGGCCATAGTTTGTAAACACTTTGCACATCGAAATTATATACCTTCATTGTTATTACTCCCGTTGGTGGTATTCTTTTCCATTGAAATTCTAAAAAAGGTGAATTCCGGTAAAATTATCCGATTCTTTTTGCAAGTCCTTCTCATCGCTTTTCTAATTGTTACCGTAAAAAACCAGTTCATCTGGCTACCCATCAAATCCAACGCGATGGGAAACGATATCAATGCTCGAAAGGAGACTCGAAACTTCACTTCTACGCTCGAAAAAGGCAGCATTAAAATAATCACATCGCAAAGTTACGGTTGCCCATTTCAAGAATATGCCTTGATGTACAGCACTGCCTGGTCAAAAAATGAGCTGAAGCCCCAATATGCTGAAGTGTTGGGTAAACTATATCCTGATACCTATCAGCACACTACTTGGGATGACCGGTTTCAGTATTGGGGAGAAAAGTTTGACGCCCAGAAAATTATAAATTCTGGCAGAAAGGTTTACCTCTACATTGAGAGAAACGACGAGGAACTTTACAACAGAACGCTTATTAAAATTCAGAAAGAAAGTGAGACTGGCTTTACTGCCGAGAGGGAGTTATTATTCCTTAATGCAGTCAATAATGAAGTTATTTACCAGCTAAAACTTAGCAAAGCAGAGAAAATTCAGAACCTTTGAATCTGCCTTATTCAACTTCGCCTTTAAGTGCTTTTTCGTAATCGGGAACTTTTATCATTTTGTCGTATCCGTCGGGCCAATTCTTTTTCAGGAAAATTGCCCGGTAAGCTTGCTGTGTCATGCTATCCCAATGAAGCAATGAAGTTCGGTATTGCCCCATCTGAAACTGATTCAGATAAACAAAAAACAGAAGTAATAATGCAACAATTCCCTTTTTCCACCAGGCTGATTGAAGAATAACCGATAAAAATGCGGCCATAGGTATGGCAAGAATTCCATAAGTATCAATCATTGGGCGGGCTCCGTAACTTCCGCCATACCACCAGCACCACCAGCTAAAAACAACAAACAGGAACAATGCCAGAAAAGCAGAAGTTGACAACAGAAAATCTTTTGCATACCGTTTCAGAAAAAACAAGCCAACCAAAGCAAACAGCATTACCGGGGTGTAAATTAGCCAGCCTTTCCGGAAACCAAACAAACCGTCGATAAGATGAGGATTTGCGAAATAGAACCGACCCGAATCCATGTACGAATTAAAGATGAAATGGCCGGTTTGAAATTTCCAGTAAATCATTTGCGGCAATACCATCAAAAAAGCAGCAAGTCCAGCCAGCAGAATAAGCTTCCAACGATCTGTTATGCGTAGTTTCAGCTCTGTTACCGACGAGATTGCATGTAATGCGGGAAATGCCAACACAAGTCCATTAACAGGCCTTATCAGCACAATCAACCCAGCTAAAGCACCCAAAATGAGAGAGGAAGAAATCGCTGGCTTTTCAACCCATTTCAGTGTGTAATGCAAAAACAGGATAATTAATGCAAAACTGAATACGTGCGACATGCCAGGTTCCGAAATCACATAATACATCAGGTTGGTAGCCAGTACAATCAACAACAGAGTAATCCCGGTGACAAGTTCAGAAAAGTACCTGATCAGAATTTTCCGAAGAAATGCGAGCCCCACGAATAAATAAAAAATGGCAGCAATAAAAATTGACAAGCTGTATGGCCATGAATAGCCCAGCGCCGATATGCCCATTACTTTTGCAAACAAATGGGCAAGTATAAAAAATGGCGACCATAAAATAGCTAATCCCATCGTCATTCTTAAAATAGGTTTTCCGGATGGAGCTGTTTGCAGCCATATTTTTCCATCAAAATCAACTGGGAGCTCTTTCATGAACGAAAAATTCAGGTCATGAAATATCAGTCCGGCAGGGAGATAGGCATAATAGGAAACCACATCGTTGTCGATGATTCGGTTTCGTCCCCATGAATCCAGATTTTTACCATACCAGATGCAGGCAATAAGCAGAAACCCAATAACCAGTTTTGAGAAATACTTATCTAAAAACATATTACTCTTTTTGTGCTACACAAATCACTGATAATCCACAGAATGGTTTTAATATCCAATCCACTATTTTCCAAAGCGGTACAAGCTGATCGTACAAACGCATTTGCCCCCCTGGAATGGCATTCTTGCTCATTACCTTGCCCGAAACAAACCAGCCTAAAATTCCCATTGCATTAAAAAACTGACAATGAACCAATTTAAAGCCTGGAATCAACATCACTTTTTTCAGGGTTTGGGGTGTATAACGTCGCTGATGCTCCAATGCCACATCAAATTGATTAAATAAGGATTGAAAAGCCGGAACCAAAATCACCAGCTTTCCTCCGGGTTTAAGCAGCTTATAACAATTTCGGATAGATTGTTCGTGATCCGGAACATGCTCCAGCACATTCAAGGCAAAAACGGTATCAACTTTCCCAATCAACTGCGGATACTTTGTTTCCAGTTCTTTTTCAGCAAAATCCAAGGTAAAAAGGCCCTTCAAATTGGGGTAACTACTGAACTTGTTTTCGAGAATCCTGAAATAATCGGTACTCAAATCGCTCAACGAAATTTCCTGATTATCGGCCAGAAAGAATTGAGAAATATTGCCAATTCCACTGCCTACTTCCAGAATATTTCCGGAGCAGTGCGGCTTTATGGTATTATACATCCACCGATTAAAGTTATCGGCCTCAGAAATAACATCCAAGGTCTCGGGACCACTATCTTTTATTTGTATTTTATCCATTTTATTCCAAAATAATCTCTCAAATAAATATTTAACCTCATTCTTCGGGCGTAAATAATGCTATTCCAACGACAGCTCCAATTTGCTTAAAGTCAATGTTTCCTTGTTTTTATTCCAGATGTATGCCGCAATAGTTGAATTCGCCGGAAGCGGAACCGGCAACACAAATTCGCCGACAACCGTTTGATTTTTATGAAGCCGATGGTCAGGCACTTGCTCTTTTAATTTAAATGCATTCCAGTAAATGGTTGAATCCGAAGAATCAACCGAAACAACCAACGAAGCCTCCGAATGTAAATCTTCCAGTTTAATTTTTGCCGTAACCACCGCTTTTTTAAATTCTAAATGCGGAATATCCCTGACTGGCAAATAGATAGTCTTTGAATACTCATTCTCCGGCAACATCTTTTCATAGCCCTTTAAATCAACCGATCTATGGTATTTCTCTATTCTCATGATAAACGACCGATACAACTGAAAATCCCAATCGCCTCCCTCAAAACACCTTGGATAGGCATACACCAGCTTCAGGTTAAACAGCGTAAAAACCAAAAGAAGAGCGATAATCAAATATCTTTTTACTATTCCAAATTCAGGAATTTTTGAATACAAATAACCCAGCGGAAGTGAAAACAGAACCAAATATTCCACAAAGTTCCGGCTTCCGAAACTGCAACCAAAAGAAAATACGAACCAGGATGCATAAACGTAAGAAGCGACTAAAAAAGTGATCAAAACGACCCACCCATTCGTTAGCTTTTGCCTGATCATTAAAAGTAAACCGGCAAGGACCGCCAGATACAGCGGACTATATAGAAACAATCCGTTGTTGGGAGAAAACCACAATTCCACAATTTTGGGCGTTTTCCAATTCGAAAAGCCAAAACCTTCGTACGAGTCGGTGATGTAGTTTCCCGAAGCATATTTCCAGTACAAGAACTGAGGCAGGAAAACCACGAAAAAGGCTCCAGATAAGATAGCCAATACCCTGATATTCAGAAAGCGCTTTACCCGTAACCAGAATTCTTCGAGCGAATTACAATCGAGGCAGAACAGAAACGGAAACAATAAAATATTGGTTGGCCTAACCAGCACAATCAGAGCAAATAGTAAACTCCAGATAAAAAAATAGATGCTCAGTCGTTTAACTTCTCCTGAAAGTATCATTTTGCTTACCCACGCAATGAGCGCAAACAAAGCAAACGAATAGATATGCGACATTCCGGTACTGTCAACCGCGTAATAATACAGATTGGTACCTAAAAAAAGTGTAAGTACGGTTATCCACGCCGTACGCCTGCGATAATAAAAAAGTAAAAATTTCTGCAAAAAGAACAGCCCCAAAATGCAGTAGAATAACGCGGCCAGATCGGGCACTTTGTGGTAAATACCCGAAAAGCCGTCTCGTGGCTGATCCAGGAAGCCTGCGACCCCATGAATAAGTAAAAAAAAAGGCGCCTGAAGGATTGCTATTCCACTCGTATAGCGAGTTACAACCTTATTCTTTTCCAGATCAAGCGAAAACCCGAATCCGGTTTTTTCTTCTATTTTTTCAGGGAATTTTTTAGCATCGAAATCATAAACAAACAAGCCCGGCAAATACACATAATAGCCCGCCTGATCTGCCCACAACGGGGTTGTCCAGTTAAATGTCCCTGATTTATGGTGGCGGTTATTAATCAGCAAAGCCAACACCAGTGTAATTAAAATCCACAAAAACAGATTCTTCAATGACTTTACTATAGATTCGGTTTTCCTCATAATTTTTCAATCACATTTACTTCGAATATGCCTGAATTCTAAAATTGTCAATCTTCAGGTTTTTCTTCTGAACATCCCAAATATAAAGTTTGACTTTGGTCTCCTTTTTCACCTCTTCAGGCATGTAAAACAGAAACTTCGCATGGTTCCATATCCCGGAATCGGCTGCGAAAGACAAAACATCTTTCCCGTCATAAAAATAGGGTTTATCATCTTTCTCCACCGAAAAAACCATTAATACTTCATTTTTGACCAGCCGATTTTCTGAAATAAAATCAAATTCCACTCCGATACTTAATTGATTGGAAATATTTACCTGGCTATCAGTTAACAGAACAGACGGACTAAATTCGCTTTCTTTTCCTAATAAATAGCATTTGTTCTCAATAGTGTCACTTTCCTGAACGACAAATTGATCTGGAACTTTTTCCGGAACAGGTTGCTCAAAATCAAAAAACTCTGAATAAATGAGCTTCCCTTTTAGTTGTTTATCCTTTAAATTTATCAGCAATTGATGATTATCCACATCCAGATTTTCCATTTTCCGGAATATCAAAACGCAATAATCGTGACCACCCAACACCTTTAAAGTAACTTTAGGCTCAAAATAAGCAATCAGTTCAAACTTTGGATTATCTAAAATGTCCTTTTGAGGAATATGACCTTCGTTTTGAGAAAAATGAGCATCCCAAATCAACAAAGTACTGTCAGCGATATTGTTCTCAGGTTTTGCAAAGTCAGCAAAACCGTACTGAATGCGTTGTGAATCCCAGGCATCAACTTTTGATGCAAAAGCGAAATACGGATCGTGAACAACAAAACGATGATCAAAATTTTCTGATTCATGAAGCCATTTTACCACTTCATCCATCACTATTTCCCGCGTATTTGGCTTAAATTCTATTTTATATTTTAACACCCCCGGCACCACAATAAATAAAATTGTTAACCCTGTAAATATCGCTTTCCCCACTTTATTTTTGATCGTTTTATCTAACTCCGACCAACCTACCAATGCAATTAATCCGGCAACAGGGGTAACTCCTGCCATTACGCGGGTCAATCCCAACGACATTTCGCCAACCCACCAGATGTATGAATGTGCAGCCAGATATCCCCAGAAACAGCCAGCCAAAATCAGTAAACGGAAAAATAGTTCTGATTGCAAGTTAAATCTGGAGATAACCCATTTTTTTAGCCACACAAACATTCCAAAAATGAGAAATAAGAACATCAGGATTCCAATGTAATCGGGAGCATTTTCCAGAAAATGATACCAGGTACCACGACCATAATTGGCTCCCATCCCACCCACGTAGGGTAATTTGGTTATCAGCCACCAGAAATTATGGTAGTAATACAATTGCCCTATCAGGCTAAAAAGCAAGAATCCGGTAAACAAGAAGGGGATAGCCCTGAATTTTCTTTTAAGCAAGAATGCGGTTAAAAAAACAGGAAGGAAAATCGCGCCTTCCGATCGGGCAAGAAAAATAAATGAAATAACTATCGCCGAAAGAACAAAACGGTCGTAGAAAAACAGCAAAATGGCCAGCATCAAAACCATACTGAACAAAATTTCTGTCATTCCGGAGAACATTAAAATAAAATATATGGGAACAAAAATGACAAAAACAGGCGCCAGCCAGGCTTTTGAGAGTTTCCACCTTGCTGCCAGCAAATAACAAATCCAGGCCGTAGTTAAACCGCCGAGAATATTAAAAAGTCTGGCTCCAAAAAATCCGATTTGTGTAAATGGAGCAATTAAAATGGTAAAAAGAGGTTTTCCCCAATGATCGAGAAAAAGATAGGGATAGCGAAAAGCCCAACGTGCAATATTGAAATGGGCATAATTATCGGCACCTCCGGCAGAACAATCGGTAAAAGCAGCGATTATTGAAAACAGAACACCCAAAGTAATTAAACTACCTGCAACGATTTTCTTCTCGCTAAATTTTACCATAACCGATTTGCAAAAAGTTCGCTATTTCTTCGACCACAAGTTGTATTTCAGAACCACGTACAACGCACGAAGTCCATCTTTCCAGTTAATTTTCTTTCCTTCGGCATAGGTTCGTCCGTAGTACGAAATTCCAACTTCATAAATGCGGACATCAGGAATCCGGGCAATTTTAGCGGTCACTTCAGGCTCAAAGCCAAACCTTTTTTCCTTTAAATGAATTGATTTAATAATATCGGCCCGAAACAACTTGTAACAGGTTTCCATGTCTGTCAGGTTCAGGTTCGAGAACATGTTGGAGAAAAAGGTGAGCATCTTGTTACCAAGTGAATGCCAGAAAAACAGGATACGAT
>Ga0074195_1003565_pt1 | contig 14338 bp, 7 predicted proteins | sample EPASupsiteHSE623_FD_64525 | JGI IMG/M metagenome (GOLD analysis project Ga0074195, IMG submission 64525) | Bioremediated contaminated groundwater from EPA Superfund site, New Mexico - Sample HSE6-23 | ecosystem: Environmental > Aquatic > Deep subsurface > Groundwater > Contaminated ...
CGTAGGCGCACTGTTTGGAACATCGGGCATATATGCTTCAACCACTCCAAGTGTTGACCTCCGAAACAATGTTATTGTTAATGCTTCTACCCCATCTGGCGCTGGTTTAATAGTTGCATACAGAAGATCCACAACAACCCTTGGCACATATATGTCATCATCAAATTATAATGATTTTTATGCAGGCACACCCGGACCAAATAACCTGATCTTCTCTGACGGAACAAATGCAGATCAGACTATTGCTGATTTTCAGACCAGGGTAACTCCAAGGGATATATTGTCATTTACAGAACTTGCTCCTTTTGTTAATGTATCTGCTGCTCCATATAATCTTCATATGCAGACAACAGTTGCTACAAAATGTGAAAGTGGCGGCGAGTTTATTCCAGTTGTTACAGGTGATATTGACGGTGACCTACGTTGGGGAGAAGCTGGATACACTGGCTCAGGCTCTACAAGAGATGTAGGTGCTGACGAGTTTGAAGGTATTCCTAGTTACACATGTGCAGCTCCTGCTCCAGGGAATACTGTTACAACTTCAAATTCTCTTTGTTTAGGTGAACAGATAACACTTTCCACTCAGAATACAACAGCAGGGACAGGTGTTACATACCAATGGCAATCATCTCCTAATGGTACAACATTTACAAATATTTCTGGTGCTATTGGTCCAAACTATGTAACAACACCCGGCGAACCTGCTTATTATCAATGCATTGTTACTTGTTTAAATGGTCCTACATCTGTAACTTCAAACCCAGTTCAGGTAACATTTGCAAATTCAATTTCAGGTACAACTCCCGGGTCACGTTGCGGAACCGGAACAGTTACACTGAATGCAACTGCTGCTTCTGGTACAATAAGCTGGTATGCAGCTCCGACAGGTGGTACTAGTTTAGGGACTGGTGGCACATTCTCAACACCTAGCATTAGTACAACAACAGATTATTACGTTGCATCTGAAACCGGAGGAGCAACGATTTACACGTTAGGTTCAGGTGCTTCAATAAGTACAGGATATCAGAGTCCTTTCTATCATTTATTTGGTGGTATGAAGTCTCAATATCTCATTCTTGCTTCGGAGCTCACTGCAGCTGGCCTTTCAGCAGGTCCAATCAATCTTTTAAAATTTGATATTGCTGCAGCCCGTACAACTTACAATTCTTTCTCATTAAGTATAGGCAGCACAGCTCTTACTGCTCTTACAACAACTCTTCAGACTGGTTTAACAACAGTATACTCAGCTCCTTCGATAACACCAGTCGCAGGTAATTTCACAATACCTTTCTCAACTACTTTCAACTGGGATGGAAGTTCTAATATTATTGTTGAAACTTGCTGGAGTAACAATAATACCGGTGGAACATCGGCTACAGCCAGATATGATGCTACTGCGTTTGTTTCAACAGCTTACTATAGAGCAGATAGTCAATCACCAGCAACTCTTTGCGCAAATACTACTGGTACAGCAACTTTAAGCCAAAGACCTGTAATTTTACTTGGTTATAATAATTTCTGCTCAAGCCCACGCGTTCCGGTTACAGCTACAATCGGCTCAGCCCCTGCTCTTACACTCACACCTGACCAGACCGTATGTAACAACGGTGTTGCTACTATAAGCGTTACTTCGACTCTTACAGATTACGATTCGTATGTGTGGACACCAGAAGCAAACCTGTTTACTGACCTCGCATGCACAACACCTTACGTTTCAGGAGCAAGTGCATCAACTGTGTATTTTAAATCAGCTACTGCCGGTACAGTTACTCTCACATGCACAGCTAATAACTCTTCAACACTTTGTTCCGACGTCGAAACAACAAATATAATTGTCATCCCTGGTGCAGTTACAGTTACTGTAACACCCGACAATTTCTGCTTAAGCGGAACTCCCACTATTTCAGCAACACCTGCTACCGGATGGGGAACTGCTAACTTTGAGTGGTGGGCTTCAATTGACGGTACTAACTATACTAACACAGGTTCAACAAGCCTTTCAGAAACTCCAACAATTAATGAAACCACATGGGCAAAATTACTTGTCTTTGTTAACAGTACTCAGTGTTTTGAATCTACTCCTGTAGTAATTACTGTAAACGATCCTCAGGTTACAGGAACAACTCCTGGCTCCCGCTGCGGTGCAGGAACAGTTGATCTCGAAGCTACAGTTTCAACCGGAGCAACTCTTAACTGGTATGATGCTGCTACTGGAGGTGCGTTAGTAGGAACAGGCTCACCCTTTACAACTCCTGTAATTACCTCAAATACTAATTATTATGCAACTGCTGAATTGATAGACGTTCTCTCTGCAACACTTGGAGCTGGAGTAAGCACTACAGTTTCTTCAGGAAGCACAGCAGACTATATTAGTCCATTTGACCATTACTATGGTGGAAAAAAGACTCAGTATTTAATTACAGCTTCTGAATTACTTAGTGCAGGATATGCTGCAGGTAATATTAATTCTGTTTCTTTTGAAGTTGTAACTACTTCTGCTTCTTTTACAGAATTCAATCTGAGTATTGGAAATACAGCTTTAAATGCTTTAACAACTACTTTGCAAACTGGCTTGACTAATGTTTATTATGCACCAACTTTGACTCCAACTACTGGTTTGTATACTATTTCATTTACAACACCATTTTATTGGAATGGTTCTTCAAACATTATTATCGAAACTTGCTGGAGTAACAACAATTCAGGAGGAACAGGCACTACTGTAAAATATGATCCAACCAGTTTTGTATCAACCTCATACTTCAGAGCAGATACTCAAACACCTGCTTCACTTTGTTCTCAGACAACAGCCACAAACACAAAAAGTTTCAGACCTCAGATCTTCTTAAATGGATTAAGTATTTGTTCTAGCAATAGAGTTCCTGTACTTGCTACTATAACAACAGCTGATGCAATAGCACTTACTCCATCTCAGACTGTTTGTAACAACAGCGTAGCTACCGTTACAGTTACATCAACACTCAGTAATTATGATTCGTATGTATGGACACCAACTACTGATCTTTACACTGATGCTGCCTGCACAGTTCCTTACACCGGAACAAACGCTACAACTGTATATCTGAAAACTGCAACAGCCGGTGATTATACTTTAACATGTACCGGTAACAATTCATCAACATTATGTTCTGATATTGAAACAACAACTGTAACAGTTATCCCCGCTTCAGTTACACTAGCTATTGATCCTGAAACAATTTGCATTTCAGGAACTTCTTCAATCACAGCTACTCCATCAACTGGATTTGGTTCTGCAACATTCCAGTGGATGGCATCTACTGACGGTGTTAATTTTGCAAACATTCCCGGCGCTAATACACTTAACTATACAACCCCTGTTCTAACAGAATCTACTTGGGGAAAAGTTCAGGTTTATGCTGGTTCTGACCTATGCTTCGAAACTATTCCAGAACAGATATTAGTTTCCAATCCACAGGTTAGTTCTACAACTCCTGCTTCACGTTGTGGTACTGGCACAGTTACTTTAGAGGCAACTGGGTCAACCGGCACAACTCTTAACTGGTATGATACTCCAACAGGAGGTACAAGTTTAGGCACTGGAACTACATTTACAACTCCAATTATTTCTTCAACAACAAATTATTATGTTGATGCCTCTCAAATAGCTGGTACAGTTCCTGAAGTTGTAGGTTCAACGACAATACCTGCTTCTCCTCCTTCAACATCTTCATCTGATGGTGGTATTGTATTTACTACTACTGTTAATGATGTCCCGATTACCAGCGCAAGAATTTTAGTAACAGGTACAGGAAATATTACTTTCGAATTGCAGGATAACGCTGGTACAGTAATAGATACATACATTGCATCAATTACAGGTGCTACTTCGTCTGCTTTTACCACAGTTGACTTCCCATCTACATTTGTAACTGGCGTTGCTGCTTCAGGATACAGATTACTTGCAACAGCAAAAGACGCTAGTATAACATGGTATTATACAACCGGAGCATATCCTTATAACTCTGTTAATGGTGAAGTATCCATTACCGGTGGATGGGGATGGGGTTCATCAACCAGCTATGCAACTCAGATTCGTTGCATTCAGAATATTACCGTAACAGTTAGTGGTATATGTTCATCAAGCAGATCAATAGTAACTGCAGCTGTTAATACACCACCAGCAGTAAATGTAACAGTAAGTTCTGATGATATTTGTCAGGGTGAAACAGTTACTTTTGAGGCAACTAGCACCAACAGCGGATATACATACGAATGGACATCTGGAACATGGACTGCAACCGGTTCAAATGTTAACTTCACACCCAACCAGACATCATTTGTAACTCTTGTTGCAACTGACAATTCTGGTGGAACATACGATGGCTGTGTTGATCTTTCATCAGGCTCAATAACAGTAAGGCCAGTTCCTACGAATGTTACTGCATCAGCATCTACTACAACAGTAGCCTGTGGCAACAGCTTTGACCTTATCGGAAGCCCTGCCACTTCATCAATAAATGTTATTGAAGAAGATTTTAATGGCGCTACTAACAGCTGGATAACAGTAAACAATTCAACAGGTGGCGATCCTGCAGTTGCTGCTTGGCTCTTAGAACCAGATGGATATGTATACAGCGGAACAACTTTCCACAGTAACGACAACTCTCAGTTCTATATGTCTAACAGTGATGATCAAGGTAACGGAAGCACAACTATAACTATGCTTGAATCACCTTCTTTTGCAACTTCTTCACTTACATCTCTGAATCTCTACTTCTACCATTATTACAACTTCCTTACCGACGATGTTACATCAGTTGACGTATGGAACGGTACAACATGGACTCCAGTTGCAACTTACACTGCCGACCAAGGCACATCAACAGGATTTGTGAAAGACACTATTAATCTTGATGCTTACATTGGATTAACAGATGTTAAGGTTCGTTTCAATTATTATGCAACTTGGGGATACTATTGGGCTATTGACAATGTGACAATTGAAGGTCAGGTACCAAACACATTCCAGTGGACCTCAGTACCCGCAGGTTATTCCTCAACATCACAGAGTCCAACAGGAATATTACCTACTGTAGACACTGATTATATCCTTGAAATAACAAATACTCTCGGATGTTCAGCCTCTGATACTGTTTCAATTACTATACAGAATCTTCCAGCTCCTACAGTATCTGTTCTTGACACATGTGGATTCAGCAGAATCACAGCTTCTAACTATACAGGAACGCTTACATGGAGTACAACTGAAAGCACACCTAGCATCGATGTAACAACAGCTGGTAACTATACAGTGTATTACACTGACAACAGTTGTGTAAGCGATAATGCCACCGCAACAGTTGCACCGATTGCTGTTCCAGTTATGCCAACAGCTACTAGTGAAACAGCTTGTGACAATACAGTTATACCCGACCTGACCGCTTCTGGAACCGGTACATTAAACTGGTACGACGATGCAATGATGACAAACCTTGTTAACACCGGTGCTACATATGCTACCGGAATGACAACAGCAGGAACATATACATATTATGTAAATGCAACCGAAAATGGTTGCACAGGACCAGCAGTCACTGTTGCCCTCGTTATTAACGAAGCTCCGGTAGCATCCCTGACACCAACTGTACCTTCAGTTTGCGGTGCAGCTGACGGTTCAATCGCTGCAACAACAGGGTTCACATACAACTGGAGTACAAATCCCGTTCAGGTTAATTCTACAGCAACAGGTCTTGTTGCAGGTACATACTTTGTTACTATTTCGAACACTAACTGTAACATTGTTTTATCTGAAACACTATCAGATCCGGGAGCTCCGGCAGTAACACTTTCTGCTGATGATTCAACCATTTGTCCAGGTACACTTGTAACATTCACTGCTTCTGGAGCTGATAGTTATGAATACTTCATCAACGGCAACAGTGTTTATGGCCCAACAACTGATAACACATACGATCTTACAAACATCCTTGATGGTTATGTGTTTACAGTAAGCGGAACTATAACTGGTTGTACAGGTGTAAGCACTCCTGTTGAAATGACAGTATTCACTCCTGAAACAGTTACACTCAATCTCACATGGGTATCTAATCCATATTTCGGTCAGGATACATTATGCTGGGAAAATGTTGACTACACACTCGCTGGCGCAACACCAACCGGCGGAACATTCTCTGGTAACGGAGTAACTTCTGGAGTATTCAACCCGATAAATGTAACTGCTGGTACATGGACTGTAATTACCTATACTTATGATGACGTCAACGGATGTGTAGTTACTGCTACAGATTCTGTTTATACCGACATCTGTATGGTTACTTCTCTTAACAGTCTGGCCGGTATCTCTGTATATCCAAACCCAAGCACTGGAATGGTATTTATGAAATCTGCATCTCCTGTTAATTACCAGGTTACTTCCATCGATGGAAGGGTAATCATGAGTAACGATATTATGCAGACTGAAACTGTTCTTGACATGACCGAAACTGCAAAGGGTATCTACTTTATTAAATTCAACAACGACAACGAAACTTTTGTTTACAGAATCGTTATTGAATAAAAACAAACTATTACTTACAAATAAGGGCTGTCTGAAAAGACGGCCCTTTTTGTTTTAATGAAAAGGAAGTTTTTGAGATTTTTCTTTTGTGTCATTTGCCGCAGATTGCACAAATTACACAGATAAATAATCTATGAAAATCTGTGAAAACTGTGGCAATAATAAAGGTGTTTTAACATCTGATTCTTCGCTACGCTACCAATGACTAAGTAGGAATAGTGTCATTTGCCGCATATTGCAAAAATTACGCAGATAAATAATCTGTGAAAATCTGCGAAATCTGTGGCAATAACAATGGGAAAAGTCAAAATATCAACTACTCACTTTAAAATCTCTGCAAGCTCTGCAATCATCATTGCGGTTGCACCCCATATTATATCTCCTCTGTATTTGAAACACGGAATGGTATAATCATTCCCCTTCCATGTCATAACAAATGTCGAGAAATACTTCTGCTCTGTAAAAACAAAAAAAGGGACCTGCAGCATTTTTTCAACCTCTTCCCTGCTGTGATTAAAATCAGGCTTTTTTGAAGTATAAAAAACATGGGGGTGTACCATAAAGTTGCTTACCGGAATATAAAGAGGTGAAAGAACACCTATAAGCTCAAGATTATCAGTCCCCGCACCTGTTTCTTCGCGATACTCCCTTAAAGCTGTTTCCAACAAATTCCTGTCGTATGATTCGGCCTTACCTCCCGGGAAAGATATCTGACCGCTGTGGTGGCTGTTATCCGGTGTTCTTTTTATAAGTATAAGTTCGGCACCATCTTCGCCAACTGGATAAAACACTGCAGCTACAGCTGCATCTCTCGGACTATCGTTATTACTGAATTCTTTAAGCAGTTCCCTGTTGGGTGCCCACATTTTTTTATGCGCCTCCATTCCGGGAAGAGGATCACGGAAAGCTTCGATCAAACGGTCCCTGAACAATTATTTATGATACTTTCTGATAAAATCCTCAACTTCAGAAACGCCTCCCTGATAGATCAGATAACCATTGTATGGCTCCCTTGGAGTTATTTCGCTGTTGATGGGAGTCAGCATAAGCTCTTTTACCTTCTCAAGATCGTTAGTCTGTCCCAGTGCCCAGCCAAGCTTAATGTATGCTGTTTCGGGTATCATATTTTCAGCAGGAACAATTCCTTTTGCCATCAGGTCGCGGCCTGTGTCGTAAACAAACATATGCACATAGCCCCATAAGGTCTGTACGGTCATGTAAATTGCAACACCTTTTTTCACTGCACGTTCTATTGCAGGATAAATCGGCTTGTTAACGTGACCAAGACCTGTACCGATAATTATAATCCCCTTGTATCCATTATCAACCATACTGTCTATCATATCCGGCTGCATGTTTGTATAATAATACAACATACCTACCTTTTCTTCGAAATACGGTTTTATAATAACATTACGGTCCTTGCGCCTGTGATTATATTCAGTTTTTATTGGAATAACACCTTTTCTTGTTACAGTAGCAACAGGCGTATCGCCAATTGTTCTGAATGTGGAACGGTATGATGAATGCATTTTACGCACCCTTGTTCCCCTGTGCAGAAATCCGTATTCGTCGGATGTAGGACCAAACATACAAACCATTACCTCGGCTATGTCACCGTGACCTGCAGCTGTGGCAGCATGCATAAGGTTAAGTGCAGCATCAGAACTCGGGCGGTCTGACGAACGCTGTGATCCAACCAGAACAATCGGAACAGGAGAATTCTGTACCATAAATGTTAGTGCAGCAGCAGTATAATGCAGAGTATCGGTACCATGACCAATAATGATTCCCTGAGTACCATTCTCGATTTCCTTACCAATAGCGACTGCCAGTTTCTTATACTGTTCAGGTCCCATATTTTCGCTGAAAACAGCAAAAAGCTTTTCGGTCGAGAGGTTGCAGATATCTGCAAGTTCAGGAACAGCTCCATATAATTCACCCGGTGTAAAAGCAGGAATTACAGCACCAGTCCTGTAATCAAGACGTGATGCAATAGTTCCGCCTGTACCCAGAAGTTTTACCTTTGGTAAACCTTCGGTATATGGAAATTCCTTTTCGGGGATCTTGTAATTAGCTTTTTTATAGCCAACTTCCTTCATCCCAGTAACAGTTGTAACATCTATCCCGATGTTGTAACCTGTAATTATCTTAACAACAATGTGCTGATCATCATCGTTCTCGGCCCTTGGAAGTACAGTACCTTTGAACTGTCCTCTGGTGCTGTCTATCTCGGCCTGTCCCCAAACGCGAACATTGTATTTTTTGAGCAGTTCGAGAGCCTGCCCTTTATACCCCTGAAAAAAATCTTCGCTCATCTTATATGATTATTCTGATAAAACAATTTTCTTTAATTCACATAAAGGCAGATTGCCTTCGGCCTGCACACGCAGTTCGCCCATTACCCAGTTCGCTTCCTCTTCTGAGTTTTTATTTCTACCCACTTCACGATACTTATCTTTAAGGAACTTAACAGGTGCTGTAATCTCTTCCCTTGTCCTTTTCTTGAATATTAATGTTGTAAGTATGCTTTCGTGTTCCATGTTAGGATGCTCATAAAGTATCGGCAGCATTTTCCATGCAAGCTCATAATGGATTCCCTGTGACTTTAGGAAAACAAGCAGTTCATAAACCTTTTCGAAACTGAAGTCCTTGGTTGTAACAAGATGTCCCTGTATCCATTTAAGTCTCTGTGCGAGTAATCTTGCAAAGTATACCGGTTTAACACTGAGTTCCTTTTCAGCTTTCTCTATCATTGGAACAAGGTTGTTCCTTAGAAGGTATGGGTACTGGTCTTCGGGTACACCCCAACCCTTTAGCTGATTAAATCGGTCAACAACGTTTACAGGAAGGTTCTTTTTAAGGGATTCTATATAATCGTTTTCAAGAGGAATGGGTGCAGAATCGGTATCAGGATACATCCTGTCGGCTCCCGGAAGTACACGTTCGAATATTGTTGTACCATCAGGGAATGATTTTCTGGTTTCGTTGGGAATACCTTTAAATGCCATTATGCAGCGTTCCTCGATTGTTTCCAGTGCGGTCTTCATGTCATCCTGAGGACCCCAGAAAAGTAACAATGCATCATCTTCTTTTGCACCTATCTGACCTGCGAGTTCATTCCATGTCTCAAACGGAATAAGTTCTTTAGGATCCTCACTGCTGGTCATATTAGGCTTTTCGATACAGGCAATAACTTTTAACCTGTCGCTTATTTCATCATTGAATGTTTTATCTGGCTGGGTAAAATGAGAAACTATACCACTGAAGCCTGGGAGTTTTACTAGAACAACTACATGATCGTTTTTGAATGCATTGATCACAGGCTGGTAATCAGTTTTGAGTGAGGAAAGCTTCTGATGCTCTATCTTCCACCCGGAAAAGTCAGGGAATCTCTTTAAAAGTTCTTCTCTGGCCTGAAGTAATGACCACTGGCGGAAACATTCGTTATGTGTAAGTTCGGGGATCCAGCAGTTGTGTGCAACACCCTTAATCTCAACACGTGTTCCTCCCTTGCAGCTAACGTTAACGTCTTCTCTTCCTGCACCTATGCCTGTTCTGACCTTTCCGGTGCTTCTGTTAAGGAAACGTATATAGTTTGCAGCCTCCATTACTTCGTCAGGATTAACCATGTCCGGATAAGTAACAGTTTCTATAAGCGGCATTCCCAGGCGGTCGGTTTTGTATATGCGTACATGCCCGATATCTGATATTTCACGGCATGAATCTTCTTCTATACTTAACTGAATCAGCCTTATCTTCTTATTTTTCAAGGGGATCTCACCTTCAACGCCTAGAATTGCAGTACGCTGGAATCCGGTTGGAATACTTCCGTCGAGATACTGTTTGCGTGTGATATGTACTTCGCCAACAACATTCATCTTTCCAAGTAAAGTTATCTCAAGTGCAATGCCCAAAGCTTCCCTGTCGATCTTGAAGGGAGGAGTATCGTCGACTTCGTAAGTGCATGCTGTTTCGTTTTTTATACGATAAACAATTTCCTTACGGGTTTTGAATTCCATAAGAGCTGTTCCATCGTATTCTCCAAGTTCGCTTAGAGTTGGTCTCATATGCCTGATTATCTCAGCATCGTAGTTATCACTTTTGTGAAATTGACCAGCCGGACAGCGGCAGAACAGCTTTTCTTTTGTTAAAAGCTGCTGATGTACTTCAAGACCCGACATAAACCCGATCCTGTCGTAATCGGCCTGCGTAGCTTTCTTGCGGGGTACATACCCAGCCTTTGCACGTGTCTTTTCGTAATTCTCCCTTGCATTAATTCGTTTCATTTCCCAATTCTATAATTTGCATACAAAAATGTTAAAAATAAATCAATATTCACATGTAAAGTAACATTTTTTTATTAATGGACGTATAACTTGGATAAAGTTAAAGTTTTATGAAAAACATAATCATAGTTATTCTTTTTATCTGCTTAACAGGCGGATTCCTTTTTTCACAAACAAAATCAAGACCTTACGTTGTCAGCAGTCCTAATGACAACAAAGGAGGGAACGTAGTAACAGCAATTACAGATCCTACCCTTTTTATCGAACAGAACATGTTTGGCAATTGCGTTCAAATATCAAATGTTCAGGTAAATTACGGTGGAAAAAGTCTTAATCAGATCGGAGCATGGTCTGACAGTACCAACAGTATTGGCATTGATACTGGTATTGTTCTTTCAACCGGAATGGCAAACGGTGTTATAGGTGCTGGGTTAGTATTTCAGAGTACTGATATGGCAGGTCCTGGCGACACTACTCTTTCTGTAATGTGCGGTAGCACAACCTATGATGCTATTACCATAGAATTTGATTTTATTCCTCTGGCAGATTCAATTATTCCTTTTGAATTTGTTTTCGGATCAGAAGAATATCCTGAATATGTAAACTCGTCATATAATGATGTTTTCGGTTTTTTTGTCTCTGGCCCCGGGTTCACAGGTCTTGAAAATATCGCCAGAATACCAGGCACCAATGTTCCAATTACAATTAATGCGATAAACAGCGGAAGTTACTCACAGTATTATATCGATAATAGTGCAGGCACATTCTGGGTTTTTGATGGATATACTACAGTGTTCTCCCTTAATGTCCCTGTGACAGCAAATCAGCAATATCACTTTAAAGCAGCTCTGGCTGATGCAGGAGATGGAATATACGATTCCGGCGTAGTAATCAAAACAGGAAGTTTTGCTGGGAACATTATTGCTCCAGCACCTTCATTTAATTATACTGTTAACGGTAGCAGTGTTACTTTTACAAATACTACAACAAACGGATCATCTTACATTTGGGACTTCGGTGACGGAACTACCTCAACAGATCTGAAACCTGTTCACAATTACAGTTCAACAGGTTCCTACACTTTACGTTTAACTGCAACTAACCATTGCTATACAGAGGAAATTGAGCAGATAATTGATTTAAATGCTACCTATACAGGAATCTGCAGCAAGGATAAATACAATGTTTCTACTCTTAGCGAAAACGGAAGATACAGTATAAGCGGAATTGCATACGGTAGTAATGTTGAGGTATATAATTACAGTGGTTTGTTAATAAATACGCCAACAAGCTTTTCAGGAAATAGTCTTTTAATAGACCTTAGCCAGTATTCACAAGGCATATATATTGTAAGAGCTGATGGAAGGTCATTTAAACTTATCAGATAAATGCCGGACGGTAATTGGGATCTTTCACCCTGGATATACTTTATAACTTCCCGGAGTTCAGGCCCGGGCGGGCAGAATGTAAATAAAGTTAACACAAGAGTTGAACTTCATTTCGATATGAATGCCTGTACTGCTCTTAATACCGAACAAAAAGAATTGATAGTAGCTGCATACCCCGGAAGAATTAGAAATAATGGGCATTTTATAGTTACCAGACAGACCGAGAGATCCCAGCTTAAAAACAAAGATGCTGCACTGTCTGTAATGTACGAGCTTATTGAAGCAGCTTTGAAACCACGTAAGAAAAGAATCCGGACCCGACCTGATGCTCAATCTAAAAGAAAAAGGTTAGAAAAAAAGAGAATGCATTCAGAAAAAAAACGAAACCGCAGAAATGATTTTGAGGTATGATTTTTGAGTAATCCCTCCTATTAATTTTTTTAAAATGAATTTATTTATAGCAATCTCTCTAATGCTTTCCGGACTCATATACTCTGACAGCATTCTATTAAATAACTCAGAACCTGATCCTGATATGTTTCCTCCATTTCTCTTTTCACCGGTTAATGGAGTAAGTATGCAAAAAGGAGAAATAAAGTTTGAATGGACAAGGACCGACAAAAGACATGTATATGAAATTATGATTGCAAAAAAGCCTGACTTTTCTGACGGTATTCGTTTTGCATGCACTGACACAGTATTCAAACACACCTTTACAGATAATAACACTGCCGTATACTGGAAAGTCCGTGCATTTAAGAATAAAAAAACTTACAGTGAATGGTCAGCCTCATCAGTATTCTACATAGGTCTTCAGCCTGCAATAATTTATCAGGGTGGATGCAATCACGATTGTGCTAACTGCAAAAACCCATGTGGAAGAAGGCCTCCACCAGATTACGACAGGCTGATAAAAGAAGAATAATCACTGTTTTTCCATTTTTAACCCTTCTTCACATTTGCGATAATTTAGAATTGTTCTACATAGTGTAACTTTGTATAAAAATATTCACTATGAAAAAACAACTTTCTATTATAATGATAATAAGCTTTGCTTTGGTCATATCAGCAAGCTCATGTAAAAAAAGTGATGATAGCCCAAGCCCATCTGATGTTACTTCGACAGTTCAGTCAGGAACATGGAAAGTAACTTATTTCAATGACAGCGGTAATGACGAAACTTATCACTTTACAGGCTATCAGTTCACCTTTGGCTCAAGCGGATCTGTAACTGCTGCAAAAACAGGAAGCTCAGTTTCGGGCTCATGGAGTACTGGAAACGACGACAGTTCCACAAAAATGGTTCTTGATTTCGGCACACAGGTTCCTTTCGATGAACTTAATGACGACTGGAAGATAATCGAGAACTCATCATCAAAAATCAGGCTCGAAGATGTAAGTGGTGGAAACGGCGGAACAGATTATCTGACATTCGAAAAAATCTAATTTCTTACACAATTCTCTATTCCCGGCAATCCCTTTTATACAGGTTCGTCCTCCAAGGAATCTGAAAAGGGATTTGCCTTTTTTATGGTATTTCGATATCATCTATCTTGGCTGTTATTATTTATGGATTATAAATATTTCGATTTATAAATTTTTATTGCTTTGGATATTTTATTGTTATTTTTGAAAAAAATTAAAATTATGAAAAGAGTATTGTCATTTATATTTGTTTTAAATGTATTTTCAGTCAGCATTCACGGCCAGGATACTGATACAACAAAAGCCACTCCTATTACATATTCAAAGGTAATTCAGGCTGACAGTACTGATAAGGCAGCACTTTTTGCATCTATAAATGAATGGTTTCTTTCTAACTACAAATCAGCAAATGATGCTATAGTTACAAATGATAAAACTGCCGGGTTTATTGCAGGAAAAGGAGTTATTATATACGACTTCGGTAAAACCACTTATTCCTGTTATAAAGGCTATATAAAATATACAATTAAAGTAACAGTTAAAGACAACAGATACAAAGTAGAGTTACAGGATTTTTATCATACGGTTAATCTGGGAAACACAGCTTCTTGTGCACTTGGCGACATTACTAATGCTCCAATATATACCGACAAGGGAATTGCAAAAAGTTTTCATAA
>Ga0074195_1003566_pt1 | contig 14337 bp, 18 predicted proteins | sample EPASupsiteHSE623_FD_64525 | JGI IMG/M metagenome (GOLD analysis project Ga0074195, IMG submission 64525) | Bioremediated contaminated groundwater from EPA Superfund site, New Mexico - Sample HSE6-23 | ecosystem: Environmental > Aquatic > Deep subsurface > Groundwater > Contaminated ...
CTCGCCGCGCGTCCTCCGCCGCATCCTTCTCCGCTTGCTCCGCCGGGCTCGTGTAGCCCTCGGGCCGCCTGTAGTAGCCAGTTCTGGCCAGGCTGTTGAAGATGTACCCGGCGGGCTTCGTCACGGTCTGCCCTTGTGCGTCCAAAAGTGAGCCCTGCCGCGTCCGCAACTCGTGGTCCGCATGGTCCAGCCCTTCCACAAGGCGGCCGGTGGGCCTGCCCAGGGCCGTGAGGCTTTCAAGGATGCGCGCCAGCTCGTTTGCACCGAAGCCCACGGCGGCCAGGTTCGGCCATTGAAAAGCAAGCTGTTCGTCCGTGAGTTTGGCCAGCTTCCCCGTCACCTCTTCAGACGGATAGACTGTCTCTAAATCTATCTTTCTAGAGGTGAGTGGCCTAGTGACTGGCTTACTGACTGGCTGGCCTAGTGGCTGGCCTTGTGAGTGGTCTAGTGATTGGCCTTGCGTGAATTGTTCGCAAAGCGTGGCGTTAAAGCCGATGCTCACGCCTTGCACCTGGCCGTCACGGGCGCGCTGAAACTTGATGAAGTCCAGGGCCGCAAGACGCCGCAAAATGGTGCGTGTCGTGGCTTCCCCAAGTCCTACGGCCTGTCCGAGTTGTGCAAAGCGGACGATGTAGGGCCGCGTCTCTATGAGGTGGCGCAGGACTGTCCGCTGGTTCTCCGTGAGCCGGTCCGCAACACTAGACTGGCCTACTGATTGGCCTAGTGACTGGCTTGAAGAGTGGTCTAGTGACAGGCTGGCTGACTGGCTGGTTGAGTGGCTGGCTGACTGGCCTAGTGATTGGCTGACTGGCTGGCTGACTGGCTCAATGACTGGCCTAGTGAGTGGCTTACTTTTGCGGCGCGGCTTCTCGGGCAGGGCGTGCCCGTCAACGCCAACCTGGTAGGGCTTGCCGGACGCCTGCGCCTTGGCGGTTTCGGCGGCCGCCTCTTCCGTGGTGCGCGAAAGCACCGGGGAGAAAGTAGCCTGCGCGGCCTTGATGCTGTCCGGGGCTGGCGCATCCGGCGCGGGAGCCGGGGCGTCCTGGGGCGCAGATATGCGGCGCATGGCCGAAGCCGCACCGGCCAGCGCGTCCCCGGCAATGGGGCTTGTGGCGCGCAGGGTGTCCGCCAGGCTCCGCCGCTTCCGCTCCTCGCTCATGGCCTACGCCTCGCCGTCCAGGATGGTTTCCACCTCGCGGGCAAGCTCCCGGTAGCACTTCGCCCCAGGCGAGTGCGGCGCGTGGCGAATGACTGTCTTGCGGACGTGTTCCGCCTGCTGGAAAGCGGAGCTGGTGGGAATCGTGGTCTTGAAAATCTGGTCCCGGCCGAAGTGGGTTTGCAACTGTTCGATGGATATCCGGCTCATGCTCGTGCGCATGTCCACCGCGTTGACCAGGAGCCGCAGAAACCGCAGGTCCGGGTTGCTGGCCTCGCGCACCTGGCCGATGAGGTTGACGGCCTTGGCCAGCCCTTCCACGGAGAAGGCGGAGCCCGCCAGAATGGGCACAATCACAAAGTCCGAGCAATACAAGGCGGAGATGACGAAAAAGCCCAGGTTCGGCGGACAGTCCAAAATGGTGTAGTCATAGTTCCCCACGGCGAAGGCGCGGAGCCGGTCTCGCAAGAGCTGGTAGGCTTGGGGCAGGCCGTGGGCGAGAAGGTCCATTTCGAGGGCCGAAGTCTCTTCGACGTTCGGCAGGCACCGCAAGCCCTCATAGGCCGTATGGTAAACGGCGGCATCGGCAGGCGTCCCGGCCTCCCCCAAAAGCTCATAGAGGCTGTTCTTCACCTGGCCCGGGGCGAGGAGAAGGCTTGTCGCGTTGCACTGGCTGTCCAGGTCCACCACGAGCACGGACTTTTTCCGGTTCGCAAGTGAATGGGCGAGGTTCGCCGTCAACGTGGTTTTGCCCACGCCGCCCTTGTTGTTCACTACGGCAATGACTTTCCCGGTTCCTGGCATGTTTGCCCCCTGCTGTTTGGTGGATAGATACAACGTCTATTCCGCCAAAATCAAGGCTTTTGAGGTGCAACGAGTGTTTTTTTTATGGGCGTTGTGTGATTCTGAAAGGGGCTCCGCCAGCACGTAGACCGGGGAGCCCCAGGAGTGCGCGGCCTAGTCCAGCACCTTGCCCACCAGAACGGGAACACCGTCACGGCTTGCGGGATGGTCGGTTGTGAGCTGGTAGCTACTCATGGGCCTGCCCCCGGCGCGGCAAAGTCCGTAATTCATCAAGGGCCGTCCAGATCCCCCAGGCTTCCTTGCCGAGTCGGGACAGGATGCGTGCGAGGCCCTGCGATTGTGCGCCGGAAAGTTCTGGCCCTCGCCGCAGTTTGCGGGGTCGAACAGTACAAAGTCCAGAAAGCCGAGAGACTCCGCCAGTGCTTCCACGCGGTCAAAAATGGGCTCGAAAGCATCTTCGAATGTGGCGGAAGCCTGGACGCCTTGGGGTTGGGCAGGTATGTGAGTTTCGGCCATGAGCGCACCTCCTACGTGCGGTTGTGGTTAGGCCCTGGCCAGGTGTTCCCGCACCCAGCCGGGGCCGATTCGTTTCCTACTCCTGGGGCTGTTGGGCCTCCTCCTCGGCATTGAGCTTGACCACGGCGCGGCATACGGCCTCGCTTTGGCCTTCGCCGTTCCGCTCCGTCATAGCATCAAGAGCGGCGGCGGCCTCACTTGTGAAGCGAATGCTCGTTTCGCGGCCGCCCTGCTGTTTGAGGCGTTCCCGGTAAGTCACGGCTCTTTCGGTGTTGCTCTTCGCGGCTGTCACTTGCTGGCACCTCCCTTGTGGGCCTGGTGGGGCCCGGCTTGCTCCATGTTCCTGCCCTCCGTCTATCCGTTGCTTGCAACGGCGTCAACGTGTCCAGCCTCCCTTTTTGGGGTGTCCGCAAAACCCTTGCGGCTGGTAACGGCTGGGGCTCGGAATGGCGGCCTGGCCGTCCAGTACAAGCCGTATCTGGCGGACCTGCACCGCGCCGCCGATGCGGTGGGCGAGGCTTGGGCCGGGACTCACGCGCTCCGGCACAACTACATCCGCGCCTTTCTGGTGGAAGCCGCCGGGGCTGGCCTGGGCTCGGACGCTATGATGCGGGAGGCAATGGCCCGCGTGGGGCATCATCGCATGAGCGAGGTGCGGACATACTGCCGATGAGCACGGCAACCGCGCGCATCCGGGAGTTCTGGCCCGTTGTCTGCGTCCTGCGCCGCGAAGGCGTGAGCTGGCGGAAGATGCCCCAGGAGATGCGCCGCCGGTTCGGCCTGCCCCTGGTGTCGCATGTGCTCTATCTGCGGCTTGCCCGTGAGCTTGGGGCCGATGTGATTGCCAGGTAAGGATTCGAATCGTTGCCGGGAAACCTAGAGCCTCAAGGATTTCCTGAAAACGAGATTTTGAGTTGTACGGTTTGTTGTACGGCCTAGAGTGCCGTTGCAAGCAACGTGTCCGGTTGGCGTCCCCGGTGCGGTTTCCGATTCGGTTCCTATGCGCGGATTCATGCGGCCTGCGCAGACCAGGCCGCACAGCGGTTCGCCGTTTTGTCACAACCTTGCCACACCTTTGCCACGGTCTCGGTGTAGCACTCCCGAAAAGGAGTTCGCACCGTGCTTACCGTCGCTCAGCTTGGCAAACACTATCCCGCTCGCACCGCCCTGCATCCCACAAGCCTGACCTTTGAGCCGGGCCGGTTCTGCGTCCTGCTCGGCCATTCCGGGGCGGGCAAGTCCACGCTGCTGCGCTGCCTGAACCAGCTGACCGAGCCCAGCTCCGGCAGCGTGGAGGTGCAGGGGCTGGGCCTGGTGGACAGCGCCGCCAAGCGGCGCGCCCTGCGCTGCATGACCGGATTCGTGTTCCAGCAGCACCAGCTGATTGGCCGCCAGACGGCCCTGGCCAACGTCCTCAATGGGCGGCTGGGGTGCACGCCGCTGTGGCGCAGCCTGCTGCCCTGGTCCAAGGCGGAGGTGGAGCTTGGCCTGGCCTGTCTGGAGCGTGTGGGGCTGCGCGATTTCGCCCTGACGAGGGCGGACAGGCTCTCCGGCGGGCAGCAGCAGCGGGTGGGCATCGCCCGCGCCCTGGCCCAGCGCCCGCGCATTCTGCTGGCAGACGAGCCCGTGGCCAGCCTGGACCCGGCCAAGGCCGGGGAGGTGCTGGAGCTGCTCCAGCGCTTTTGCCGCGAGGACGGCATGGTCACCATCGTCAGCCTGCACCAGGTGCGGCTGGCCCGGCAGTACGCCGACAGGATCATCGCCCTGCGCGACGGGGCCGTGGTGTTCGACGCCCCGCCCGACCAGCTCTCCCCCGATGCCATCGAAGCCATCTACCGGGTCGTGCCGCACATGCCCACCCAGCCTGTGGGCCTGCCCGGAGGCCAAATCCCGGAATGCGTGCAGGCGGCCTGAGGCCGTCCGCGCGTCAACCCCAAACGAGGTTTGACATGAAACATATCCTTTCGTTCCTGCTCTGCGCCCTTGTGATGCTCTGCGCCGCCTCCGCCCAGGCCGCCACCGCCGACCCCGCCACCCTGAAGGTGGCCCTGCTGCCCGACGAAAGCCCAAGCACCGTCATCAAGAACAATCAGGCACTCAAGGACGCCCTGGAGAAGGGTCTGGGCAAGAAGGTGGAGCTGGTGGTGACCACCGACTACTCCTCCATGATCGAGGCCATGCGCCACGGCCGCCTCGACCTGGCCTTCTTCGGGCCGCTGTCCTACGTGCTGGCCAAGTCCAAGAGCGACATCGAGCCCTTTGCGGCCATGCTGAAGAAGGGCAAGGCCACCTACCGGGGCGTGGTCATCGCCAGCGTGGCCTCGGGCATCACCTCCATCGAGCAGATCAAGGGCAAGAAGATGGTCTACGGCGACACCGCCTCCACCTCCTCGCACCTCATCCCCAAGTCGCTGCTCAAGGCCAAGGGGCTTGAGCCCAAGCGCGACTATGAGGAGCACTTCGTGGGCAACCACGACGCCGTGGCCCTGAACGTGCAGAACAATAACGCCCAGGCCGGCGGCCTGTCGGAGTCCATCTTCAACGCCCTGGTGGAGAAGGGCACCATCTCCCTGTCCAAGGTGCGCGTGCTGGCCACCTCGCAGGAGTTCCCGGAGTATCCCTGGGTCATGCGTTCCAGCCTGGACCCGGCCCTCAAGGCCAAGGTGCGCGCCGTGTTCCTGGAGATGAAGGACCCGGCCGTGCTCAAGCCCTTCAAGGCCGATGGCTTCGCGCCCATCGCGGACAAGGACTACAACGTGGTTCGCGACCTGGCCAAGATCCTCAACCTCGATTTGTCGAAGTTCTAGGCATGACCACCACGACCTTCGACGCCACCTGGGCCGAGCTGCGCCGGGGCTCCCTGGCGCGGCTGGCCCAGACCCTGCTGGTGCTGGGCATTGTTGGGGCCTGCCTGGCGCACGCCGGGCTGTTCGACGCCGAGCGCCTGGCCGAGGGCGGCCCCGCGCTGCTGAGCCTGCTGGGGGAGATGACCCCGCCGGACTTCGGCAATCTGGCCGCCTGGGGCAAGCCCCTGCTGGACACCCTGGCCATGAGCGTGGCGGGCACGGCGCTGGCCGTGGCGCTCTCGCTGCCGCTGGGCTTTTTGGCCGCGGCCAACGCCACCCCGCACCCGCTGGTGCACCGTCTGGCGCGCGGGTTGCTGAACATGCTGCGCTCGGTGCCGGAGCTGGTCATGGGCATCGTGTTCGTGGCCGCTGTGGGCTTTGGCGCCCTGCCGGGCGTGCTGGCCCTTGGCCTGCACTCCGTGGGCATGGTGGGGAAATTCTTTGCCGAGGCGGTGGAGCACTGCGACCCCAAGGCCGTCGAGGCCGTGCGGGCCTCCGGCGCCAGCCGCATGCAGGTCATCCTGCACGCCATGCTGCCCCAGGTTCTGCCGCAGATGGCGGACATCGTGGTCTACCGCTGGGAGTACAACTTCCGGGCTTCCACGGTCATGGGCATGGTGGGCGCCGGGGGCATCGGGTTCGAGCTCATGGCCTCGCTGCGGGTCATGCAGTACCAGGAGGTCTCGGCCATTCTGCTGGTGATCCTGGTCATGGTCACCGCCGTGGATGCCCTGGGATCGCTTTTGCGCAGGAGGTTCGCATGAGCGCGCCCACCGTCGTCGTGACCCATTGGGTGCACCAGGAGGTGCTGGATCTGCTGGCCGGGCGCTGCCGCGTGGTGTCCAACCAGACCCGCGAGAGCCTGCCCAGGCCGGAGCTGTTCGCCCGCCTGCGCGAGGCCGAGGCGGCCATGATGTTCATGCCCGACTGGGTGGACCAGGAGCTTCTGGACCACGCGCCGCGCCTGAAGGTGGTGGGAGCCGCCCTCAAGGGGTTCGACAACTACGACGTGGAGGCCCTGACCCGGCGCGGAGTGTGGCTCACCAACGTGCCGGACCTGCTCACCGTGCCCACCGCCGAGCTGGCCATCGGCCTCATGCTGGCCCTGGGCCGGAACATGCTGCCCGGACATGCCTGCGTGGCCTCCGGCGCGTTCGCTGGCTGGCGGCCCACGCTCTACGGCACGGGGCTGCGCGGCTCCACCGTGGGGCTGGTGGGACTTGGGCGCCTGGGCTGCGCGCTTGCCGAACGCCTGCAAGGCTGGGGGGCGCGGCTGCTGGGCTGCGACCCCGTGCCCCTGGACCCCGCCCGGGCCAAGGCGCTGGGCGTGGAGCAGGTTGGGCTGGAGCGGCTGCTGGAGCTGTCGGATTTCGTGGTGGTGCTTACGCCCCTTGTGGAAGGCGCGCACGGGCTCATCGACGAAGCGGCCCTGGCGCGCATGCGCCCCGGAGCGCTGCTGGTGAATGTCGGGCGCGGCTCCTGCGTGGACGAGCTGGCCGTGGCCCGGGCTTTGGTCGCCGGAACCTTGGGCGGCTACGCGGCGGACGTGTTCGCCTTCGAGGACTGGATTCTGCCGGGTCGCCCCAGGGCCATCCCGTCCGAGCTGCTGGACCCGGCCCTGCGCACCGTGTTCACCCCGCACCTGGGCTCGGCCGTGGAGTCGGTGCGCCTGGAGATCGCCCTGGAGGCCGCGCGCAACATCCTGGCGGCGCTGGCGGGCCAGGTTCCCCCCGGTGCGGTGAACCGGCCTCAGTCCGCGGCCTGACCCCGCCCCCTCGGGCCGTTTGCGGCCACCAAAAAATAATGCTGCTTGCCAGAGGTCCCCGCTTGACAGGGGGGGCGGTCTGTTACGGGCTGGGCTCCGGCCCTCCCTTTTTTGGGTGTCCGCAAAACCCTTGCGGCTGGTAACGGCTGGGGCTCGGAATGGCGGCCTGGTTTGTATGCGGCACGGATACAAACCGCGCCGCGCTGCACCCACTCCGGGGGGTGTAAATTTCAGCGCATGGGCCCTTGCGCGCGCTTTTCCTGGCGTCGTATGCTGTCCGGTGCAAGAGGACCACCCGTTTACGGCGGGGGCGCACTCCCGGCTGGTCATCCTCCGAATTGACCGGCCAACGGAGGGGAAAGCTTGCTAGACGAGCCTGCGCCCTGCCCCCCATTCCTTCAAGTCCTGCCGCCCTTGGCAGGCGTAGAGCACCCCGCCCATGTGTTCCGGCCTCGATGACTTCACATCCGGGCCGCGCGTCTCACGAAACGAGATGCCGGGTTGCGCTGGCCACGCCAGCAAGACTTACCTTCACCACGAAACAAGGGGGCAGTATGGGCCGCAGTCTCGCCCACCAGGTCAAAGGCGTTTGGGCCGCCGCGCGCATCCTGCGCATTGGGCAAAGCCGCTTTCAAGACAAGGCGGACGTGCGGGACCAGCTCCGCGCGGAAGGCATCGGCGCAACTGCCGCCAGGATTGCGGAGCGCACCCCGATTGCCTCCTACCGCACGTTCTCCGCTTACAAGGCCGTGTCCCTGGCCTTCGCCCACTTTGCCGCCGGGCAGGGCGTCCAACACGTCCAAGACTTGCGCCCCGAGCACGCCGAAGCCTTCATGCGCACGCGGCTTGCCGCAGGGTGCTCGTGCAACACGCTTCGGACATACGCCGCCGCCTTGGGCAAGTTCGACTGCGCCCTTGAACGCGCACCGCGCGCCATGCGCATTCCAGATGCGGCCAGGCTGTCCCCCGGCCTGGAAGCCGTGAGGGCGGATTTCAACCACGAGGCCCCACGCTTGGACACGATGCGCCGGGCCTATGGCGACCCCGCCGCCGTGGTGTGGGCCGTCAAGGGCGAGGGGCACCGGCTGGCCGCGCGGCTTCAACTCGTGGCTGGCTTCCGGGTGTCCGAAGTCCTGGCCTTGAGCCGGGCAAGCCTGCGGGGAGAAACACGCGACCCCATTTCAGGCAGATGGTCCGGCCTGGTGGAAGTCATGGGCAAGGGCGGATTCGGGCGGGTGCAGTACGTGCCCCTTGAGGACTACCGCGCCCTTGCGGCCCACCTGGACACGCACCGGGGCGGCCTGGCCGTCCAATACAAGCCGTATCTTGCGGACCTGCACCGCGCCGCCGATGCGGTGGGCGAGGCATGGGCCGGGACTCATGCGCTCCGGCACAACTACGTGAGGAGTTTTCTCGTGGAAGCCGCCGGGGCTGGCCTGGGCTCGGACGCCATGATGCGGGAGGCAATGGCCCGCGTTGGGCATCATCGCATGAGCGAAGTGCGGACATACTGCCGATGAGCACGGCAAGCGCGCGCATCCGGGAGCTTTGGCCCGTTGTCCGCGTCCTGCGCCGCGAGGGTGTGAGCTGGCGGAAGATGCCCGAGGAGATGCGCCGCCGCTTCGGTCTGCCGCTGGTGTCGCATGTGCTCTATGTGCGGCTTGCCCGTGAGTTCGGAGACATTGGCCAGGCGCGTTGACAGAGTGCAACTATTGCACTATCTGGTGTGCATGGGAACACTTCTCCGGGTCGGAAAATTCCGCGTTGCGATGCACGTCAATGACCACAATCCGGCGCATGTCCATGTGTCCGGCCCGGACTTTGAATTGTTGGTGTTCCTGGACGATTTGACCGTTGAAGGCACTGCGGCAGAAGCCCGCGCCGCCGCAGACGCGCTTGCGTGGATTGAGGCGCACCGCCTTGAGCTACTTGAGCGTTGGGCAAGGGAGCACGCATGAAGAGGACACGCAAGGGCATCTTTGAGCCCCGCCGCATCGCCGCCGTGGCCACTGGCCACCAGGGGCGCGCCGTCACCGTCACCTGGGCAGACGGCGGCACGTCCACCATTGACCTCATGCCTTGGATTATGGGCGGCCAGCTCGCGCGGCTTCTCGACCAGGCGTATTTCTCCGGGGCCGCCGTGGGTGAATATGGCTGGTCAATCGCCTGGGGCGGGGAAGAAATCGAAATCGACTCCGTGCATCTTCAGATGCTCGCCGCCGAACAGCGGGGGCTTGTCTACTCACCCGACGGCATGAAGCGTTGGCGGGGTCGCTTCGGCTTGACCCTGGACGATGCCGCCGCCGCCCTCGGGCTGTCCCGGCGCACCGTGGCCTACTATGAGGCCGGGGAAAAGCCCATTCCCAAGGCGGTTGCCCTGGCCTGCAAGGGCTATGGAGACATGGCCAATGACCCCGTAGTGCTCGGGGGCGTGGGGAGCTGAACAGACTTGGCCACCTTCGGGTGGCCTTTTTCTTGAGCCTGCGGGGCATTACATGGGGTTATTTCTCAAAACCCAATTTTCAGCCTGCTCTTTGCCTGCTGTGAGGGGCCGCGAGGTTGGCAGAAGTTGGTAGGCCGCCCCACCTCGGGCCCTGTATCCGCCTGTATTTTACAGGCAGGGACCGCCGCCAGGATGTTGCCTTTTGTTGCATCGTGAGGCCCTGGCGGGTCACGGAAAGTAACGCTGGCGGTTGCGTTTTGTCGCACTACCAGGCCATGCCGCGCAGGCCCTTGATGTGTTCAAGAGCGGACAGGAGCCCGGCGTTTTCCAGCTCGCGGACTTCCCCGGCCAGCCGGTCATAGGTGGGCCAGCGCATCCACTTCGGCTTGATGAGAAACGCACCCGCACCAGGCTCGCCGCCAAGGCGTTGCCGGAGCTTGTTTGCCCGTCTGAAAAAGCGGTCCCCCTGCGTCTCCGCCTGGCTCCGGTAGGCCAGGCCATAGCATTGCCTGCACCAGAACGCGGCCCCACCGTAGAGCTTGGCCACGCGCCTGCCGCACCTGGGGCAACGGAACCAGGGCCGCGTGCCGCCGTAGTGGCAAGGGGTGTGCTCAAGGTCCACCGTCTGCACCACGTCCCGCCAATCATCGCCGCCGGACCGCACGCGGAAGTCCAGGCGCAGGGCACCGGCAAGGGCCTGTAGGCCGATGCTGGCCTTGTCCCCCGTGGTCCAGGTCCAAGTCCAGAGACAGGACGCGCCGGGGGTGAGGAAGCCCCGCCGATGGACGGCATGGACGCTCAAGCAAAGCATGTCCTCCGCCTTCCTGCGCCAGCCAGAACGGCCGGAACCGAAACCGCCCATGTGCTCCCCCCAAGTTTTCCCAAGTGGTTTTGCCCTACGCATCGCGCACGCGCGCGCGTACTGCTCACCGGGCCCGCGAAATATTCCGAAATCAATAGGCCAACGTTGCCTTTTGTTGCCCGGTTTCGGGCACGTCACCATGCGCGCGAAGTAGTGTTTTCAAGCGTTCCCGAGCACTCCGCAGGTAGTGCCGCAGGTAGTCAAAAGTCATGCGCTCCGCTTCGGCCCTGGTGCCTGCGAACATGAAGGGCACCCGGTAGCGGCAGGTGAAGGCCAGGACGGATTGCCGCGCGCTGTTCGGGTTGAGCTGGCTCCGGTAGTTGCCGCTGGCCAGGTCGCCCCACGGGGCTTCGACTACCACCATGAAGGCGGACAGGGCGGCCGCACGCTGTAACTCGCGCTCGAAGCGTTCACGCTCCCGGCCAAGGCAAAGCACGAGGTCCGCCAGGCTCTTCCTTTCGACGGCCACGCGGTCCGTGAGGCCAAACAGGGAGTAGTCCCCCACGGTCAACGCACCGGCCTGCACCTCGGCATCATACCCGGCAAAGGTGAACGGGGTTTGCTCCCTGCTGTCCACCACAAGCCGCATCATCGCTCGCCCTCGGGGATGGGGTCAAAGGGGAACCACTCCTTTTCGGCGGGCTTGGCGGCGGCATCATCTTCGGCCACCTTCCGGGCGTTCTCCCTGGCCTGCTCTTCCCGAAGCTCGCGCATCCGCTCTTCCACGTCTGCCGCGTTGGCGGGCTTGCTCAACCAGGTGTAGAAGCCGGACGCCTGCGCGTGGGCCTCGATGCCATCCTGTTGCATGAGCCGCCAGCAAGCGGATGTGTTGAAGTCCGAGCCCCACTTGAGCTTCAGGGCGGCCGTGAAGTTCACCAGCTCGGCTTGCCAGCGGGAAACACGCTTGCCGCCGCCCGTGCGCTGGACGCTCCCCGCGCCTGCACCGCGAGGCTTGGCCGCGCCGCCGCCTGCCTTGAGGGCCGCAACTTCACACTCCAAGGCCCGCAACCGCTCTTCCACGGACGGGGCCGCCGTGGTGCGATGCGCTTCCGCGTGCTCCGCCATGTAGACCACGGCCCGAGACAGAATGTCGCCTTCGCTCTCGCCGGGGAAAAGAGGCTTCAGGACCGCCAGGGCCGCAACCGCGTCCGGCGTAATCCATACGAGCTTGTCCGCCCACCCGGCCGCGCGCCGCTTCGCCTTCCAATCGCTCACGTTCACCCCCTTTCTATAACACTCATAGTAGTTCTTCTATGACACGCTGTCAAGTGCTGAAAGCGTTGTGGCTCTAGCATTCCCAGCCGCATCATGGGTGCCGCCGCCGCCGATTTTGGGGCCGCCTGGGGTGTTGGCCGCCGTTCGGGGCGTCCGGGAGCGCGAAAAAGGGCCGCGCGTCCTCCCCATTGTGATTCTACAACGGCTCCCGGAGGGGGAAGGTACACCCGACCCACTCCATCCCACTCCCCATTACGGGAAACAAACAGGGGTTTTTCCTAGAGGCTCAAGGCTTTGCGGGCGAGGCGAAAAAGGGGCGAAATGGCACCACTCGGACGGGGCGGCCTGGCCTACTCGTGGCCGCTCTTTGCCGGGACCGCGACACGATGCACCGGGGGGTGTTCGCCGCCGTATTTGAGGTCTACCGGCATGGGCTCCCCAAGCTCGCGGGCGGACTCCTCGCGCATGGCCTGGTCAAGCTCCGCATCATGCTCCGCCGCCACGATGAAGGAATCATGGAGCGGCACGCATGGGATGCCCTGCGCCCACAATCGGAGCATGACGCGCTGGGCAATCTCACTGTCATGGTATTGGAGCCGGACGCCTGCGCCGCTTGGGAGGTCATCGGCAACGGGGGCGTGCTTCACCAGAATGGCCGCAATCATCCCGTCCACGTCCTCCGCCGTAAGGCCGCACTCCCTGGCAATGGAGTCCTGCCCGAAGAGGATGCTTTGACGTGCGGTTGCCCGGTCCTCGGCATTGATGAGCGTATTCACGATGCGCTTGATTGCCTTGCGGGTGTTCTTGTCCGCAGGCCAGCCCGGCAGGTAGTAGGGGAGCTGGTCCGGCAGGGGGAGGCCGCGAAGGCTGTAGAGCATCCGAATATGAAATTCCTTGAAGTCCCGTTCAACGGTGGGCTGGCCGTTGACGGTCAAGTGCGTGGCCCGCACCCACCGGGGCAAGTTCTGCACCCAATGCCCATAGAAGCGGCCGCCCTCGCGGAAAGAGTTGTTGTTGAAGATGCGCCGCACCTGGTTCTGGCGAGGGTTGGGCAGGTAGGACACAACGGCCTTGTCCTCGCGGTTGTGGACGATGAGCCGCACCCGCTCTTCCCGCGTGATTCGGAGCACCACGTTTGCCGCCTCAAGCATTTCATTGATGCGCAGCACCGCCGGGGCCAGCCTGCGCACCTCTTGGCGGCCGGACACGTCAACGCGCCTTTTGACGCCTTTCTTGTCCGCCTTGGCGCGCATCTCAATCAGCTCGTGGGCCTTCTCCTCGGCAATGGCCGCCTGTTCAATGCGGTGGGCAACCAAAAGCTCCATAAGGCGAGGCGTTGCCCGGATGCGCGAAAGGAAGCCCCGGCCGTCCTCGTCTTTCCAGCCCAGGACGCCTTCAGCGTAGCGCAATTGCATGAGCAGGTCCGCCGCCCATATCGTCGCCCGGTAGGGCAGGTGCCACGCCTTCAACATGGGGTCATTGCTGTAGACCGTGGCCTTGCGCGAGTAGGCCACATAGGGCCGCGTCCAGTTCACGGCGCGCTCGGACTCGTGGTCAAGTCTGCGCCAGGCCATGAACAGATTGAGCACCAGAAACCGCAACGCCTCGCGCTTTCTGTCCCTGCCCCTGCCCTTGTGGTGCGGCCTGCCGCTCGTGGCCTCCGCCTCGGCAATGATGCCGTCCAAGACATTGCGCAAGGTCGCATTCATGCGCGCATCGGCCTTGAAGGGCCGCAACGGGACAGAGTGCCCGAAGTCCCCGGAAGGCTCGGCAACGTCAAAGGCAGCTTCCGGCGATGGGTCTGTGATTTCGATGCTGTCCGGCATGGCCTGCCCCCGTTTGGCAGTCCCGCGAAGTAGGCCGGGGAAAGGAGTTACGGGAAGCTCCCTTGTCGGGCGGGCTCATGACTTCCCACCCTATCCCCGGCAAAGACGTATCAGCTCGTCACGTTTCGCGCAGAAAGGCCCCTAGAAGCCCTCGGGCGTGTTTGCGGGCATTTCCCTTGCCGGATGTCCTTGCGGCCTCCTGGGGCCTCCTGACGCATCTCTGGGAGGGCTTGGGCCTCGCACCCAAAAGCCGCATTATCTCTTCACGTCATCTCGCAGAGCATTGACGGACCGCGTGACCTCATTCACGGAGTCAACCAGGGGGCGCGCCAGCTCACCAGACGTTGCGTATTCGCGTGCTTCGTCAGTGAATCTGCTGATTGACTCTAGGTGCTTTGTTGCCGCGCGCCCGTAGTGCAGTTTTTCATCAATAATTTGCTCAACTCCAAGCCCAACCCAGCCGATGATGGACATCACTCCAAGGAAACCAATAATGAGAATAAGCTCCGTTCCCACCCATTCCGGGCGGACAAAGCGAAGCAGAGCCGATGCAACCAAGCCCCCACCACAAACCCATGTGCCAAGATAAAAAATCCACATAAAGCCCCCTCTGCGCTATAAATCTAGCGGCATGTCCGTTGCTTTCTCCATGCCGCCTTGAGCACGATATCTTCAGGCCCCGGCGGCATCGTCCGGCGGATTTCGTCCCGCTCCTCATTCGTGAGGCCGCCCACCCAGGCCGAAAACTCGGCATCCTCGCGCGCCTTGCGAGCTTCAAGCACTCGCCGCGCGTCCTCCGCCGCATCCTTCTCCGCTTGCTCCGCCGGGCTCGTGTAGCCCTCGGGCCGCCTGTAGTAGCCAGTTCTGGCCAGGCTGTTGAAGATGTACCCGGCGGGCTTCGTCA
>Ga0074195_1003567_pt1 | contig 14335 bp, 8 predicted proteins | sample EPASupsiteHSE623_FD_64525 | JGI IMG/M metagenome (GOLD analysis project Ga0074195, IMG submission 64525) | Bioremediated contaminated groundwater from EPA Superfund site, New Mexico - Sample HSE6-23 | ecosystem: Environmental > Aquatic > Deep subsurface > Groundwater > Contaminated ...
AAAGTGAAGGTGAATACCATCGGTTGGTCTGGATATGGATTTTCGAATTCAAAAGAACTGAATACGGGCTCTCCCGGTTGCCGTGTCTTTTGCTCGTGTACGAAGCGTTTTACCTGATGGGGGTAAAGCCTCCACTCGCCGGACTTCACCGGTTCGAGATGAAACTCGTTGTCAACATTTTCCATCTGCCGTTTTTGTGTCGTGCTGAAAGCTCCCGAAAGCCTTGCCGATTCCCATTGTTTGATCAGCTCAAAAATGGCATCGCCTGCTCCGTTTTTATTTACCACTTTATAATCCACACAAAATGCAAATCCGGCATCGAATCCCGCTGCACGGGCCAGTAACCATTCTACATCTTCCATACTTGTTTCAGCAGCCAGATTAAACCAACCGAGCATACCCGGAATAAAATTACGGCGGAAATAATCCTGATTCTTGAGCCTGTATTGAGTTTGACTTTCGCGAAATCCGGCATACCAAGGTTCGCCCCAGTTATAACGGGTATTGATGTGCCAATTAAAATGCCCCGGCATACTGGCATCGTTGATAATTTTGCCCTTCAGTTCAGGGATCAGTTTATCGTACCATGTTTTAACAAATAGCTGACAACCGTATTGCCCCATTCCGGTTGACCAGTTTCCCTCCAGCCCGTCAAACGACATTTGACGCAATCCCGTATAGTTAAGCAACGACGCTATATTACCGGCAACTTCTTCAGAAAGGTTACTATCGGTTAAGAATGTTTTATACCCATGATCCATTAACTTGATAAATTTCTCTCCTTGCTTATGAATAGAAGAAATAGTTCCAAAAGCACCGCGGATGCACTCTCTCAACAGCCAGGGTTCTCTGGACGAAACTTCCCTGTAGCGGATTATTTCATTTCCAAGGACTACCGCATGAAGGTTATTATTCTTCATTTGGTTAAAGAATTGTGGGGATCTAACCAGAATTTCGGTTGATTGGGTATCAATATCCGATGCCAATTCAGAAGAACCAACCTGTGCCAGGCGTGGGTCTGGTTTTGGTGTAACGTATGAGTCGTTGGTGGTAATAAAGTTGGACAGGGTATGTACTCCCAGGTAGATCCCTTGTTTTTCTGCTATATCCACACAGCGTTTCATACTGTTCCAGTTGTCGGGGAACGATTTTTCATTCAGCTTGAAATGCCCCCATGTCTCAAAAGGGCCACCATGGTAAAGGTATTTCAATCCAGCTTTTTGGGTGAACTTTAATGCCTCATCAATGGTATTTTCTCCGAAGTCAATGATCAGATACGATTCTGAAGCCATTGGAGATGTTTTTAGCCATTGGCCATCAATAACCGGGTGTGGCAATCCTTCTTCAGTTTCAATTTGCCCGATAATTCCAAGAGCCTTTTCAGGAGGGCAGCCAAACAGCGCTATTTTTGAGCCAACGACCCCACCGTCAGCAAATGCCGGGGCAACATAATAATCATGTCCCCAGTTCGAAATAATCCGCTCTTTGTCGCGGTTTCGGCAATATGCCTGAATGACACTTCCATAGTCCGTCGGTTTGGCCGTTTGCCCGCGGTATAAAACGCCATTCGCTTCAGAGCCATCAATATCTTTAAGGCTCCCGGTCTCGAAAATGTTGAAAGAAGGTTCAATGTCGTTCTCTTCGTTTGGATAGCCTCCAAGAGTTTTGACATTCAGGGCCTGTATCCCAATTGCGAATTTGCTGTTCCGAACTACCCCAACCGTTTCGCCTATCGTTTCTTTAATTGTTGTTGGATAAGGCCCCCAAAAGATCAGCTCTACCTTGCTGGCTGGAGTAAGTTCAACCAGTTCTAGCGTGAGATATGACTGTCGGGCGATAATTTTCACCTTGGCTTCCACCTGGTTTTTACCAAAACTAAAAATTAGCAGCGAACCTTTAGCCTTCATTGATTGCGGAATTTCAACCTCTCCATTACAGCGGATACTTAGCAGGGGGGGCATTTGATCCGGCGGCAGGTAATTTAGGTTATCTGTTTTATTGTAAATCCCTTCAACAAAACCCCGGCTATCTAAAACAATTTTTAAGCCATGAGTCTCGTAAATCGAAGAGTTGTTTTGTGCATGGACGGCATACGCCGAACAGGCAAAAACCATCAGGAATATTAGTATTTTCATCTGTTTATAATTTGTTTTTCAATTGCCAGATGGAACTCGCCATGACAATCATTCTCGCGTGTGAGGAAGGGCTTGCTCATGGCTCGTTTCATTTTTGCATAATTGTTTTGAGATGTACCAGTGAAATCAAAGACTTATCACAGGCACGTGTGAAATTAAAGAAAGGCCGGTAATCATCATTTTTTGTACCGGCCTTTCCTGAAAGCTGAAGAACTTTTAAAGGTTGATCGCTATTTTAGCGTTGGGTCAAATGTACCATTGTCCCAGCCAGCGTTTTGTTTAAGATTTGCGTTTTTATCCATTTCATCTTTGGATATGGGGAAGAAATAATAAGACTCAGGCGTGTACATGGTTTTTTCTGCACTTTTAACAAATAGTTCCTGAACAGCATAATCGAAGTCTTCCGGCAGGTAAGTTACTTTGGCATTGGGGTCCAACCCGGCTTTGAGGGTTGCAAGCAAGCCGTACTTACGCGTTCCATCGATCGAAGTATGCAAAAGCCGCAATCTTCTCAGTTCCCAGAACCGTTTCCCTTCAAAGGCAAACTCGATGTAATTCTCGAAATGAATAGCATCCCGAATTTGCTCTTTTGTTGTAGCCGTAATTCCATACATGCCATCAACCCCGGGATCTATTCCTGCACGTTGCCTGATCTTCTTCAATACCTCCAACGCTTCAGCCGGATGACCGGTTTCATTCGCGGCCTCAGCAAAATTCATCAAAACTTCGGCAAAACGGATTTCTATCCAATCTAATGCATTGAGCCCTACCTCGGCCTGTTTCAGCGAATTATCCATGCCTTTTCTACAGTAGAAACCTGTTCGTTCAAAGGTTTCTCCCTGGAAGAACCCATCGTCAATATTACCAACTATTCCATCGTTGTATTGCCGGTGATCGGAACTGACACCCAGCGGAAGCACACAGGCATTGTAGGCAATTGTTGAATAAAACCTTGGATCCCGGCTTTGCCAATAGGTCTGCAAATTGTATGTGTAAACAGAGGATTTTCCCGGCAATTTACCGTCTTTCATCGGAAAGTTACTAACCAACGACCAAATCGGCTGATCGTATCCTGTTGCATTCTTTGATTGTGACAGAGGTCTTATCCCTGCTTCTCTTGAATTTAGTTTCCCCGGATTCGTGTAAATAATCGGGAATACTACTTCTTTATGCTTTTCGGTCAGGAAAATATCATCGTAATTACTGACCAGGCCATAACCCCATGATTCTAATTGATCTTTAGCGGCCTTTGCTGCGGTGTATGCCTCTTGCCAAAAGGTATTGCCAAAAGGATTTGACGGGTTAAACTGGGGACTGGCTTTAAAAAGCAGGACTCTTCCTTTAAATGCCAATGCCGTTGCTTTATCGATTCGGCCAAAGTCATCGCCGGTATATTTATCAGGTAGCACACCAATAGCATTCTCCAGGTCCGACAGAATAAAATCAAAACATTCTTTGGTCGTATTTCTGGCAACCATTAAATCATCGGTTAACAACTGAGGTTTCTTTATTATCGGGACTCCGCCATGATAAACTACGGTCTTGAAATAATGATATGCGCGTAGGAAATAAGCCTGTCCTTTAATTTTGTTTCTCACATCGTCAGGTAACGAACCGCCATCGATTTCATCTAAAAGGATATTAATTTTTCGTATGGCAGTATATGGCCAGTATTTGAAGTTCGAATTGGTCGTTTGTACATATCCGTTAGCAATGATGCCATCGCTTTCATCCGCTTTACCCCCATCGTTGATTGGCCATCCGGACAGATATGAATATAGGTCAGTCAGATAGGCATTTGCCAAAACTTGATCATTCCAGGTGTCGCTCGGGTTGAGGGCCGAATAATTTTTTACATCTAAATCGTCGTTACAGCTTTCTATTCCGAAGACTAAAAAGAACAGGACAGAGATGATGAATGTTATCTTTTTCATGATTGTTCAAAGATTAAAAGTTAATACTTAAACCTGCAGTAAATGATCTCATAATTGGATAAGAATCCATCATATACTGTTCCGGATCTGTCTCAGAGAAACCTGATATGCAAAAGAGGTTTGTGGCGTTGACGTAAACCTGGCATTTATCTATCAGTAATTGCTGTGTCCAGGTCCGGGGCAATGTATAAGCCAAGTTCACATTCTTTAATCTTAAGTAAGCTCCATTCCTAATCCAAAACCGTGAGCCATATATTCCATATGGATTCCAGGAATAGGTTGCAGCCCTGGGATAAGGTGCATTTGGATTCTCCGGAGTCCAATGATTCGTCCATATTTCAAAATATGGTCTTTGCCCTCCCTGGAATACTCCACCATTGGGTGTATCTTTTGTACTTAGTATTTTATCATATGCTCCTACACCTTGAAATAAAAGGCTTAGGGTTATTCCCTTCCATTCACCTTCGAGGTTAATGCCGTAATTAACCCTCGGAATAGCGTTGTCTGACAGGAATGTCATATCATTGGCATCAATGTTCCCATCCGGACCATCCGATCTGTTAGCACCCCGGATATCTTTGTAGTAGATAGCTCCAAGGGTAGGCTTTTCTCCCCATTGTGTAAAATTAGCGGGGATTGCGTCGAGTTGGGCCTGGGTCCGGATTATCCCATAATCATCATACCCCCAAATCCGGTCGATCGGATGTCCAATGGCACTTCTCCAGGATTCCATGCCTGCGGGCTCATCAATTGCTAAAACTTTATCTTTAGCCCAACCAATATTACCGCCAACCACATACCTGAGTTTTCCGATATTGTTGTTGTAATTCAGTGAGAATTCAAGTCCCCTGACATCCATCTCTGCATAGTTTTCAGCACTAAGATTTGCTCCGTAAGTTCCTGGAATTACCCGAACTCTTTCTTTAAGAATATCATAAGAATAACGGTAGAAATAATCAAATTCACCCGTCAGTTTGTTATTAAACAATCCGAAATCGAGACCAACATTGTAATTGGTTGACTTTTCCCAGGTAATATTTGGATTTGGCGGCGTTCCTGCCTGGATTCCTGTGTTAATACCATTTCCAAACGCGTAAGAATTTCCAAGTACATAGTTATTCTGAAACTGGAATGCGCTTACATTATCATTTCCGGAACTACCAATTGATCCCCTGATTTTCAGATTAGATACAACAGGAACATCAAAGAAACTTTCGTTGCTTATTCTCCATGCGACAGATCCTGAAGGGAAAAATCCCCACCGGGTATCTTCAGGAAAGATATACGAGCCATCGTACCTCCCTGAGAACTCGGCGATATATTTATCCGCGTATTCGTAATGCAACCTTCCAATCCATGAAGCCCTGGCCGATTCCAATTCACTGCCATCAAACCATCTTTTATCAGCAGATGCAGAACTGGCAAAGATCTGGTCGATATTCGAAGAAAGCAATTGATTGGCCTGTCCTCCAAAACTCTTCCCGGTAAGTCCTTGTTTCTCGTAAACAACCATCCCGGAAACGGCATGCTTTCCGAAAGTTTTGTCATAGTTTAAGAACCAGTTTAATTGATACGAACTACCGAAGCTGGCATTTTCGTCAATTCCTTCATACGACCGGGAGAGGTTCATAACACTTACTTTGGTCAGATCGACCGGAGCCGGAAGATATGGATTTGTTGTGGACGCACTTTGGAATTCATATTGCTTATTGAATTTCACAAAGTTTTTCCCATTATAATCATCTGAGGTATAATCAGCAAGGAAGCTGGTGCTCAATCCATCAATGAAGGGAATCTTTAAATCAACCCGGAAAATGCTGTTTAATGTCCGGTAAACTGCTTTTCGGTAACCTCCGTTAAATACTAATTCAACCGGATGCCAGCCTTCTACGCCAACCGGATAACCATTCTTTCTGTCCGAAGTTGGGTTCCCATCTTTATCAACATAGAAGGGCCATAATTTCTGCCAGTTAAATGTGGCTCTGTAAAAATCCTGTAAGGTGGTACTTTCGGCATCATCATAAGGCCAGTAAAACCTGTTTCCGACACGTTGGTTCCCATTGATATTCAGGCCGACGCTAAGGTACCTGTTAATTTTAGCCGTTACGTTCGACCGGAAGTTGTAACGCGAATAATCCGTATTGTAAAAAGATCCGAGTGACTTGTTGTAACCAATCATCATGTAATAGGTAAGATTCTCACTTCCCCCGTTGACACTCAGGTTATGTTGTTGCGAAGAAGGATCTCTCCAGATGTAATCGAGCAGGCAGTATGTTTTATCCTTGAAATAATCAATTATTTCCTGGTTATTAGGGGCAGGATTCCCATAGGTTTCTGCCACATCGTTCTGGTATTCGATTTGTTCGGATGCGGTGTAGCTCTGAAGCGGTTGAGTGGGGCGTTCCATTGAAAAAGAGCTTTTATAATTGAATACTGGTTTCTGAACCTTCCCTTTTTTCGTTGTTACCAAAACAACCCCACTGGCAGCCCTCGATCCATAAATTGATGCAGTAGCAGCGTCTTTCAAAAAACTCACATTATCAACCTCGTTTGGATCGAGAACATCAAAGTCTGTTTTATCTCTTACCACGCCATCAATAACAAACAAGGGGTTCGTATTATTATAGGTTCCTTTCCCCCGGATCAGAATATCGGAACTTGAACCTACAAACCCTGAGCTACTGGAAATAGTAACCCCGGGAGCCCTACCTGCCAATGTATTCGACAAGTTTGACGACGGTATTGCTTCAATCTTAGCGGCATTAACACTGGTAATAGCACCCGTAAGGCTAACTTTCTTTTGTGAGCCATATCCAACAGCTACAACTTCTTCCAGACCAATTGTTTCTTCTTTTAAGGTGACGTTAAGTACTGATTTTCCATCCACTTTAATTTCCTGACTTTTCATTCCCACAAACGAAAAAATCAAGATTGCATCACCCGGAATGTTGGCAAATGTGTAATTTCCATCAGCATCAGTAATAGTTCCATTAGCAGTACCTTTAACAGCAACAGAAACTCCTGGTAAAGTACCTCCTGACGAATCGGTTACTTTACCTGAAACCGATTTTTGCTGCTGCTGACTCTGAGGAAAAGGATTTCCTCTTTCTTTATCGACCAATACAATCTGCCGGTTGACGATTTCGTACGAAACAGTTGTCCCTTTAAAAACCTGATCTAAAAGATATTCAACCGATTTATTCCTGATATCAACATTCACAATCCGGCCCACATCAATGTTCTCGTTTTTATACAGAAAGAAAAATTCGCTTTGATCTTCAATCTGCCTTAATACATCCTTAACCGAGGCATTCTGGAGTGAGATACTCAGCTTGGTCTGTTGAGAATACACACTGGCACTTACGTGTATAAGTGCGGTTAGAAGAAAGAGTACAGTTAGTTTCATAACACGTAACCATTTTAACAAGGAGCGCGAAGGCCCCTCGTCATTAATCCATTTTTTTTTCATACGTTTGTAATTGTAAAGGTTAAACATATCCCATTATCACTGGGGTTTTTTATTCCTGTTTCATGTTTCAGCATGAAATCCAAGGGGAAAGTGTTTCAGCGCTTTCCCCTTTTTTTATTAAGGGTTCTTTATTTCTACCGTGTTCCCTTTTATTTCATAATTTATTTTGGTTGTTCTCGATAACAATTGCAGCATCTCTCTCAAACTTTCGGTTTTAATGGTTAAGGTGTATCGCTCTTTGCTATCGAGCGTTGGGTCAAGCGTAATCTTCACATCATACCACCGTTCCATTTTCTTAATGACATCTTCAAACGGAGCATCATCGAACCGTAATAAATTCTCCTTCCATGAGGTATATAACTCAGTATTTACCTTCAGTTGTCTCATCTGATTTGTCTCACGATGAAGCACCATCTGTTCTCCCGGAATTAATTTTATTCCCTGACCGGTTTCTGTCTCAACTGCCTTTACTGATCCTTCTTCCAATGTCGTCGAGAATTCCCTATCTTCGGGATAAGCACATACATTAAAGTGAGTACCTAAAACCTCAACTTTAAGCTGTCCGGCATTCACTACAAATGGGTGTTCCTGATCTTTGGCTACAGCGAAAAAAGCCTCCCCTTCAATAAACACATCACGCGTTCGGCTGCCAAATACAACCGGATACCTGAATTTAGTTCCTGAATTCAGCCAAACCTTAGTGCCATCATACAACGAAATTTGTGAGCGTTCGCCATAAGGAACCTCAATGGTATTGTAGCATCCGGATAGTTCGGAATGCTCACTTTTGCCAAAGAAGTAAAGGCTGACAGACCCCAATACAAAGGCGAGAACAAATACCGCTGCGTATCGGAGAAATGGCGCAAACGAATAATAAAACGACTTCTGTTTTGAATTTGGGAAAACAAATGCTGGGATTGAGACTGGTTCAGGATGGCCGAGACCGGTAGCAACCCACAGATTTTTTAAGCGGGTATAACTTTCCTGATTTTCAGGAGAAGATTCTATCCAGTCCAGTATTTCAGTAAGTTCAGTTTCTGAAACGATCTCTCCCTTGATGTACCTAATTAGCTTTTCTTCGTTCATTGATGAATGAGATTTGAATGTATAACCTAATCAATCCCGTTTACCCTTACCGAAAAAAACTATTTTTTTTATTCCTGAAAAAAAAACAGCATATAGAACAAGGGAAGGTAGTCTTTTAAATCGGACTTGAGCGAACGGAGTGCTTTCGAAATCTGGGCTTCTACTGTTTTAATACTCAGGTTCAGTTCCTCTGCGATTTCTCTGTTTTTTTTGTCTTCAAAACGACTCATCTCAAAGACTTTTCGGCATGCCGGGGGCAGTCGGTCTAAAGCTATCTGTATTTGGGTTTGTAGTTCCTCAAAAACAAAATTACTGGTGTCAAAATCGGACAGCGACTTGTAGTTAGCGTCCAATTGCCTCGACTTAATATGATTATCGTAGTTTTGCCTGGATTTTAGTTGACTGATTACTTTCAGCGATTTGTTTTTAGTGACGGTAAAAAGCCAGGCATTCAGATTAGAGTCGTATTGCAGAGACTCCCGCTTATCCCACAGTTCAGTAAAAACATCCTGAACAATATTTTTCGAAGCTTCAGCATCAAAAAGATACTGCGTGGCGAAATAGTTTAATCGTGGATAATAGAAACGGTACACTTTCTCAAACGCAGACTCGTCCCCGGAAATGATTTGTTGTAGTATTTCTTTGCTCCCAAAATCCACGATAGTTCAGGTTAAGTTGTTCTTGGCAGAATGAGTTCGCCGCAAAAATAAACAGAAATATCGACATAACGAGCATTATTGTGTTACCACAAATTGCTATCGCGTGTGTTTCCAGACGACTTGATTCTACCGGAACATGGTTGGGTTACGATTTATTTATCGGTTACAATTTGGCTGGAGGCCACGATGGATCGTGACCGTACAGCATTATCGGGAACCCAGGTGTTACTGATTCGAATAACACGGTAGGGCCACGACGTGTCGTGGCCGGGCGAACCCCTACCCCAACCCATGCCAATCCAACCACACAAAAAAAAACCGACACCCCGGAGCTTCCTCCTGAAGGTCGGTTTTTTGTTTATGCAGGCTTATCCGTTAATTAAGCAGGTTGAGTGGGCGTGTCATTAGTTGCCGGCGCTTCGCCTTCGGTGAGCAGGAATAAATTGTATTTGGCGGCATTGTTCTGAAACACCAACTTGGCGCACTGACACACCGTAGCCATCTTTTCCCAAACCGAGTTCATGATAACAATGCGCTGATTAGCGGACAGCGAACGCGCTTTTTTCGCATTCTGCTGAGCGATATCCTGAGCAACAATGGCTCCGGCCAGCGAGTCCAGCAAAGTGATTTCCGCATCCTTTAGTCCTTTGGCCAGCAATGCTGTTTTGTATTCGGGCTTCGAAACTTGCGTGTAGGTCGATCGGAGCAACACCGGTAATTTCAATTGATTGGTACGGGCCGAATCGTACTGGGGTTGGCCAAATAAGCGCAGCACCGCAGGGTTGTTCGGAAACGCGAGCTGAGCGTAAACGATAACTGTCTGGAAGAGGTTTCGCCCCTGTTCCATCAAGGTTTCCAGAAGTTGGGTTTCATTGGCTTGTTCGTTTACCGTTGCGTAGTCGGGAGGCAATGCCCGGGCAGTGGTTGTAGCCGTAGCCCATTCGGCGGCAAACGGATCATCCAAATGAGGAAATCGTTCAACAAACTCGCTTTTATTTACCAGAAATGAATCGAACAGAACGTCGGATTGCTGCAGCACTTCTTCGTCAGTTTTTGAGAAGAGGCGCTTTACTTCTTCAGGGTGTTTCATTTTCTTTATGAATTTAAAAGTTAATAAAAACAGATAACTATTAATCTGTCAGATTATTGGTGAAGTAAATTTAACAAATAAAAAGTTAATTACAATCGATATTGTCAAAAATTTTGATAAAATAGTTAAGTTAATCGGGTAGTTATTTTTCCTGATTAAGCCTGAACCATTCGCACTGAAGAACAGAATCCATCCTTTGGCGGAAGGAGCCACTTTCACGGCATCCCGAAGCAATGTTCCGGCACTTAGAAGCAGTTTCCGACGGTCGGAAACTGCTTCTAAGTGCCGGAACGAATCATCTAAGTGGCGAAACAAATCACCTGTGCGACGAATAATCTCTGCGGATAAGCGATAAAACCCAACTATATGGCGGAGGAATGAAACGGAGGAACGGAAGGAATTGCCGAATGAGCATGGAGAGATGCAGGATGTGGGATTGAGGATATCGTAGGGGTCAGGGCTTGTCCTGACCTTGCTGTAGTTGCAATAAAAAGTCGCTTATTGATTTCAATTCCTTTGCCGGTGAATCAGTATTGTCGGTTATTTCAACCGATTCAAATTCGTACCACGAGTAATCATCTAAATACCGATGAAATTTGAATTTCTTAATGCCCACTTGATCAGGATAAAAGTATTCTTCGTCAATCAAATTTCCACGAAGCTTCCTCTCTATTTCTTCAATGGTAAGTCGCTCAGGATTGGAGAATAATTTTCTTCCAACCTTTTTCCAGTTTCCAGAATCGCGGTGCAGATAATTAAAACGAATTACTTCACTCATTGGTTTTCTTTAGCCAAAGGAAGTAAGTTTAGAAATGCCAGTCAACGGACTATAAGTCACGTTTTAGTCTAAGACTTCAAAGCCAATCTCTTTTAGATATTCAAATGTAGAATTGTAAAAATCTGGATTTCTGGTTGGATCTTCAATATCTCCCGAAGGAACTACGATTACCATTCCTTGACGAGCTCTGGTCAGCAATACTCGGTAAGCGTTTTTCAGATACAACTTTCTTTCAGCTTTGTGTATATGGTTCCATTTTGAGCCAACAAAAGAATATTGTTTCCATCCGTCTGGTGAATATCTAAAATCAGCATCCCAAGTTACACAGGCCCAATCGAGTTCTAAACCTTGAACTTGAAATTCAGTAGCAACATCTTCTAAATAATAGGATGACCGGACATCTTCTTTCCCATCCAAAAACCAATGAATTGGATCGATGGGTGATTTTACATCAATAGCATAAGGTTTTAGTCGCTGAGCTTGTGATGAAACAACTATTCCATATCGTTCCGAACCTCTTGCTTTTGCTTTTAACCATTGCTTTGCTTTTTGCAGATTTCTGGTAATAACAATTGGATAGTTGTGATCAATTTGTTGTAATGTTACTTGCGCCTCATATGTTTTTAAATCAAGAATTTGCTTGATCAATAAAGAGACATTTTCAGCACGAAATGAGCGCATAGAAACGGCAAGATGTAAAGAGTCTGAATAATTTACTCCTTCTCGATGCGCTAGTTTTTTTAACACTTCTTCTGCATTATATTCGCTATCCATTAATCGAGATGAAATATAAATTTTCCACTCGGGGAAAGATCTTTCAAGCGATTCGACCCACTCGCTGATTCCCGCTTCTCCTGTATTTATTTCTTGGCCTCCACCTACGAGGCAAACAACTACAGACCAATCAAGGTGACGATCCATGCAAGAGATTAAAAATTCAGGTTCCGACTGGTTAAAATTTAGCTTTCCTTTTTTCTGCCGCATGAATGTCGAAGTTTGTTCTAATGTCCATGCACGCTGTGCCTCATCAAAGAGTACAACATGTTCTATAGGTGGCTTGTTATCATTTAAGCAATCGTCCCTAAAATGGTGAACATTTTGGATGAAGGCTTTAACATCACTTCGTGCTTCTCCTTTTTTGACTTTTAATCCATTATCATTAGCTCTTTTAACTTTGTCCCGTGCAAGTGCTTCTTGTAGGATTGCAACGAGTGGTCCATTACCACTTAGAAAAACGCTATACAGCTCACTGTTTTTATCAATGTGAGTTGTAGCAATATTAAGTCCAACTAAGGTTTTTCCTGCTCCAGGAACCCCAGTAACAAAGCAGATAGCTTTTTCAGAATTTTTTTCTGATAATCTTATGATCTCAGAAACAGAATCGGAGGTTTGGCTTAGATTGATTGCACTTGCATCGCTTCTCGAAATATCTTCTACAGAATGATTGTTGTACAGTGCCATTGCAGCTTCGATTATGGTAGGAGTTGGATGATAACGACCATTTTCCCATTGTAGTGCGTTTATCGAATCACCATCACAAAAATTTAAAATAGCTTCTATCGTTGCCCTCAGCATTTCTGAATTACTTTTTATTGGGAAAAGCAATTTATCGTTATGGCCATTATGGGAAATTATTGGTTCTACTCCTTTTGCATGAGTCGCTATTAATATAGGTGCAATCGTAAGATTATGGCTTGTTTCATGGAAGTTTTTAAGATCTAGGGCATAATCAAACACTTGATCGATTGAAAAAGGATGAAATTCTGATTCCCCGACTTTAAACTCTAAAACAAGAATAACTGATTCAATGATTAATACCACATCAATACGTTTGCCCATACGTGGAATGGAGTATTCAAAATAGATTGATCCAGAATAGGTGGAAAGTATTTCTTTTAATAAGTCAATCTGATATTGCCAAGAATTGCGTTGAGTTTGCTCAAGCGAAAACCCATTGTTTCTGGATAGTATTCCCAGGATTTCATTATGAGATTGTTCGAGAAAATTGGAAATTGTTTCAGAATAATAAGCGCGGCTCATCGATTAGTTTTATGGTTAAGCGAATATGCAAAAAAACTTTGATTATCCGGCTCGTGTTATAACTCCGTATTTCGGTACTCTGCACGTCGGTCATACCCGTAAAGGTAGGAGTTTTACTGCCCCATCTCTAACCCTTCCCCGATCTTTTTACTGTCATATAGTGAAGTCACCAAAAGGGTTATTCAACCACGCTCGGGGTTGGCTTTTCGGCATTACCTTTCCTTCCGGCAAGCATAAACTTTCCTGATGCCTGCATCAACGGCGGACCAACCAAAAGATTAGATAAATGGTCAGATTTTGCACAGATAATCGAAATTTTCCCGGCTATCGGCACAAAATCAACGAACTTCCACATAAGTACCGGGCTTCGTTCTGACATATAAAGGCATCAGTATGGCATATCATCTGTCGAAAAACCGTCGAATTCCGACGGGCAAAGCTTTCAGCCATTCGGGATCGCTTTCCCAGCCATTCTTTGCATCGGTCTCCGCAGAGTTGGCTGGTTGTCATCTGCTTTTCGACTGTTTTAACCAATAACCCAAGTTTTGCTGCAATCTCTTTGTTTGTCAATCCTTCATCCCTGCTAAACTAATAACTCGTTTTGCATTGAGTCGGTAACCTGTCAATTTATTCAGGAAGGAAACAAGGCAATCGCGGAAGTTTACCCCGATTGCCTTGCAACAGCCAAGCATGGAATACATGATTGCTGCATTTTCGGCTACATCGTCATTTCCACAGAACAGCCAGTTCTTCCGGCCTAAAGCTATGGGCCGGATTGCATTTTCCCCAAGGTTGTTGTCAATTTTCAATCGGCCATCCAAATGATACCGGGTTCAGCTTGTGGTAGATGCCGATAAGTATATCGGATGGCCTTTCCAATGCGTCCTTTGGTCAGGACTTTGGGATACTGGGATAATCCGGATTAAGTTCGACCGTTTTATCTACTACTCACGAATTACTTGATATGAATTGGATTATTTTGGTATGAGAAAAAAATATAAAATCCATTAAATCAACGATTTAATGGATTTTGATTCGATTTGTAGTCCTAAAAAGTGGGCTGTACTGGATTCGAACCAAGAGGCCTAAACCACTGAATATCATCTATTTAAAATACTCCAACTCAAGCAACTCACGGAATTAC
>Ga0074195_1003569_pt1 | contig 14331 bp, 16 predicted proteins | sample EPASupsiteHSE623_FD_64525 | JGI IMG/M metagenome (GOLD analysis project Ga0074195, IMG submission 64525) | Bioremediated contaminated groundwater from EPA Superfund site, New Mexico - Sample HSE6-23 | ecosystem: Environmental > Aquatic > Deep subsurface > Groundwater > Contaminated ...
TTCATGCCCATTATCTCAAGGATAGGGGTGCCGGGGCCTGCGTCTTCTGCCATCCGTCCTCTCCTACCGGCGCGACCCGCAATCTTCGCGACATCCATGCCTCCATTGGGCTTGACTGCACCAACTGCCATGGCATCCTTGAGGGCCATGCCTTAGGTCTCCTGCAACAAGAACTCCAGTCCGGCAAGAATCAGGCCGCAATCCTCATGGCCCCGCTGCAATCCATGGCAGCGTCAAGCGCGCACAAGGTCGTGCCGCGCAAACCCTGGATCAATCAGCCCGACTGTCTGCACTGTCATGTCGGGTACCAGGCGCCGGAAACAGACACCACCATCGGCACGTGGACCGGCGGCGAACAGGAACTCTATCGCAACCGCACCGACGAAAGCGGTCGCCTCTTCTGCGCCGCCTGCCACTCCAGTCCGCATGCGCTTTATCCGGCGAACAACCCCCACGGCGCGCAATTGGATGTGCTTCAACCACTGCAATATCAGGGCAACCGGCTCCCCCTGGGGTCCAACCGCGCCTGTTCAGTTTGCCATACCGTGGCCATGAACGATGAAATGCACCATGCCAATAGCCTGCGGGCATTTCGCAATGAATAGACGAAAGAGAATGGGTTCCGGGGACAACCGGCGCTCGACGGTTGCTTGCAGGGATGGAGGACACTATGCAGATGCTGATTGTTCTGTGGGTGGCGTGGTGCGCCGTGCACAGCCTGCTGATAACCATCAGGGCCAGGCGATGGTTTGAACGGCGGGGCGGGGTGTGGCTCGGGCTGTACCGGATCGGCTATGTCTGCTTCTCCTTGAGCAGCCTGCTGTTGCTCCTCTGGTACACCGCCACCCTGCCACAGCGGCCCATCGACCTGCCTTTTTCCTGGATTACGCCCGTCCGTTGGCTGCTCTTTCTCTATGCCCTGACGATGTTCATCGGCGGCATCCGGGTCTACGACATGCAAACATTCCTCGGTTTCCGCCAATGGCAGGACTTTCGTGCCGGGCGGGCAGGCGAACCGCCAAGCTTCAAGCGAACCGGCATCCTTCGCTACGTCCGCCATCCTTGGTACAGCGGTGGCATTGCCCTGCTCTGGTCTTTGCCGGGCCTCACCGACGCCACCCTGATTGTCCGGTGTATCCTCACGGTCTATCTCATCGCCGGCGCTCTGCTCGAAGGGCGTAAGCTGCGGCTGATTCTGGGCGAACCCTATCAATCGTACTGCCGGGAGACCCCTCTATTCATCCCATGGAAATTCGGCCGCTGACATCATCTTTTCCGGCACCATTCACCGAGACGTTCCCCCTTTCCTTGACCGCATCCGCGCCGGATTAAAAGGTGGCGATCACGCCAAAGGATATCGCATGCGCGCCACCGTCGGTAAATCTGCCCTCAATGCCTGATGCGTTCACATCGGCGGCACGCACCGAACGGTTGCGGGTGCGATGGTACATATAGGAGAGGCCCAGTTCCATTGCCGTTGAATACCGGTAACGGATGCCTGTGCAATAGACCATCGCATCAGCATCTGGCAGTTCAAATCCCAAGGTGGAAGCAGGAACCGGAGTCCGGTCATAGGTAAAACCGAGGGTAGTGGTCCAACGCTCATTCCAGTCGTAGGTGAGACCGATGCGATAGGCGTCCACATCATCCCAGTTTTTCATGCTCACACTGTCAAACAGGGCCAAGGGTGATGCCTCGAAATTCTGACCGTACGCAAAATCCAATTCCTTGAACGAAGACCAGTAGGTTCGATCCCATGCCAGCTCCATGGTCAACCGGTCAAAGGAATAGGCCGTCGCCAGGCTGAGAACCGCCGGCAGGGGTATCTCGACGGCACCGTTGCCGGAGTAGGCGGCCAACGGCATTGACCCGATCAATGCTTGCAGCTTAGTCCCCCCGCTTAAATCCAAATTAACCCTGGAGCGATACGTTGCGGCAAGCGACCATCGCTCAACAGGACGGAGTGACAGCGCCAGATTGTAGCCCAGTTCAGTGTCTGTTCCCTCCATGGCGCGGCGAAGGGTGACGGGCGACACACCTGCTATATCATTTTGCACCTCTCCCTTGCCGTAGATTATGCGGAGACCACCTCCGATGCTCAGCCAATCGGCGGCGCTATAGGCGACGGTCGGATTCGCTTCCACGGTGAGCAGGGAGAATTTTTCCGCGAATGCCCGAGGATACGGCTGTTCCCATTGTTTGGACAGCCCAAAGGGGTAGGTGAGGGAAAAACCATATCGCAGGTTGCCGTGTCGAGGCGAGGTCACATGAAGCAGTGGCATGAAAAAAAGCTCGCGCTCGGAGGTGCCGTTGAAGAGGGGGTTTCGATTATCGGTATATTCGATGCCGGGCAACTGCAAAAGAGTCAACGTGGTTTCCATCTGCCAATGATCGGGCAGGAAGCTCATGTTGGCTGGATTGTAAGAGCTGGCATCCGGCCCTGGCGTGAAGGCGGTGTGAGCTCCGGATAACCCCACCGCCCCAACTGATTGATTGGCAATGCGAAAACCCGACGCCACAATTGGCGTGGGCCGCGCAAGGGGCAGCAGGAGCAGGAAACATAAGCACGCGATCTTTCTCCTAGCATGCGTGATTTGGGCCTTTGGAATTTTCACGTCCCCCTTTTTCATGCCAATCGATTGATTGCCATGGCAGCAACCCCACTCGGTCTTTATTGAAATTTTTTATAGCATCGGCCAAGAACAAAAAACAGAGCTCAAGGAAAATGAAATTGCAAGCCTCCGTTGAAATGCAAAACGCTGCTCTTCGTCGCATCCCGCCTACGCATGGGGGGGACCCATCAAGGCCTTCCCACAAAAAAAGGGCAAGGCTGCATACGCGCCTTGCCCGTGGTTAGAAGGTGGAGTTGATGGTTTTAGTGACGAACCTTCGTAACAGGCGCAGGCGGGGGGACGTGGTAAACAACCTGTGCGAAGTTATCAACTAATGTGGATATAGCCTTCTCAGTGGCTTTCTCAAATAGAGCATCATATTGGTAATCAGCCAAGACGGATTCAGGTGATACCTTCACGTCCACCCGGTTGGTCCAAACGACATTTCCCGTGTAGGCATCTTGTACCCAAACCCGTAACTGAACAACTGCCTGCGGGATTTTCCCTGAATGATGCGCTAAATTACCCAAAACTGCACCAGCACCACCCCACGCGATGGCATGGCTCAAATCACCGTCCGTTACTCCGGAAATGAAGGCGGCATCTGCAGCGCCGGCAACGGTATTATTCCACTCGTCATATTTTTCAGATTCAGCCTGTCCAAAAGCTATTTTATTGGTCACACCGGTCACAAAGGTGATAAGTCCTTTTTTTGCAGGATTCCATGAAGGATCCTGTCGGTCTTTGTATTGAATGATCCTGCCCCGCACGATGTAATCGGCGGAAAAATGCCTACCAATCTTGACAATTTCCTGCTGTGTCAACCCATGTGTGCCAGGGCTATCACTCTCATTCGATCGACTACCTGAAGTTTGTGCGAGATTGATATATCGCTGCAACGTCTCTTTCATTGCACTAGACCATTCCTTGTTCATCTCGTGTTCTAGGCTATCGGTCTTTTTCCTGTCGTAGGTCACGACATTGATAATATTTTGATCCGCCAGATACAAAAAGACATCTTCTTGAACAGGGAGTTGAAAGCCGTATTTTACAAACTGATCAGTAACATTTTCACTGACGAAAAGATTGCGGCGATACGCGGTTTCCAGGTTGTCTGCATGCGAGTAGTCGGCGAAAGGAAGGATCACAACTGTTTTATCTGAACCGACCGGATTCTTGTTTGCGGCTTGTATTTTCAGTGATTCATGAACGGTTGTACCGCAACCACCAAGAAAAAGCGTCAACAAGCCTATAAGCAGATGGCGGCTGTATTTCATACCATTTCTCCTGTTTGTTCTGATGAATAGCTAATAATTATTCCTTAAATAATCGTCGGGGTAAGCAAAATAACCAGCTCCCGTTTCTGCATTTTCTTTTCTTCAACGCCAAAGAGATATTTGATCCCGGGTATACTACCAATTCCAGGGGCAAAATTTTCAGTTTTTGCTTCAAGACTATCAATGAGCCCACCAATGATCAGCATCTCTCCATCCTCAACCTCAACCATGGTGGACATTTCACGAACTTTAACTTGAGGAAGCCCCAGCTCGATGGTTCCATCACCGATTGACGTCATGACCACGCCCCCAGTCGCATCGAGATTTTCGATGTCAGTCGTAATAGGCGTCAAATGCAAGATCACTTTCTTGTCATCAAGGATAGATGCCATTACGCCTAAGGCAATGCCTTGCACAACATTCCCAACCTCTGCTGTGTAGGTAATTCTTGTGCTTGTACCGCTATCGTTTTCATCTTTTTTTACTGATTTAACATAAGCAACATCTTTACCAATACTAATTATGGCAGGTTGACCATTAAGAACGGTAAGTTTAGGATTTGCCAACACGTGGGTATCACCCTGTTCTTTAAGTGCATTCAACATAACATTAAAGTTAAGCGACGGAATAACAACCCTACTAACAAATGTATTTGCATACGTACCAGTAGTGTCTTTTCTATAAGGATAAACTTGACCGGCAGTACCGAATGAAACTGTTGAGGAAATATTGAAATCTTTTAAAACACTAGACCAATCAAGTCCAATTTTTGAATTATCTTGCAGATAAACTTCTATAATTTTTGCCTCTATATTAACTTGCTGATAAATGCTTTTTTTGAGATTATTAATGTAACTTTCAACCAGTTTGAGTGTACTTGGCTTGGCAGTGACAGTTACAAGTCCAATACTTTTATCAATGACGAATGAAGCCTCGTCCTTCGTGGTATACCGGATGGCTTGATGCTGTGATTCAGAAGACTCTGTTTTCTCCGTTCCAGAAATTTCATTTTTATTTTTCGTCAATCCTTTTTTGGAATCAGAGATATCCTCTTTCTTTTCTCCGGAAGGACCATTGGTTGCGCCTGAACTGGCTACATCTCTCCGCTCAGCAGCGGCCAATTTTAGAATCTTGTTCAGATTTGCTTCTATATTCTCCCAGAGATTAAACTTATTATCTGCGCTCGTAATCTTAACAGAACCTTCAGTTCCAGATGATGCGTCCTTATTTGCCAGGAAGTTGCCGCCGACGGTTGTCGTGTAGCCACCCTGCATCGCAGGCACACCGATTTTAAATAATTTGGTTGTTTTATTGCGCACTACTATATTCTTACCATTCACTTCGTGAAAATAATCAGCCTGCCTGAGCAAATTCTCGACAGCATCAAAGAAATTATCGCTCGCGGAAATATCAACATCAACCGGAATGGTTTGATCAACATCACTGGCCCAACTCACAGTCATGCCTTTGAGATTGGCCAACCGTTTCATGACATCCCATAAAGGTTGGGGACCGCCGGTTGACCGGATGGTCGCTCCGACTTTTATCTGATACTCTTTTGTGACATCTCCAAAATTATCATCCGTCTTCTCTTTCGCAGCAATATATCCAGGAGACTGGTAGCGTACCGGAAGTTGAGCAGGTTGCGTCAACGGTTGAACCGCAGACGTTTGGGCAACATTAGATGCTGCAGCGGTTTCTCCCTGCCCTTGGTCCTGTTTTTTTGCGCCACACCCCACAATGATGAGAAGGATAAAGGCCAAACACAAAGAAACTATACCATTCATAAACTTTATCATAAAATTATCCTCGCCTACGGTCTCAAATAATTTGTCACATCGATTGATTAAACGCAATACGTCCTTTTATGTATTTATCTAAATCTGGCGGGACATTGTAACCTGACAGCGCTATTTTTTTGTATTTTTCAGTTGCCTGCTGTTTTTTCCCCATCTTGTCGTAAATTCTTGCTTCAGCAATCATTGCATCCAAATCTTCCCCGTAAAGTGAACTATGCTTTTCGAGAATTTTGAGCGCGTTGTCATATTCGTGCTGTTCTTCAGAAAAGGCTGCATAACTTATTAAAGCTTCTTTAGCGGGTTTTTTTACCTGAGTACAGTGATTGAAATAAAATACAGCTTTTTGTTTATCCTGCATGTTGGCAGAAGCAATGGCAGCATTCAACGAGGCGGAAGTATTTTTAGAATCCTTTTCTAAGGCCATTTTTGAATAATACATTGATTTAGCATTTTGACGGAGTTGAACTAAATATATAGATGCTATTTTATTGGCCAAGTTGCTATTGCTAGGCCACTTTTCGAGAGCCTTTTCATAGTAGCCGACAGCCATTTCAAAATTCTCTTGTTTTTCAGCTTCTTTGCCAAGAGCAATTTCTTGCTTGGCCTCAGTAGATTCGACAGGATGTTTTTCCTGTTGCCTAATCACAAGAGCTTCTTGCGCGACGATTTTTGAATCGGCTTGAAAACTTAAATTGTTTTTTCCTTGTTCTGGCCATTTAAATTCTTTCTTCTTCGGATAAATGACCAGCGTGTTGAATCTATCTTCTTTTTCTAAATCCTTTAGATTAAGGATGATATCGAGTGCAAAATCCCATGGTACATTATCTAGCATTAGAGTAAGAGAGCCTTGCACAGACTCATCGACAACTATATTGACCCCGCTGACTTGACGAAGAAAATTAAACACATTATGCAGGTCCATTTTTTGGAATTCGACCGATATTCGCTCCTTATTATATCCTGAAAAATTAAATGTATCCTGCAATTGCTGCTCTTTAGCTTTTTGAGATATTTTATTCTCAAGTGGATTAATCTCAGGTAGTTGCTTGTCGATTGCTTTCGATGAACTAATTATGCCAGCGACTTTATCATTGTTACTTGCAACTGTTTCTTTTTTTTGCTGGAAAAGATTTCCTGATACAGGATTTTCTTTCGGTGAATCTGCGGTGATTGTATTTTTCTTAATATTTAAAACGATATCAAAATTCTCTTTTTTCGATTCATACGAAGTTTTTTCGTTGAGAACCACCTCTATTCGAACGATATTTGGTTTTGCATCGGTTATGTCCTTTGTTTGTATCTTTATGGAGCCAGGACTCATTAGATTTTTAAAATCCTTAGAGAAGACAGCGTCCGCAATGTCGACAACAATTCGATCAGGCCCCGGCAATTCATACACAGTCGAAGTGACCATACCCGAGCATTTTATACGAATTTCGGTCGATTGATCGGATTCATTGGCAGTTAAAGACAACACCTCGGATCCACCTTCAGCAGCAGAGGCATAGGGATAAAAAGAGATGAACAACAACAGCATAACAAACGATATTTTATTAAAAATATCTCTGGGCGGTATTGCTGGGATAAATATCGAAAGCATCATTCATCTCCCTCTTTTTTCATCGTCATTGTGGTTGTGGTTTTAAGCTCCTTACCCGCCCTCGTTTTTGCAGTTTCAGTAATTACCAATTGATGAGTATCTATGGATGAAACCACCCCACGTTTGCCAATATAACTTCCCAATTTAAGAACATATCCTTTTTTTGTCTGATCCTCGACAAGAGCAATCGGCTCCTTCGATGAAGTAATTACACCAACCAATTTTAGCTGCCCTGGTTCAAAAAGCTGCATTCCAGTAAGTTGAGTTTTTTCATCTACAATTTCATTAGGATCTGTGGGCTTTGCCGAAACAGATTTTGGCGAAACGAATGGCTTAAAAGGGTCAGCTCGGCCTTCAATAGAGTAAAAATAATCGTTATTATTTGGTTTATTGGTCAATTCAGAAGCAACGTCTTTAGAGGTTTCTTGAGACATCGCAATGGTATTGGTAAAAATAGCGGTACATAATATACATATAATTTTATTTATCTTCACCTTGCGCATCCGTACACCAATGAAATGAATAATTATGTTTTTCTATTTTTTGGCTGAATTCTTATTTTTTGGCTGCTCAAGTTTAACATTAGTAAATCTATAAGTCAGAAGCCTGCACGTTGAATCAAGCAAAATTTCACTTTGCTCCTGATTCACTTTATCCGTTTTAATATTATTGACGGTGACAATACGATCAAGCTTACTCACTTTATCAAGAAACAAACCCAAATTGTGATATGGTCCTTTTATTTTAATATCGATAGGTATTTCAGCATAGAAATCTTTTGGTATTTCTGCACCCGGAGTGAATGATATGAAATCCAGCCCCGCATTTCTTCCAAGATCCGATATGTTTCGTAACAAGTTCGGGATCTCCTGACCTTTTGGCAGCAAGATAGATGTGGCCTCAAACTTTTCCTGAACATCTTCTAATTCTTTTTTATATCGAGGCAAATCACTGGCAATTTTTTTCATTTTTTTCAACTCTTCGCTTGCGTTGTTAACCTGAACATTCAATTTTGCCATTTCATCTGCGTTTGCCTGAAATAAAACAAAATAAAACAACGCAATTATAACTAGTAAAAATACAGAAATAGCCAGCACTTTATACTTATTGCTGACAATTACATATTTTTCATCTATAAATTTATCAAGTTTTGATTTCTTTAAACTGGAGGCCATATATTTAAACCATGCGATGAGAGTGTAATGCTATTTATTGCTAGGCATAGCCACTTGACCTGAAAGTGTAAATAATTTCAGATTCCGTTCCGCATATACTTCCATAGCTGCTTTTGCCAGCCCAACCCCCTGGATGTATGGAGAATTTTCCAATTCTTCCATATACTTCGCTACTGTTTGTTCATCAAGAGCGATTCCGGTGAGACTCAACTGATTTCCGGCTTGAGACAAACTTTTCAACCACATCCTGCTCGTAGGGGTGAGCCTGGCAATTTCATCCAACACATGAACGGTGAGCGAAGAAGATTGTTTTAACTGGTTAATCACCTCAATCCTTGTAACAAGAACTTTCTTCTCCTCCTCCATTTTTTTAATTTCTGCCAGAATTTTCGCATATTGCTGTTTTTGAGCAGCTAATTGCCGCTCCTCTTCCTTCAGCTTGTTTATCGCATTTAATTGCAGCAACTCAATCCCTATTAGCGCAAGCAAGCTAAAAGCAATAACTGCCAAACCCGCAAAAATTTGGCTCTTAGCCTTTTTACGTCGCCGTATTTCCCGTACAGGGAGAAGATTGATGTGTATCATGATTAGTTAAATGGAAGCAGTTCGGATAGCGAGTCCAGCTGCGATAGCCATCTCGGGACCTATTGTTGCAAGATAATGGGGATCAATTTTTTTATCATCACAGATCATCGATGCAAATGGATTAAAAGCTATCGCCTCTAACCCAGTTTCACGAGAAATATAATCTCTTAATCCATTGACCTTAGAACCACCACCACTCAAAATTATTGCTTTCAATGGTCTGTCTGGATTATTAGCGAAATAGAGATCAACAGCTTTTTTTATTTCCAGCACCCATTGTGTGCAGGTTTGATTGAAAATGTTTTTTATGGTTTCTTCATGCTCTTCGGACGGCCCCATACCTAGCTTTATTTTTTCTGCTTCGGTATAATCAATCCCAAGAACATTTGCCAATTGGTCAGTCAACTGCTCGCTTCCAACCACGACATCTCGCGCCAGCACAGAAATACCTTCAGAGAGAATATTGATATTCATCTTGGATGCACCAATATCTATCAAGGCGACATTTTCTCGTTGCCCAGATACGGTTTCCCAAATATTTTCCAAAGCGAATCCATCGACATCAACCAATGATGTGGTCAACTTTAACTCACTGAGCATAGCAATATAATCATCAACAACTTCCTTCTTTGCCGCAACCAACATTATATCGCTTCTATCATACCCTTCCTTTCTCGGAGGAAGTTTTTGATAATCAATATACACATCATTAATATCGAAAGGTATATACTGCTCAGCTTCGGCATTTATGTAATTTTCCAAAGCTTCATCATCCATTTTTTCGATATTTATTTTTTTTACAATTACAGAGTATCCAGAAATAGATATTCCGATTTTCCTATTTTTAATTTTAAGATTTTTTAAAAGAGATGATAACACTTTCACGACTGCTGACTGATCCTGCAAAATCCCATCCTCAACAGCTCCCGTAGGAAGTAATGCGGACCCAGCAGTTATTAATTTATAGTTATTACCAAATCGTTGCAATTGGCATACTTTTATTGCATGAGACCCAATATCAACGCCAATTAATAATTTATCTTTTTTGGCCATTTTAACAAATTTAATTAAAAATTTTTAAAGGATATCGACCTGACAATATCTAGTACAAACTGAACACGCCTTGATCTTATTAATCCACGAACTTGCGCTTCTCGAAAACGCAGCCATGAAATCCACCCTCATGAGACGGTGCAGGGACGTAAGGCTACTACTAGGATTTAAATGATTTTTTTCCTTTAGTTACCATTAGGCACACAAAATACTTTCTTTGTCAAGTTGAGAACTTTTTTTTATCTGATTACCAGCCAAATTCAGCCGATTTTTTCTTGAAGTCCACTGTATTGAACTTCCGGGAGATTTCTCCTCGCCGTGCTCGTCGGAATGCTCACGAAAAACCAGGGCGCCTACCGTTCTTCCTCAAGAAAGATGCGCCGGAGCTTGTAAAAATAATCGAAGCCGGACCAAACGGTGAGCACCAGCGCCAGATAAACGATGGCCAAGCCTATCTCGTGCAAATGAGGGATCGGTAGAGCGCCGTTCGGAAAAATCAGCGCCCCCAATCCGATATACTGGATGGTGGATTTCCATTTGCCTAGACTGCTGGCACCGACAACGATCCCTGACGAGGAAGCTACTCCACGCAATCCGGTAACCACGATCTCACGGCAAAGAATAATCAGAGCAACCCAAGCAGGCAATTTTCCGGTTGGGATGAGCATAATGAGAGCCGTGGCGACTAGGACTTTATCGGCCAAAGGATCCATCAATTGCCCCAGAACCGTTATTGACTTGTATTTTCGAGCAAAATATCCGTCTATCCAATCGGATCCAGCGGCGATCGAAAACACCGCCCAAGCAATCAAGCTCATGCGGATGGTTTGTTCTTGAAGTAAAAGCAACATCAGGCAGCCGGAAAGGATAAACCGGCTGCCTGTGATAAGGTTGGGCAGGTTGAGAATTTTGGAACTGCGGCTCAATTGACGGTTACCATTTGCCTGACGTTGATATACGGTGGGAGTGGCGGCCTGCCGTTGCGGTATGAACGATAGGTTTCCATGACCTTGGCCACATAGTTCTGGGTTTCGGGGATATTGGGAACAACGCCGTAGGGCGCGACATTCCCTGGCCCAGCATTATATGCCGCCAGACTTAATTCCACATTTCCCTTAAAATTGTCAAGCAGATATCGGAGGTACTTGGTGCCGCCGTTTATATTCTGGAGGGGATCAAATGGGTTGCTGACTGCCAGATCCTTGGCGGTTCCCGGCATCAACTGCATCAGCCCTTGAGCACCTTTGGGGGAAATCGCGCTGGGATCGAAATTGGATTCCGCCTTGATGACCGCTTTGATCAGGAGCGGATCGACCTGATGGTTCGCGGCAGCCAACTGAATGTAACGGTTCAGGGCCTGCGGTGCAGTCCGGAAAACATAGTCCCCGCCCCGGTCAAAGCTGTTATTCGTCAGCCCCATTCGGGTCAGCCCGCTGCTCGAGCGCCGGGCAATGGTCCTGATCAATTCATCTTCCGGAGAAGCCAGTCGCCTGGGCGCACGCTCGCTTAGTTTGTACCGACCGTCACCCGGGACATTGGTGTAATGACAAATACCCCGGGCATCGACATAGGCGTACATTGCCGCACCTGCCGAAACCGGCAGCGAAATCACCAAATGGAGAAGCCCTGTCAGAAGGAGGCGGGAAAGCATAGCGTACCCTGTTTATTTTTGACGTTTTTCCCAGTCCGCAAGAAATTGCCGCATGCCAATGTCGGTCAGTGGATGCTTGGCCAACTGGGCAATCACTTTATAGGGAATCGTGGCAATATCTGCCCCGAGCAGGGCTGACTCGACCACATGCATGGGATTACGGACCGAGGCCACAATGACCTCAGTGGCGAATCCATAGTTGCGCAGTATAGTCATTATATCGGCAATCAGATCGAGACCGTTAACCGAAATATCGTCAAGGCGGCCGACAAAGGGGCTGACGTAGGTTGCACCGGCCTTTGCCGCCAGCAAAACCTGGGAGGCGGAAAAAATCAAGGTGACATTGGTCTTGATCCCCTCGGCGGTCAGCCGTTTCACCGCCTTCAGCCCCTCCTCGATCATCGGTATCTTGATAACGATATTGTCGGCGATTTTTACCAATTCTCGAGCTTCGGCCACCATGCCGTCCGCCTCAAGGCTAATGACCTCGGCGCTGACCGGCCCCTCGACCAGGGTACAGATGTCGCGCAGGATCTCGACAAAGGGACGCTGCTCCTTGGCAACCAGCGAGGGGTTGGTGGTCACGCCGTCAACCATGCCGAGCGCCAGCCCCTTCTTAATTTCTTCGATATTGGCGGTGTCGATAAAAAATTTCATGCTTCTCCTTGCTCCGGTTTTCCGGCAAATTGATCACAGCACTGTTCGCTGCAAAAATAATAGGTCACTCCATCCCTGCGCAAACGCAAGGCTTGGTGCTTCGGGATCAGGACATGGCAGACAGGATCTTCGACCAGCACGTCCTGGGGGGCGGGCTCGTTGTCTCCACCGGCTGAAGGTCGTTTTTTGCCAAAACGGCCGCGAACCACACGCCAGCCGATGTACAAAAGAAGAGCCAGGATCAACAGACGCAATGGTGTCATGCGAACTGAAATAATACCTTGGTTTGCGCGTTGTTCTCACTCCTCGACATGGAATCATTATAGCCAGGGCACTACAAATGTCTAATTGATTTGTCCAGGCAGCCGCCTTTTTTCGTTATCCTTTCGGGTTGAAAAATGGCGGGTGCTGCTCCCAGAGAATCCGTTCAACCTGTTGTTTGTCATCTTTTTCTTGCAGTTCGGCCAGGAGTGTCCTGATCGTTTTCCCACAGATGGGATGGATACGGTCACCGGCGATTTCCGCCAGGGGCGCGAGGACAAAAAGCCGCTGTTCCATGCGCGGGTGCGGGATGACCAGAGACTCGGCGTCCATGACGAGATCGTCATAGAAAAGGAGATCGAGATCCAGGGTCCGGTCCCGGCAGCCGTTGTCGTTCGGATTGCGCACCCGGCCGTGCCGGGCTTCGATCGTGTGCAGCAAGTGCAAGAGAGTGTGTGGCGCGAGCCGCGTCCGTATCAGGGCCGCCGCATTGACGAACCAGTTGGCGCTGTCCATGCCGAACGGCGGGCTGCGAAAGGGGGAAGAGAGCGCCAGAGGGGCAATAGAAGGGTGGCCTTGCAGATCGAGCCAGCCCGCCTGGAGCATGACAAGAGACTCCCCCAGGTTGGACCCCAGGCCGATGGCAGCCTCATACCCGGCTCCGGGAACCTTACCGGTTTGATTAGTCACATCAAGAGGAGAAAAGTCTCGCCCGATTTCCTAAAAGGCGCTGAGATCCAGGACATCGAACATGGTGTACAGGCCTTTGGGTTTGCCGGCCACCCAGGCGGCCGCAAGCGCCGCGCCCCGGGCAAAATTGTCCCGGTTGGTGGCGCGATGGGTGATCTCCAGACGCTCGCCCGCTCCGGCGAAATAGACCGTGTGCTCCCCGACGATATCGCCGCCGCGGATGGTCTGGATGCCGATCTCCTTGTCGGTGCGCTCGCCGATGATCCCGTTGCGTTCCATGACGCCGACCTCGGCCAGATCCCGGCCCAGGGCTGCGGCCGCCACCTGGCCGAGCTTCAACGCCGTTCCCGAGGGCGCGTCTTTTTTCATCCGGTGGTGGGCCTCGACAATCTCGACATCATAGGCATCGCCGAGAATGGCTGCCGCCTTTTCCACCAGCTTGAAGAGGACATTGACCCCGACCGCCATGTTCGGCGACTGCACACAGGGGAAGTGGGCTTCGGCCAGCTCTTTCAAGGTCGCCAGTTCCTCGGCGCTGAGGCCGGTGGTGCCGATGACCATGGCAATGCCGTGGACAGCCGCCTGCCGGGCGAACTCGATGGTCGCCGCATGAAAGGTGAAATCAACAAGCACATCGGCCCGGTCGATGACCGATTCCAAGCCTTCGGTGATCACCACGCCGGTTTCCCCCCATCCACTGATCGCACCCGCATCCTTACCGATGGCCGGACTGCCGGGCCGCTCAAAAGCGCCGCTCAATTCCAGTCCCGGATGGGCCTGGACCATGTGAATAATGCGCTGCCCCATGCGGCCGGCAGCTCCGGCAACAATCACCCTGGTCATTCTTCTCCTCCTGAGTAGCGCTTACAGCAAGCCGAGCGCAATCATATCGTGGCGCAGCCGCTCCAGGCTGCCCGCATCCATCTGGGTCATGGGCAGCCGCACCTCGGCCGATTTAATCCGGCCCATCA
>Ga0074195_1003570_pt1 | contig 14329 bp, 13 predicted proteins | sample EPASupsiteHSE623_FD_64525 | JGI IMG/M metagenome (GOLD analysis project Ga0074195, IMG submission 64525) | Bioremediated contaminated groundwater from EPA Superfund site, New Mexico - Sample HSE6-23 | ecosystem: Environmental > Aquatic > Deep subsurface > Groundwater > Contaminated ...
TGTGTCGATTCTGATAGACATCAATGAAGAATGGTTGACAACTAAAAAGTATTTATCTATGGATACGGATTGAGATGTGGGATAACAGGGCCGCCCAATTTACAGAAAATTCGGCACACTACCTTCGCAATCATGAATCTATCCAAGAAGCGTTATCTAGGCCTTCTTTCCACATTTCGTTCCAATCCATTCCATTCATCATATTGTCACACCATTGGTCCCTTAATTCTGCTCATCCTCCATATTCGTACATACATCAACGAAAGTGATTACCTATTAGATAATAACTATTTCAGCAAAGTGTTACAAAATAGTATATAATCGTTTCAGAGATAACTGGTAGTCTACCTTCATTGAGTTGACCGATCCTTCGCGGATCACATGGTTGGCACGAGAGAGTTGATTGCAGTCGATTGGCTTCCATAATACTCTCTAGGCATACAAGGTCTCTTGATATCATTTTTATGTCCAACAACTTGATACAGATAGACTACCAGATAACTCTATACTGAATAATTCTCTATATATTCCGCTGATTGCCTCAATGTTGGCACAAACCATGGAGGTTCATATTTTGGTGTGCCTGAATACCGTCTCAGAATCTCTTCATCATTCATTTTCAGAATTTTTTCCCAATTGTCTTCTTTGGCTTTGGATACGAGTTTATCTATTAGCTCTTTTGGATAGGGTATATCTGAGTTCCAAAGCCAGATCTTTGGCCATATACTCATGCCAAATCCAACGAATAATGTCTGAACTCCCTTTGTAGGATCTCTCTGTTCTAATGTTAGATCAAAGTCAGTGTTAGTTACTTTCTTCCTGACCAGATCGATCCCCAAACAGCTCCGATTATCATGTTGGGGATTGCCTTGCCCAAGGGAAAGAGCAACTTGCTCCACGAACCAAGAAGGCTTTTCTCTATACTCGACACTCTCAAATCGTTCAACGCTGTGATCATCTAGCCATCTTATGAGTGTATTTATATTCCTTATTGATGCTTCACATGCAGGAGGATTACCTCCTTGTGCCCATAACCTCACAGGACCCACAAAAATAGGGCATATATGGTTAAAGAAATAATTAAAACGCATGGGTCTGCTAATGTGTGTCAATGCAGCTAATTGGTTTCCATATGCATCTCTACCAATTATTGCAAGGATAATGCAGGAAGTTGCACTATCTGAGTATAGGTATTTGCGATTTGCAGGAAGATTATCTATATTAACGATACAATAATTATCTTGATAAATGTAAAAAAACCCCTCTTGCAAGTTGCCTATGCTGCTAGGTTGCATTTGTGTTCCATGCAAATTTTCGATCATAAATCTTGCCTACTTCTAGCTATAAATTGGTGCTAATTAGGAATTTATTAATATTCGTTAACCTTTGGTTCCCATGAGAGTCTTACATACGTGGTGTCATCGTAAATTATTGGATGCTGCTCTGTATTTCGAAACTTTTTTGTTACATACTCAGCAAGAAACTCATCATGCTCATTAGTCGAGATATTTAATATATCCTTTATTTCAGAAACTACTTCTTCGATATCGGAGTATTCTTGCGAATAGGAAGTATCAAGCACTTTTATTTCCGGGAAAAGACCTGCATCGTATAACAAATTGTAAATGATATTGCATTTAGGGAATGGATTATACCTTTTAGCAAAAAGCTTTGGATAAAGATCTATACGTATTTTCTCTAATGTGGTAATCCCGGCGAACCAATAGAGATACACCATCTGTCGAGATGCCTGGTTCATCTTGAGAAGTGATGATTCAATATCTAAAAAATTCAATGAATATGAAGCGATTACTAAATCGTGCAGCTCGACGGTTTTTAATGAAGTGTCTTCCCATCTCGAATGAATTATATCTATATTATATACCCCTGCGTCCTGAATATGTCTCTTCAGGTGATCTATCATTGCCAAAGACGGTTCAACCACTGTTACATGCTTTACCTTCCTTGCAATTGGAATCGCTAAAGTACCTGGACCAGGCCCTATATCTAACACAGACCAAGAGGGATGCAAATCCAAATCTGCCACTCTTCGCTCACCATCAAGCCTGATCTTTTCTGATTTATCCCAGTTATTAGCTCGCGAACCTCTCTCGAATGTGTTCGTACTTTCCTCGGGCAATAATGATGCCAAGAACTCCTTCTTCCAAATTTGAGACCAAAAGGCAGGTCCTCTCATCAAGGCAATCTGGGATGACGTATCCTGTTCCGTATTACTCATCACTTAACAGCTCCGATTATCAATGAGAGATAAAGCAATAATTGACCCATATAGCGCAAAAGTATGGTTGGCAAATTGCCTGATCCTTCAGGATCTTTAAAAACTGAAACCGCCAACCATACAAGAGACAAACTGGCAATAGTCGCCGAAGGCAAATATCGAATATTCAGACCCAGTAGCCAGAGAAGCATCGTTATAACGGCGGCTGCTACTGTTAGCATGAGCGCAATCCCTGCGGCAGGTTTTATCCCTATCTGCAGAGGAAGTGTCTGAATTCCCATTTGTCGATCTAGCTTAACATCAGGCAGTCTGCCAATGATATTATCGCTTGTATATATTAATACAACAATAGTCATCACTGTGATGATCAAAATCGAAGCATTGCCCATAATAGTAGAACCAATTAAAACACACATGGCAACTGCTAGTCCAAAGCACAGATTTCTGCGAAATCCCTTCCTTTTGAATTTTCCTTCGTACCCATAAATATAAGAAAATAATATCGCCAATGAACATGCGAAAATACAATAGATACTTGCCAAAGCAGATAAAAGTAGACTGGCAAGGTAAAACGATATTCCATAGATAACCGCCATTTTTTTAGAAATCATACCGGATGGTATTGGGAAATTTGGATGCTTTTGCGTATCTATTTCTGCATCAAAATAATCGTTAAACACCTGTCCACCAGCCCATGCCAAAACAGGTATAAAGGTTGCCAGTGCTGAGGCCATTATGCCAGGATTTTGCTCTGAAAGAAACAATCCGCAAATACCTGCTGCCGCTGGAACTACAAATAAATAGGGCCTAGGCAGTTCGACTATTTTCATCCATCGATCGCTCATTTATCCACCGCCATTTCCTCTGCTAGCTTGCATGACGGATCGCTTGCAAAAGCATCTCCAAGGGAATATGCTTTGCTTCTGCAACCGCCACATCGCTCCAGGTATTCACATACAGCACATCCACCAGTTCGTCTCATACGAATGTCATTCATAAAACTGCAGTTCCATATATCTGCGAAGTTATCTTCTAATATATTTCCAATTTTAATAGGCAGGTTCGTGCATGGAAAAACATCCCCGTTCGAACGCAACCCGAAGAAGTTTTTCCCGGCCTCACAGCCTTCCGCATTGCTGTCCCATCTGATCCATTGAGGATAAAACATTATCATTTTAATCTTAAATTTTTTAGTGTACATAATATTATATATATTATTCAAAAATAAATCAGTTTGTTCAGGTGTTAATGCCAGATTTGCACATTCTGCACCTCTTCCAACTGGACTTAAGCCTTGGAATGTAATTGATGCTGCACCAAGATCTTCCGCCAGGTGTATTATATCTGCGATAGCAAGAACGTTCTTTGTTGTAACACATGTACTGATATCCACATTCAATCCTGCATTTATGCAACATCTTATGCCGTTTAAGGCTGATAGGTAGGATCCATCCCGAAGTTCGTTATGTATGTCGGGCGTAGCGGAATCCAAACTGATGCTCACTCCATCTAATCCACAACACGCTAGCTTTCTAGCAGTTTCCTCATTTATAAGGGTCCCATTTGTTAGAAGATGTGTAAGCATTATTGCCGAGCTTCTCTCTACGATGTTAAATACGTCATCTCTCAACAGTGGTTCTCCGCCGCCGATGATTAATTTTTTGATCCCTATGTCGCCAAGTAGGTCCACTATACGAAAAAGATGCGAGGTTGAAGGGGATGGCGCGTCCTCTCTCTTTGCGTCAACATAGCAATATTTGCACTGCAAATTGCAGGATTCAGTAATAGACAAAACGCACTTCATCACCCATTCCTCCAGCAATATGGATCCTTTGCCAGATAGGATCCACGAGAATATGCTGCGCCTCTGCAGCCACCACATATATATTTAGAATCACATGACGAACAACCTGCGAAAAGATCCCTGTTTCGCAAGTCTAGAAAAACTTTAGACGTAAGCCATATATCCTCCAACGAGTCATCATTTAAGCTGCCTGCCTTGACGGGCAGCCTTGGGCAGGGAATAACGGTAAGATCAGGAGTAATAGTCACTGAGGCAACTCCCGCGGTGCATCCGCCGCGTATGTGATCATTTCCTGTGATTTTTTCGCATAAATTGTTTTGATAGATCAACCATAAGGGATCGTTCGAGCCTATCTTTATCCCTTCAATATTTGCATATTTAGATAGAATCTCAAAGGATTTGATCAGATCCTCGCTTGAAGGTTCCAGTTTAAATGATTCAGGATTACCAAAAATGCCCGTGACCCTTTCAATTATGCACCTATTGACTTTTTGCCGTTTTGCTAACTCAATATACTTGTAAACGTCACTGACGTTATCTTTTACTAGAGTCATCCTCATGGATGTAGTTACACCGCAATGGACGAGGTTATTAATACTACTAATCGCAGAATCAAACGTGCCTCCTCCACGCAATGGATCGTTAATCTCCGAACAAGAGCCATCAAGGCTGATGGTTATGATCGCATCCAATGATTTAAGTTTCTTCGCATTATTTTCATCAATCAGCGTGCCATTGGAGGTTAAATGGACCTTAATCCCGAGGTTTTTCGCATATTCTGATATTGTATAGAAATCGGGATGGAGTAAAGCTTCGCCACCGCTTAAAATTACATGCCTGGTGCCCAGTTTTGCGGCCTGAGACAGTATATCTTGGGCAGTCTCAGTCTCTAAGTCATTTTTATCGTATGAGCTCGCATAGCAATATGCACATTTTAAATTGCATCTTCCTGTGATGTGAAGTACTAATAGATAAGGAATATAATCCATTTATATATCTCCCATATTAAAAATAGGGATAGGAGTGATACGACACCTATCCATTCTAAAATATATTCTCACGCCTATTCGCGTTCTTTTTTCTAATGATTGTTCAGGCATCCTGCCTCTACAAACTCTTCGTATGTCATTTCCTGCACCTCCTTTTGTATTTATAAATAGCCTGGAGGATCTGTGATGTGCCAGACTATTACTATAATGTTTGATGTTGTAGTTTTTACATCCCATCATATGGACTCCGGCTGCAATTTAACTCAGTAAGCCATCGTAATTCGATTGCTAACCTTTGTCTAATTTTTCATCAGCATTATCGTCTTTGTTAATAACTCTTTCTATTTAAGTGTTATCAGATAGTACTAAAAATAATAAAAGTAATAAAAACATATTTAAAATATGGAAGTCAATAAACAAATGGAAAACTTGAGCCTACTTACAGCAAATATTTTTTTATCGCAATACCCCGATGCTTGCATCGGGGTGCGCCGCCGCTGTTTCACTTAAGCCGGATGAGTAGAGTGGATTATAACTGGGTCGTCTTCACTATTCGTTCATTCAATGCTATTAGGATGTATTACGTGTTACAATACGATATATATTTATATTAGACTGCTACAATTATCACGTAAATTATGTCAAGTGATTCAGGACATTCAAATTCAGAGACATTGGTAGGCGGTTTAGTAATGAAATGGATAATCTATGCATTAATCCTAGCGCTATTTGTATCAAATGCGCTAGTGCCAGCGTTTGCTAAGGGGATAGATGTTCCGGGAGATAGCAACGGTGATAAGATAGTCTCTGCCGAGGAGCTAAAAGCTGCAGAGAAGCTATCTCAAGATGGAAAGATAACTAAGGAGCAGCTTGATGAAATAAAGAACATACATGAAAATTATCCAAAAACCATTACAGACTCGGCCAACAACACAGTGACAGTGTATACACCCATTAAACGAGTGGTTATTGCTTATTGGATCGGTAGTGCGATAACCTTGCAAGCACTAAAGGCTGAGGATTCGGTAGTTGGTGTCACCGATTCCATCAAGAATGAACCGATTTTATTCCCAAAATTGAGCAATCTCCCCTCCGTTGGCAAGATGCCTCAATCTCTTGATTTTGAGAAGATACTTGAGCTTAAACCTGATACGATAATTACAGGCGGAAATGGCTCTTCATATGATGAAATCCAGAAAAAGATTCAATCTCTAGATCCCAATATTGTAGTTCTCCGTTTCGATTATTGCCGGCCAGCAAGTTATCCAGACGAGGTTAACAAGACCGGATATATTTTGAATAGAAAACAAGAAGCAAAAGAACTTATTGATTTTATCGACGATCGTTTAAGCCAAATTAAAGAAAAAGTAAGCAATATTCCTCGCGATAAGAGAATTAAGGTCTACAGTGAGGTCTTTAGGGATTATTCAACCGGTGGTACAGGAAACTATTATCCCAACGACTACATCGAGATGGCAGGGGGAATCAATATCTTTGGAGATACCTCTCAGGGCCTTTTTATGGCAGATCCGGAAGAGATAATAAAACGCAATCCTGAAATAATACTCTACCATGCAGGATCAGATTTTTACGGCAAAAAAGGATGGGTGACAGATAACGTAACAGCATTACGTGAAAAAAGAGACACAATCCTGAACCGCACCGGTTTTGACAATGTTGCCGCCGTGAAGAACGGAAGAGTTTACACATTAGATGCAAATCTAGTGATCGAAGCGTTCTATCCAGTTGGATTATCATATTACGCTAAGTGGTTCTATCCAGAGCTGTTCAAAGATCTTGATCCTATTGCGGTACACAAGGAATATCTGAACAAAATCCTGCACATAGATTATGATCCGAGCAAGCATGGTGCATTTGTGTATCATCCACAGGAAGATCCCGAGGGAAGATAGTGGCAATGACCGTAAATAGAGTTGAGCATTCAAGTGCTTGCTCAATATTTTTTTATTATTGGAGAACTAGATGTGATCCCTGATTTTGAAGAACTGGTGCGAGATCAAATTGTAGAAAAATAACGATGAATATCGGGTAGTATGGAGATGGACATCATTATGGACCGCAAGATCAAAGATTCTGAAAGATACGATGTAATAGTAATAGGCGGGGGCCTTGGCGGTCTTAGCTCTGCAGCTCTGTTGGCCAGACATGGCTACAAAGTCGTTCTGTTCGAGCAGCACTGCAATGTGGGCGGCTATGCCAGCCGCTTCTGCCGCAAGGCTCCTGATGGAGATCACTTCCGCTTCGAAGCCTCCATCCATACCATCGCCGGTTGCGAAGAGAACGGAGCCGTCCGCCAGGTGCTGCGGGAGGCGGGAGCAGAAGAAGATGTGGAATTCATGGACTTGAGCCAGAGCAGCATGAAGATTGTCATCTCCGGCAGAGTGCTGAACCTTCCTACCAGGCAGGAGGAATTCATGGAGATGATGACCAGCCAGTTCCCTGCAGAGCGGCAGAGCATCGAGAGGTTCTTTTCAGACTTGAACCGTATCTGGGACCTTCTTCCTGCCACCCGATCCAAGCCCCTCTTCGACGAGCCTACAGGCTTCGATCCAGAGCTGGCACATCGCCTGTCTCAGCCTTTGAGCACCTTTCTCTCCTCCTACTTTTCGAACCAGAAGATCTTCCTTTATCTATACCTCCCCATCAGCTACGCCGGGATAACCCTCTCGAAGATCGATTTCCTTAAATACGCCGTCTCCCTTAGGGAGTTCTTCCGGGCAAGAAGCTACTGGATCCTAGGCGGCTCCCAGAGCCTTTCCAATGCCTTTGTTGGAGCCATTATGCGGCACGGTGGTGAGGTTAAGACGGGCTGCATGGTAAAGAAGATCCTGCTCGAGCAGGGGCGCGCCGCTGGCATCGAGCTGGAGGACGGGAGACGGTTCATCTCAGATAGCGTAATCTCCAATGCCGATGCCAACTCAACCTTCCTGGAGATGGTAGGTGAAGAGTCATTGCCCGCTGAATTCGTCCGTTCCTTGAAGGAGATGACCGCCACCCTGTCCTACTTCCAGGTCTATTTAGGGCTGGACGAATGCTTCGAGTTCCCTGCAGCATTGCGCAATTCCTTCGAGATCTGCATCATGAATGAATCCGCAGGCCAAAAAGGAGACAATCCCTTTGTGGGCCTGACCAACTACACCCTCCTCGATCCTTCTCTGGCTTCTGGGAATAAGCAGATACTGACCATAGCCGTCCCCATGAGAACGGGCGAGCTCGAAGACTGGGGTGTCTCCAACTTCCGAGAGCGTAGCGAGGATTACCGCTCCCGAAAGGATACTATTACCGAGGATCTGATCTCCATCGTCGAGGACGCTATTCCAGGGCTGCGGGAGCATATCCTGGTAAAAGAAGCTGCTACGCCCCTCACCTTCCAGAGATACACCCTGAACAAGAACGGAAGCTACCTGGGTTTCGACGCCCGCTTCAAGCGCCTGCCTCAGAAGACGCCAATCGATGGCCTCTACCTGGCGGGAGGCTGGACTGAGCCCCATGCAGGAGTGATGGGAGTGATCATCAGTGGAAGCCAGGCGGCGGAGCTGGTCCAGAGCTATATCGGTGGGCATGCGAGAGTACCTTAGCTGCAGAGAGAAAATGGATTAGATGCTTAAAGATTTCATCGCCCTCGCTGAAAAGGTCACGATTGCTGTATTCGAGGCTTTTGAAGTATGAAATGGAAAATAGTTGTCTTCTTGCTTCTTGCAATTATCGTCGTGGGCGGAATTTATGGTTGGCATGGATATCAGGCGTTTAATGCAGTGCCACTCACTCGTCTTGCAGCCGGTAGCTACTACCCGGAGATGCCACCAGATGAGTACCACCATTACCTGCAAATTCCAATCGATCACCAAGATTCCTCTCTCGGAAACTTTACAGATTTTTACCTTTTGAATCCTGAATTCAGAGTTGGCGATAATGTGGTTTTTTGGCTTTGTGATAACCAACAAGAAGCGGTAGGATTAATAAACTCTTCGAGAGATTTTGATGCTAATTTAGGCGGGCTTTCTTACGTGCTCATAGGAAATCGCGGCGTAAGCCCCACATTATTTCCAGAGGTATTCAACAAAGACGGTTCGGTAAATTATACGTTAGCGATGAAACTCTATGGCTCAAACGAACAGATAGATGACATCGAAGCGGTAAGGCAGGACATGCAAAAGAAGGGGCTACTACCCCAAAACGACAAAATCATGGTCTATGGTCGTTCAGGGGGTGGAGTTTTGGTGCAGCAGTATTTAGACAAATATGGAGACCATGTCTCACGTGCATTGATTGAAGCGAGCGGTGGCCCGGATCTGGCAAGAGAGCATAATACAACTTCCACGAAAAAAACCTACGAATCAAACCCGGATATCGCAAGCTCTTATTTTGCACTATCTCAAAAAGGAGATGCAACTGCATCCTTGGCATTCCATGCGTCTTCGGTTAAGAGCAGAATCGCATTTCCGCTGCCAAAATTATAAGCTTGAGCTCTGCAGGAACTATCGTGTCCTGAGATCACCGCGATCGAAATGGATATTTACCAGATTCAGCCACGTCCCGAATTTGTAAATATAAAATTCATAAATTTGTTATTCATTCCTTAACCGAAGACCAATGAGTCAAAAAGGTACTTTAGGTGCAAAGTCCGAGGAACCGAAAATGATTTATTTATGTACCGCACATATTTTTTTTTGGTGATACCATTTCAACAGTAGGTATTGATGGCGATTTCCTTTCAGGCTTTAACATAGCTGGGGCAAATGAATATCTTTTGGCTCTCAAGATTCTCATTGCCCTTGCAATCCTGTTTGTGGTATGGAGACCGCATCTCCGAACATGCTCAATACGTTGAAGCAAATTGCACTCTTGGCCGAATGCTGGATGAATAGCGTAGCCAGATGATAACGATTTAGTCTGATCAGTGTCTCAAGTATGCTTACGATATTGAGCATATTCCTGTTTTAGGTGTAGCCTGAGAAGTTATCGATGGTGCCAAGGCTGCAATAGAAAAGGCAAGACCACAAGCTCAAAGGCTGCCACAGAATGAGGGCCTGACACCATCCTGCCTGCTCAAATATGGACCTAAAACATACACCCATGAGCTTCTTGAATTTCATTTTGCTCAGAATAACCTTCATCACCTCAGGCTTGACTCCGATCTTGGGCATGGCCATGCCCCCGGGATCACAACTATATCCGCCTCTGCACTTGCCGCACTCTCCAGCTCCACTCCATATTCCGTGGCTACGATTCGTCGTGCTCTTTATCCATATTTAAGCCGGGCAGAAAGGCCAGCTCCGTTTCTTGCACCTGATATCTCGGGGAATAGGGCAACGGGAGTGCAAAGCCCTAGAGAGCCAATGAAAACGATATTCTCGTCATCCTTCACCTGATCTCTAAATCCGTTCAGCATCCCGCCTAGGCCCTTTACGTCCTGTATCTTCTCCATACAGATCGATCCCAATATAGCATTGAGATAAAATTTATAATCTGTAGACCGGAAAATCGTCGATGTTAGATGGGTCATTCTCTGCCGCTGCTAACTTCAGCATAAAGATATGCTGCGGGCGCAAAGCTGCCACGATAAGGCGCAAAAAAATGCCGGACGAGAGTTATGGCAGGCAAAATTATCCCGAAAAAGAATCGCATATATCGCTAGCATGCCCTACACGATTCAAAACATTTATGAGGATAGAACGGTCTCTTGGCTTAATGGCTAAGAGATCTTTAGAAAAGGGTGACAGTGGCAAAAAAACCACGATGAAGGCAAAGCCGCGGGAGGCTTCGTCCGTCCCCCTAGAAAAGAAGGCCAATGCTGCGGCCAAGGTCGGTATTTGGCAGAGTAGCGATTTATATTTATACGCAGGATTGATAGTGGCGGCGCTTTTCTCATTTTATCTGCGCGCCATCATTCCCTGGGGCCGAGTCTTCTCGGGCAGCAGCGTCATCTTCAGCAGCGAGACCGATGCCTGGTATCACATGATGCTGGCCAAAGGCACTGTGATCAACCTGCAGAGACTGTGGTTTGACCCCATGACTTACTTTCCGCATGGAACGCCACTGCACTTCGGTCCTTTCGTGAGCTGGGCCATTACTATATTCTCTTACATCTTCGGCCTGGGCCATCCCAGCAATCATCTGATTGAAGTAGTGGGCGCCTTCTTGCCAGCTGTCCTTGGCGCACTCCTGGTTTTCCCCGTCTACTTCATAGGACGGGAGCTATACGGCAAAAGCTGCGGCCTGGTCTCGGCTTTGATCATAGCCGTGCTTCCCGGTCAGGTCTTAAGCCGCACCACCCTGGGTTTTACAGATCACCACGCGGCAGAGATCCTGTTTAGCAGCCTCGTCATGATGTTCCTGCTCCTCGCCTTGCGCTCCGGAAAGAGCATGACCTTTGCGGCTGTGCAGAGGAATTTGTCCGCATTTAAGAAGCCACTCCTCTATTCCGCCCTGACCGGCGTTTCCCTTGGCCTTTACATCGATGCCTGGTCCTCCGGATTTCTTTTCGTGGGAATAATTCTGCTCTTCATTATGCTGCAGAGCATCTTTGACCACATTCGGGGAAAGAACGTGGAATACTTGGGCATATCCGGAGCAGTAGCTTTTCTTGTGGCCACGCTGCTGGTGCTTCCCTTTGTCGATTCTTACTACAGATTCAATCATTACCTCTACAGTCTCTTCCAGCCCACCATACTCCTCCTGGGCGTGGTTGCAGTCATCTTTTTCTCAGTCCTGTCCAGGTTCATTAAAGAAAAGGGATTTGAAAGCTACTACTATCCAGGCGCATTAGTGGGATTGGCGGCAATAGGCACGACCATACTTTACCTTGCCCTTCCTCAGTTCACCAAGCCGCTCCTGGCGGGACTTGCCATATTCCAGCAGAAGACGGGTGGCGCCGCAACAATTAGTGAGGCTGCCGCATTGTTCTCCGATGGGGGACAGTTCTCCTTTGCCAGTGTCCTCGCATCGTTTCCAGGCATAGGCTACAGTCCCGATCCTACAGCTCTCTTCCACCTGCCCGAGATTCTTGCTATCCTGTTTACCACTTTCACATTTGCCCTGATAGCGCTGATCTTGCTCATCACCAGAAATGTCAAGTTCCAAAAGCCCGCTGAAATATTGATCTTAACCTGGTCTTTGGTCATCCTCATCATGGCTCTCGCTCAGAATAGATTCACCTATTATTACGCGATAAATGTAGCCATTCTCACCGGCTTTTTAGTTACTTGGCTACTACAGAGGTTCGGCATCACGGATCTGGACCTGGATGAGGTCAAGGATCCGGTCAAGCTGATCACCTCAAATCTCAAGATCATCCTGGCGGCAATTTTGATATTTTCGTTTATCATATTGCCAAGTCTTAGCTGGAGCATAGTATACGCTCAAAATACCGACGGCCCGGATTCTGATTGGCTGACCTCAACGGCATGGCTGCAGAACAATACGCCCAGCCCCGGTATGGACCTTTATGAGAAATATGTGCGGCCCGCCGGCGACAAGTATGCCTACCCGGATGCGGCTTACGGTATTATGTCCTGGTGGGATTATGGGCACCTCATCGAAACCGTAGGCCACAGGATTCCTAATGCAAATCCCTTCCAGCAGGGAATTGGCAGCGTCACCCAGAATGTTGCTGGCTCCTCGCCCTTCTTCTTAGCTGAAAATGAGAGCCAGGCAGAAAAAGTGCTGGCAGCTCTTGATCTAAACCGCTCAAAGTACATGAATACCAAGTACGTGATGATCGATCAGCTCATGGCAGTAAGCAAGTTCCATGCCATGGCGGCCTGGAGCTCTCTTCCTCTTATCAAGTACACGGGCGGAGTCTACCAGCTGCAAGGAGAACAGTGGGTTCCGGTGCAGATCTGGCGCGAGCCCTATTTCAAGTCCATGGCAGCTCGCATGTACTTCTTCGACGGAACTGAGACTGCCGGAGATATGGGTGTGGGACTGGCCTATCGCGCCAGGGATGCAGGAAATGGAGTTACGGTTCCTGTGCTCACCGAGGCGCCCAAGATCACCAAGAATCGCACTGAGCTGGAAGCGTTCATCAACGAGAGCCGCAGAGGTGGAGATATTGCAGAGATCGCTGCCATGAGCCCTGCTAACCCTGCCTTCCCGCTCGATGCCCTGCAACATTACCGGCTGGTGCACGAGTCCGAGACTGCTGCAACCAGCAATGGTCAGAAGTTCGTTAAGATCTTCGAACATGTGCCGGGCGCGGTGATAAGCGGAAATGCCCTGCCGGGAATTAAAGTTGTAGCCGCAGTTCCCATAATGACCAATCAGAACCGGGCTTTCCTCTACCATCAGTCCAACACCAGCGACGCCAGTGGCCGGTTCACCCTAGTGCTTCCTTACTCCACGGAAGGAAGCATTGTCGGCGGCACGAATTTCGATACCAAGCCCATGAGTGCCTACCAGTTGTCTGTGGGTGACAAAGTCTACGAATTGAAGGTGCCTGAGGAGTACGTCCTCTCCGGAGCTATCATCACCATATGAAGCTCCTGGGGAGATGAACTGGTCAGAGGTCGAAGTAGGCCTTAAGGAGACGCAAACTGTGATCCGGCCCGTGGGTGCAACCGAGGAGCACGGATCGCATCTGCCCACTGTGACGGAGACCATCCAGGCCATAGAGGTGGCGCGCGCTGTCGCAGCAGAGCGCCGCGTCTTCCTGGCCCCCCGCCCCTGGACTACGGAGTTTGTTGCAGCACGCGGAGCTTTCCCGGCACCGTCACCGCCGGGCACGATGCCCTGTGTCCTAAACTCCGTCATCTTTAATAACGAAAAGCGCGAAACAAAAGTCGGTTTCCAAAATCCAGGCATATTAGGCCCCGATTGATGTTAAGTCATGGTTAAGAGTAATAACCATGCGGCTTTTTAAACTCAACTTTTGTATCGACGTCGGATGATATCATGGGTTGACATGGTGACTAAATCTCCCGGAATTTAGGCTGTGTGCCTTCTCCAACCCACATCCCGCACGTCCTCTTTTAGCTGTAGTATTTTTCGCATTTTGCGCCAAACAACCTAATAATACGGTCTTGCTCCTCATCGATATTTATAATTTCACGATGAATAGTTCCCCTTGATTCGATAATTGCCTCATTTATATTTCTAAGTCTTTGGAATATCCATTTTAGAGTAGGTCTTGCGGTAGGTTTTCCGAGCTGGTTCAATACAGTTTGACCGGTTTCTTTCAATCGCTTTCTGAGCAACCATTCTGCGATGGAGTAAATCAATAGAGCAAGAACCATAATCATAGAGATGGCATCTATCCGCTCCTCTTTCTTGAGATAT
>Ga0074195_1003571_pt1 | contig 14328 bp, 11 predicted proteins | sample EPASupsiteHSE623_FD_64525 | JGI IMG/M metagenome (GOLD analysis project Ga0074195, IMG submission 64525) | Bioremediated contaminated groundwater from EPA Superfund site, New Mexico - Sample HSE6-23 | ecosystem: Environmental > Aquatic > Deep subsurface > Groundwater > Contaminated ...
TTTGGCAAGGTTTATCATGTTGATTTCGGAGAGCGGGGGCGAGTCATGGAAGTTCCTAAAAAAATAAGAGATATTGAGGCAAAGCTTGGATTGAGTTTATTCCCTACACAAGAAAGTTAAGGTTGTAAAAGCCGGAAATCTCTGTGTCCAGGATGTGCAGATCAGACTCATCCATGTTAGACTCAAAATTGTCAAGCAGCAGAAGGAAATGATTTTCATTCAGAGCAGCAACTGCATCACGTAGCCTGCTTTCCACCGGGATCTGAGGATTATTCAGATCCATTGAAAGGGCTTCGAGCTCATCTGCCTTTGATGCATTCTTCTTTCGTTCCTTTCTTGCGAATTGGCGGAACGCATCACCAAATCCCTGCAACAGACGAGCCGAATTTAAGGGATTTTCCTTCGAACTGGAGACTGGAATGGGTATGAATCCAAAAGTCTCCAACTTGCGGGCCAGCCTGGTAGCCAGAGTACTTTTGCCGCAGCCTCCTAGACCAGTGATGATCAAGACCTGCAGATCACCTTTTTGTAGAGCGGGAAGAAGCCTCTGCTGCTCGCGCCTGCGACCCACGAAATGCTCGGCATAGCCTTCTTTCATTCCCGGCAGAGCATCTTGGACAATGGTCGGACGAGAAGGCAGTTCAACCGGCTTCTGATGATCAGAATCGAAGATCAAGCTTTGATTGGTTGCCGAATAGAGCACAGGCAAAATCCAGGATGGATCGCCGCGCTTTTCGCAGACCTTCCACGCATCCTGTCGAGCTAAAAGTAGAGCCCGGTCCACCGGCTGGCCATCTTTCAGCGTTCCATAAAACCTTCTGGCGAAATTGGTGGCCAGGTCGTCGGCAATAGAAGCCGCCCAGCCCACGGCCAGGGGCACCTCCGCGCCTACGAGCGCCTGACAGACTCCGGCCAACACCTCCCGCGGGGCCTTGCCTGATTGGCAGCCACTCACAAAAACACACTGAACGCCTGAACCGGCCAGAAACCGGCGCAGATCCTCAGCTGGAACCAGGTCAGTCGTACCGTCTTCTTTCTCGAAAGCAAAGTGGCCCTTTCCATCCAGAACTGCACCATGACCCGTTAAGTGAAGTATGTGCGGCCTGAACTCGCTCACCCTCTCCTTCAGCTCCTCAAAAGTTCCCAGATCGCAAGTGTCAAAGGCTACTTGCTGACCATAGACCGCACGGAATAGCGCCTCTTCCTCGTGCTCGTAGTCGAGGATGAGCTGATCAGTTGGAGAGCATGCCATGAAGAGTAGCCGCAGGGGCCTTGGGCGCAGCTCTCCGGCAAAGGGAACAAGCTGCTTTCCGGAACTGGGAAGGCGGCGGATTTTGAAGAGGGGATGGATTCCGAGAAACTCGCCATCAGGAAGAAGCAAAAGCTCCCAAGGCAGGTTTAGGATCTCAGGAGATTCCGATGCAATGACCAAGAAGCGCAGAGAACTTGTCGGGATTGCGGCCACGATCTTTTCCCAGGATGATGCCAGCCACAGATCAAAGAGACGCTTTCCCAATTCCCACTGAGCTTCAGCACCCTTTTCCGGCATACAATCCTGCTCAAAAAGAGCGCTGAAATTGCGTGAGATCTCCCTTAGCAAGCGAGAGTCTGTTGCCGAGAGGCTCTGGTTGCTGGATAGAGGTTTTTCATCAAGCAGAATATTAAATAGATATTCGCTGCTAGGGCTGCTTCCTATTTCCCTAATGGATAAAGTTATGATCGGCTCATTGGTCATTATTCCTTCCTCTCAGGCGCGAGACTCAATATCCACATTGCAGATATAATTGATAAAGAATACGCCAGATTTGCGTATTAGTGGCTTCATACGACATCATGAGCTTAGCTAAAGGATATGATTGAGCGAGGCAGAGATCAGACTTGCGATTTGACTTCATCGGCCGTCATCGATATCTGATTATTCGCAAAGAGGCGGATGAGCTAAAATTATTATTTATGACGATTGCATAGATTTAAGATATGACTTATGCAAAAATATATGTATAAGTATGAGAACATATAACCTAAAAATTCTGAACCAAATTAGGCATCTTGGGAGGATGATTCGATTGGCAAAGTTCGACGGATTTGTTTTCTCGAAGCTGCGCGCGATTGGAAGCAAATCGGAAGGCCCAGCATACTATCTGCAGCAGTGGGACTATGAAGAAATTGCGATAGCAAAAAAGACACATCTCTGGCAGGAAGACCCGGCTTTACAGCAATACTTGGGAAAGAAAGCCACGATTGAAGGAAAACTAAATCATGATGTATTGGACTATGAAAAGATCGGAGACTATCTGCCCCCCAAGCATTCCGACTTGCATAATAAGCTGGAGATAAGAGTCAAGCCCGAGACAGATGTTCTATGGGTGGACAAAATGCCGGGCCTGGAGATACCCCAGAGCATGACCCTGACACTTCTGGCAAAGTGGCCCTATCGGAGCATCTGGAAAGGGATGTGTCCGACGGCGCAGACCCATGACTTCTCGATAGAGCGAAAGGGTGAAACCTTATGGCAGTGGAGCAAGGACAAGGTTTTTGCCCAGGCGTTGACGCCGGTAGAGGTTCCTGGTGGAAAATTCATGAATTTTGCCGGCGAAACATGGTACTTCTATCCCGGCGAGATCAAGTCTGAAGGAATCTACACTGCCAGAGCGAAATTCATTGCCACCGGACAGGAGGCCATTGCAACCTTCGAGATCAGATTTGCTCATTAGCGGAGCTATTGGAGCGATTAGCGACACTAAGGCTCATAGTGGCTAATATCAGCATGAATCGATGAGGTATCTCTATCGATTCATGTTTGCCAGACATTTTTTGCATCAATTAATATATCGCCAACATTCGGCGTCTAAAAACTTATTTATATCATTTTAACAGATTGCATTCATAGAAAACAGGAATGCCATTTGGTTTTCCCTAACTTGTTGGAGATTTTAAATGAGAAATAATATAAAAAGTCTGAATAGAGTTGCGGCCATTGCCCTGATTGTGCTGGCTGTAGCTCTTGCTCTGCCTTCAATCGCCCTGGCGACGAATTCGGCAGGCACCGCTTCCGACAGTTCAATTGATGTCGGCAGCTCATTGCAAAAGACACAGGATGGAGGATACATCGTAGTCAGCACCAAGGAGACCAAGAATGCCGACGGCGACGATGTCTGGCTGACCAAGACCGACGACAATGGGAAGAAGATCTGGACAAAATCATACAGCTTCGGCCCGGGTGAGGATGATGGGGCATCGGTCCTGCAGACAAGAGACGGAGGCTATGCTGTAGCCGGTTACACCAACTCCAAGGATGTGACTTATGACGTGCTTCTCATGAAAACCGATTCCAGCGGCCAGGAGCAGTGGCGAAAGACCTTCTCCCTCGGCTCAGGAGATGATACAGGAACTGACGTGAAGGAGACAGACGACGGCGGATTCGTCATCGTGGGAAAGACAAGATCAAATAGCGATGGCGGAAGCGACATACTGCTCTTGAAGGCGGACGCGAAGGGCGATGAGCAGTGGAAGAAGACCTTCAGCATCGGCCCAAGCGATGATGTCGGCGTTGCCGTGCTGCAGACCAAGGACGGAAACTTTGCCGTGGCCGGGTTCACCAACACTACCAACAGCAACTATGACGGCCTTCTTATGAAGGTCGATTCAAAGGGCGACAAAATGTGGAGCAAGACCTACAGCCTCGGCGCAGGCGATGACATCAGCGGGGACATAAAAGAGATTCCTGACGGATTCATATTAGCTGGCCGAACCAGCTCCAAAGATGCCAGCGGTGATGCTCTCCTCATCAAGACCGATTCCGACGGCAATCAGATCTGGACCAAGACTTTCAGCCTCGGTGCGGGAAATGAGGGCAGCTCGTCCGTCCAGCAGGCTGCTGATGGCGGTTATGTCCTGGCCGGTTTCAGCGATTCAAATACATCCGGCAGCTCCGATGTCCTGCTGCTGAAGACCGATGCTGACGGCAATGAAAAGTGGCAGAAGACCTTCAGCTTTGGCGCCGGCAATGATCTCGGCACGGATGTTTTAAGCATTGATAACGGATATGTCATAGCCGGAATTACTGCAACAGACCTGGGCCGCAATGTCGTCCTCGTCAAGACCGATCTTGATGGAGAAGAGCAGTGGAGAAGCAGCTTTACCGGGGAAGAATAAAACCAAGCTGTTCCATCCATCAAAATCCTTTTTTAAGCTTCTCTTTTTCTTGCCTGGGCGCAAAGGTCCTCGGATCAAGATATATTTTGTTCTGGCAGTAGCTGCAGACCGTCTCCAGGCAAGAGCCCTTTTGCAGGGCGGAATCGACCTCATACTGCGGCGTAAGATACTGCGTCATCTCCTCGCCGCACTTTGGGCACGCCACCTTCAGCCACTCCAACCGGCAGAGGTCCCGGATGATTTTTATGAGAAGCCCGATGCAATCGTCAAATCTGTCCCCGGAGAACGCGATGGGCAGCAGGCGCTCAACGAGAAAAGGCAACGTTGCGCCTTCTTCCAGCAGCGGGATTATGAGCAGATCGATTCCCCGGGCCAGGCCGATCTCCTGGCCGACATCCGCCGACTTTGCGCCCCTTTCGGTCAGCAGGGCCACGAAGCATTCGGAATTGCGCACGCCAAAAGACACCCGCTCGGCGAGAGAGATGGCCGGAGACAGACTGTAGAGTGCTGCATAGCTCTCCAGGCCCACCCGCTCCAGGGCGCGCGCGAGCCTCAAGGCCAGCGGCTCATCGTCGCGATGGTGAGATATGTAGACTCGGCTGATCATCCATTCTACTAACGCCCCCATCCTCAAAAGGTTAACTCATCTTGCTTCGTGCGAGCGATCATTTTCCTTGGACAATAAAAATGATGGAGGCAATGATGCACAATCGAAAAGCTGCAAGGCACCAAATCATGCCCCAGTGCGAACTAAAATTATAAATAAATTATTTAGTTGTGATATTATTCATTTTAAATTCTAGTTGTGATATTATTCATTTGTAAACACTGAACCAATATCAATATTCGCGACGAGAAATAGCCATCATTAACAGGCATTATAAACCAAGTTATTAGTATTTCCTGGTAAGCAAAAAATGAACTGAAGAAGATGGTGAAGTATCCCATTTTAATTTTGAAATCAGTGTCTGTTGCAGAATCATAGATGCAAATACCTAAAATAAGTACACAATATAATTACAAATCGTTCGCAATACAATCACGAAAACTATTAGTATTAATTAACATTAGTCAATATTACGTAACGATCTTATGGACCAATATGGGGTGCAAAAATGGATGACAGATTTATTCTGGCATTGAAAGCACAATCATGGCTCAAATGGTTTTGCTGCCCTCATTGTGGCAGCAACTCTGCCATATCGAAAAATGGACGTTGCACAATATGTGATGATCAACTGGTGCTCGTGAGAGACGGGAAATTCGAGAGCGATATCATTGAAGAAATGACAAAAAATAATTTGAATATTTTGATGCCCTGGATAGATGGGCCTTCATTCTACTATCACAAACAGTGGGAATCAATGCCGGATATCAGAATTGAGGTTGATATTTCGTAGATTTAAGGAGAATTATTTATTTTTCCGCAGAAGAGAACAGAGCAATAGGCACATGGTTATTTAATTCTGCATTATTGGGAGTATTATGGAATTCAGGATGTGCTTTTGTCCTGCACACTAATATTAAACGGACCGTAATGAGCTTGATTCCCGTTCTACTTCCCCATTTTTAGCAGGCTTGTACTTTCTCAGTACCTTATGCAATTCTTCCATGCTAACCGGTTTGCTGATGTAATCATTCATCCCTGTATTCAAGCACACCTCCCTGTCTCCATCCAAAGCGTGGGCGGTCATCGCTACAATATGAGTCTCAAGTCCCAAAGAACGTATGCGGCGCGTAGCCTCCAGTCCATCCATCTCAGGCATCTGAACATCCATGAGGATGACATCATAGTGCTGCCGCTCCAGAGCCTGCAAAACCTCAAGACCGTTGGCGGCGATATCCGCCTTGTATCCAAGACGTTTTAACATGCCCAGAGCTACCTTTTGATTTATTGGATTATCCTCTGCCATCAGAATGCGAAGGCTGTGTTGCGTCACACTTGCAGTTGCGGGCGGAAGGCTCTTCGTCTTGATCGGCATGGGCTTATTCGGTGAGCAAAGGCCAATCAGGAGACTGTGGAGCTGACCGATCCGAACCGGCTTACTCAGCCAACCATCGACCTGCACATCCGGAGATTTGACTTCACCGATGGGCGTAAGAATCACTACATGAGACCTGCTGTTCAATCCCGTCTTGATGTTTGGGAAACAGTCAATGTCGCTCATTTTAGCATCAATAATTATAAAATCAAAGGCATCCTTGCTTAGCCTCTTGCAGGCTTCCTGACTGCCGGAGGCCTCCGTCGGCATCATTCCCATTGAACGCACGGCCCAGTCCAGCATCCTCCGAACCGCATCGCTGTCATCAATTACCAGAACATTCCTGCCGGCCAATCCCGTATCCAAAGCCTCGACAAAATCCTTCCGCTCAGTCATTACAGTGAAATGAAACGTGCTTCCCCGTCCGGGCAGGCTTTCCGCCCAGATCCGACCATCCATCATCTCCACCAGGCGGCGGCTAATGGCCAGGCCCAGGCCGGTTCCACCATAATTGCGAGTTGTAGACGAATCAACCTGAGTAAATGATTGAAAGAGCTTGCCCAGGCCCTCCTGCGAAATGCCAATTCCGGTATCTTTTACCGCAAAATGAATCATCATTTTTTCATTCTCTGCAATCTCTGCATTCTCTGCAGCAGAGGAACTCACAGATAAGACCACCTCGCCCTTTTGGGTGAACTTCACCGCATTCCCCAAGAGATTTACCAGAATCTGACGCAGCCTGGTGACATCTCCCACGATCTTGGCCGGCACACCCGCCTCCAGGAAATAAGCCAGCTCCAATCCTTTTTTTGAGGCATCGGCTGCCACCAGATCGATGGAATCTTCGATGCAGCTACATAGATCGAAGACCTGCATCTCCAGCTCCATCTTGCCGCCTTCGATCTTCGAGAAGTCAAGGATATCATTGATTATGGACAGCAACGCATTGCCGCTATTGTGAATTGTCTCCAGATAGTCATGCTGCTCCGCCCTCAGATCTGTTTCCATAAGCAACCGGGTCATGCCGATAACAGCATTCATGGGAGTGCGAATCTCGTGGCTCATATTAGCCAAAAATTCCGATTTGGAGCGAGTAGCCGACTCTGCAATCTCTTTTGCTGTCTGCAGATCCCTGTTGGCGGCCTCAAGCTGAGAAGTGCGCTGCGCCACCCTGCGCTCCAGCTCCTCATTGAGGCGAATGATCTCTTGCTCGGCCTGTTCACGCTCCTTGATCTCTTGCTGTGAATTCAAGTAGAGCTGAGTATTCTCATTTAATGCCAGAACCTGGCGGATTATGACCAATCCGATAATAGTCGCCACGGAAAAAGATAAAGTGGCGAAGGATAGCGCAAATTGGTTATAGTGCCTCCATATCAGCATACTGAATGCACCGGCAGCACATAGATACGGCAAATAGAGCGGCCAGGTATTCCGCCAATAATGCACCATCGAGAGCGAAGAAGAATTAATGGACCCTTTCTTTACGGCCTCGACCTGCGCAATGCCGCCCAGGCCCATTATAATATATCCGGCCACCCAGCCGCTATCCAGTAATCCTCCCGGAATATAGGTTCCATCGAGAGACTGCCGCATAAAAATGGCATCCGTAACTATCCAGGTCCCGGTACCAACGGCAAGAAGCATTAGCGGTTTGCTCTCCGCAGAATTGATTTTTCGAAAGAGCAATTCAACCACAAAGAAAAGCAATATCAAATCCAGAACAGGATAGGCTACCGAGAGGACCATAGTCAGGCTGTCCACTTCCAAATTCTGCTCGATTGTCGGTTCAATAATCAAAGACCAGAAGACAAGAATGGACGTTATGATCACGATGCTCGTGTCCAGCATTGCCTTGATCCTTTCTCGAGCGGAGATAAGGGAGGAAGGCAGGAGGAGAATGCCTAACATACAAAATAGATAGAACAATAGACAGGGCACATCCGCGATAGATGGAAAAGGACTTTGCAGGAGAACTGTTTCAAGATAAGCCCATAAGAAATCGCCTAAAGTGAAGCAGAGTTGCCCGATGGAGATCATCAACCATGCAAGAAAAATTCTCCGGCTCAGCCCAAGGGATGTGCGCGCTGCATAAAAAAGACATAGTGTCGCCATGCTATCAACGACAACGGGTGCCCAATCACTGTAAACGGTGACGTTCCAGGGATCGTCTCTCAAATGATTTCCTATGAGAAGGTAGATCAGGAATATAGCAGCAGAACAGAATAATGCATTGTTAAAGGAGATTAAAATCCCGGACTCCTCTGAAGATTGCACCTTGCTAAAAATATAATGGAGAGCGCTACCAATGCGGCCTATCGTTTCCCTATTCTCGGAAGACGAGGACGAGCTACTATCCTTCAAAACAGATTTCGGCATAATCTACACCATAAAATATCTAATCAATGTCCCTGGTGTTCATGATTGCCAATAGCTCCTGTGCTTCGATCCGTAAGGCATACTGCTACGAGGTCTTTTAATGAAGCTCGATCTCCTGCAAAGATGTCGATCCTACCAGATTCTATTCATCAATAAGAGCGAAAGGATCGTATCCATGCTTCAAACATGATATTCTTCTTTACGTAGATAAAACTAATGACCGAAGTATAATGTTAATAGGTCTATTTATAAATCTAATGATAAATCAGTATCATTACACTCAATTCATTTCTGCTCTTGGCGGCAATCTTCCAGAAATATTTACAGACATTTAGGCTAAATTTATTCAGGTTTGCGATTGCTGCCAATGTTTGGTTATTTACTCTGCAAACGGTGGATCTTAAGCGAATTGTTTTTCATGCTTTTTGCATCAAAAAAAAATATATAGACGATCCATTAAATCGCCCCATTCTGCCTGGCTTACCAATACCACAGGTCATTGCTGTAATAATTGTATGGATACCAATAGGAATAGCGGTATGAATACGGATACCAGGCACTCTCAGGATAGTAGTAATAGGAATAGCGGTATGGATGATAGGTTTTCCCTTGATAGCTATAGTAGGAAAAAGGATCGGACCCCCGGTACCATAAGCTGCCAGGATAATCATAGGGCGTGTATCCGCTGCCAAAAACCCAGCTCGGAGGGAGCCAGTGATTTCCGGTTTCGTCATCCGATTGAGCTACGCATATTGGTGCAGCCAAGATCATGGCCAGCAATGGCAATAATGCCGCTAGGATCTTATTCATAATAACCCCACCATCATAAAATAGGGTCTCTGAGCTATTAAAGATATTCCTGGAATATTTCGCCTTGTGGAATCCCGAAATTATTTCGCCTTGTGGAGTCCTGAAATTATTTCGCCTTATTTCGCCTCAATTATTTTTAGCTGCTATTCATTATTATGGTCAAGAATCCAGGAATTAACACTCATTAATCACATCTGCGAACTCATTGGTCAGGATACGAGTGTCATTCTTTCGGTGTTGGATTATGATCAGGGGTGGCCACAGATTTGGCCACATCTGCATTAGTATTTTAAATATAAATAGTATGAAGAAATAGTAATAAATTGCCTATAATATAGAGCAAGATACCCAGAGCACCAAGGGTTCTCTTCGGTGCGGAATGGGCAATAAATAAAATAACGAACATAATAGATGCCATTCCCAAAGATACCACAAGGATCTTGCGCAGAGGCGTGAGAATCGGTTCGACAAAGTTGATGTAAGTTGTTATGTCGTCCCTGAAGACGGCATTATGATCAAATATAATTTTATAAAGTGCCAATAAAACAACCACGGCAATGATCGTAATAAATATCAATCGATTATATTTTGCGCATACCTTGACTCTTTTCAAGGACCGGCTGTAGGCCTTCGATATGAAAACCTCTAAAAGATCGTTTAGTTTATCAATTCTGTCTTTTACTATAAAATACTCAACTGCCAGGATGATGCCTGCAAAGAAGTTTGCGATAATCCCTGCTTGCTCCAGTGTTTTCTCGTTTATGGCAGATAGAGCCCATTGAAGATCGATAAATGGCATTATTCCTACCTTTGCAATCCTTCGCATAGCCGCTATCGCTTGAGATAGCACATGATATCACATGCCCACAGAAGGATCGATTTTAGCATTTGGCGCAACATTTGGCTACAGCATTCGGCTGCCGGCTGCAGTTCCGTCGTTATATGATCTGATAAGGGGAATAAATACCTATCCAAACCCTATGAAAATTGCGCAATCCTGAAGTCTTTTCTCACTATCACATTTTATGCAGCATAAACTATCCTCGTGATCATTCGCGATACTGCTAGGCAAAATCATCAAGGTCATTTCTTTCTTTGACAAGCAATTCTAACAGAAACACATGGCCTATTGCAATTGCCAGCGCCGATCTTCGCCTGCACATCCTCGCAGCTTCAGCCGGATCGGCACTCCATCCTGCACCCGCGCCCGGACCCTCGCAGGCTGACCTACCCCTGGTAAAAGCGCACGCTTGCCCGCGGTTCTTGTCCTGGCGGGCAAGGTATCATCCGCAAATCCGGCAATTCAGAATGGCGAATGGACAAACAGTATTCTCTAGGCCGTGATGCTCTCAAAACGGCGTCCGCCCGCACGGCTCCGGCCTGGCGGGCAGACTGCACCACAAGGAAAATCCGGAAAGCTAACCCATCATTTTCTTGATATCCTCCTCCGGTGTGCTTATCAGCCTGATGTCGTACTTCTCCACCAGTATCTTCAGCATGTCGTCGTTGATCCATCCCGGCACAATCGGCCCGAGATAAATCCCCTTGATTCCCAATGCAAGCAGCGACCAGAGAATGGCCACAGCCTTCTGCTCCATCCAGCTCACCACCAGCGTCAGCGGCAGGTCGTTCACACCAACACCGAACAATTCCGCCAGAGCCTGGGCCACTTCCAGGGCTACGATGGCGTCATTGCACTGGCCGAGATCGATGAGCCGCGGGATGCCCTCGATATTGCCGAGATCCAGGTCGTTGAAGCGGAACTTGCCGCAGGCGAGGGTCAGCACCACCGTGTCCTCGGGGAGCTTTTGCACAAACTCGCGGTAGTAGTCCGACCTCTTCAAAGGCGCATCGCATCCGCCCACCAGGAAGAACCTCTTGATCTTGCCCTCCGTTACGAGCTGCTTGATCTTGGCGGCATGGCTGAGCAGAACGGATGTGGAAAAGCCGGTGGTCAGCTCATAGTCTCCGGGCGCGTCAGGCAACTCCGGCAAAGAGCGGGCCGTAGCGATCACTTCAGAGAAATCGTAGCCCTCGATGTGCTTGACGCCGGGAAGGTAGACCGGCCCGGCGGCGAACATGCGGTCTTTGTACTCATCACGCGGGATGAGGAAGCAGTTGGAGGTGCCAAGAATTGCCATCGGATATTTGGCAAAGAGCTGGCGCTGATCAAACCACGCTTTCCCCAGGTTCCCGGCCAGGTTCCTGTACTTCTTCAAGCCCGGATAGCCGTGGGCGGGCAGCATCTCGGAGTGAGTGTAGACGAAGACATCCGTTCCTTCCACCTGGCCCAGGAGCTTGTCCAGCATGTGGAGGTCGTGGCCCGTCACAAGTATTCCATGCCCCTTCACTGTGCCCGTTCGTACCTGAGTCGGGACCGGCTCGCCGAACTTCTCGATGTGCGCCTTCTTGAGCAGTTTCATGGTGCGAATGTTCATCTCGCCGGCCTTGACGGCCAGGTTGAGGAACTCAGCCGGATCGAAATTGACGTTGGTCAGGGTGGAGAAGAATCCTCGCTCGATGAACGCATCCACCTCGGGATCGGTATAGCCCAGTTCCCTGGCGTGATAGAGATAGGCGCTGATGCCCTTGATGGCGAAGAGCAGGTTGTCCTGCAATCGGGCCACGGTCGCTTCCTTTCCACAAACGCCTTTCAGTGTGCAGCCGGTACCTCTTGCAGTCTGAGAGCACTGGTAGCAGAACATATCAAGTTTTTCAGTTGCAGCCATATTTTGTTTACCTCCTTATTGATTTTGAGTCGATGCTTGAGACTAAATAATTCCATTAAATTCCATTTTTTATTTTCAGTTATATTAGTTCGTTAAAGCATATACGACTTTCACTATCCGCAGGATTTTTTTGATCCATTACAGTTTGATCGGTCCACCATTCCAGCTATCGCCGTCCGGCTCCCGACACTTTTTTGGTGAGCAGGCATCTCACCAAGACAAGTATACTAAAGATACCAAAGTATAAAGCCTAGAGCGTTTCCCAAAAGATACCACTAGCAAAAGGCTTGACAAATCCGTGGACAATCATGCGCAGTCTCCGCATACGGTCATGCGTAGTTTCCGCATGGTCCGGGCAAAAGGGAAAATTCGGACGAATTGGGCTGGAAAAGAGGCAATACGGTAAGCGCAAAAAGAGGCATGAACGGACTTATGCCGGGGCACTCAGGCTGGATTTTGCATTCTTTATTCGCTTTTGGCCCGGCGGCCCTTCCGGGTCCGGCTTTCATAATTCGTTGTCAGGAAACTGGCTGCAGGTGAATTTATTGAGAGATTCTTCCAGGAAGCCGGCAATTCCGCCGGGATGGTGCGCCTCAAGAGCATCAAGTTCTGCCACCTTCTTTGGATCGAGCGAGTGAGATTTTAGGTATTTTTTAAACCGCTCTTGCTCGTCTTTATCAGATCCGTTCTGATGCATTGGAGCCTTTTGCGGGAGATTCTTTTGCAGGGGGATCTTGAGGGTGGAAATTTGTTCGGGAAGAAGGCCGATGCATTTGACTTTTATGTCTGAGCCGCAACCTTGCGGCTTTGCTTTCGCGATCATGGCCGCCAGATTCGCGGCAAAGAAGGCTGCATTTGGTGCAAGGTCATTTAGACAGAGAATGATCGTTTGCCTCTCTGCCGCTCGGCAGAATAACGAATCCAATGCATCCTTGGAGGGCGTTTTATGAACCGAGACCAGGGCCGCATTATGTTTTCTGCAGACGGGAATAAGCAGCGGATAAAGCGAGGTCTTATTCACCCAGACTTCAACGGAGCACGGCAAGTTTCCAGCCTGTTCCGGCAAGAGGGTCAGCTCTCGCAAAGACTCGTCAATGATAGCATCATCAGGGACATATCCCTGCGCCTTCGCCTTGCCCAGCCATTTTGGCAGCTTCTCTCCGTCATTCTCGTGATAGGGCCTCATGATGCGAATCTCGCCCACAAAGCCGCCGCAGATGGGATAATCTGATACATCCCTTTGCAAAGCGTAATAAAACAGGCCCCGCTCCGTGGTCCTGGATCTGCCGGTCTCCTTCACGAAATCCGCGTAAGCCCTTGCCACCCACTTGGACTTGGTCCTGTCCGTCTCCGTCTCCACAAATGCATCAGTCATTATCTGCTCCTCTCGTCCACTTTGGATCTCTGCTCCTCTCTTTCACTTTGGATCTTGCTGCTCCCTTGGCTTCCTGCAACAGTATATTCCCGTGAGAGTATATTTTGGATACTAAGGTATTTAGGCAAGAGCGTTTCCACAAAGATACCATGCAGGAAGGATGCACCGTAAACCTCACGGTAAAGTACATCGCTCGAAAATGGACCATGCTCATTCTTCTGGAGCTTTACAAAGGTGAAGGGCATGTCCGGCGCTTCTCCGAGTTGAAGAGCTGTCTTGGCGAAATCACCCAAAAGGTGCTTTCGGCGCGGCTCAGAGAGCTGGAGAAAGAAGGCTTGATTGAGAATCGGGTGGACAAGACCACTTTTCCCGTGAAGAGCGAGTACATCCTGACCGAGAGCGGCCTTGAAATCATCAACATCATCAAGGATATGAAGCGCTGGGCGCTGAAGTGGAAGATATCCAACATAGAGTGCAGCTGTCAGGATTGCAGCCAGTGCGTGCTGTGAGGATGGATCTTGGATTGAGGGATGGATAAATTCAGGGAGAAAATGCCATCCTGATCATTTTTCCTGAATGTTCATCCATTCGAAAATCTCCTTTGCATAGAGCGGAAAGATTCTCAGGCTTTTATGGAAACTGCTGAAAACGATATTAAGATCGATTTGAGCATATTGATGGACGAGCAGATTTCTCAAACCTCCCAGGCCTTTAACTTGTAGGATTGCGAAGGACGAAGCGGGAAGTCCCCGGCCTTTAGGCCGTGGGATGAAAGCGAAGTCCTTTGCCCATATTACTTTCGCCCTGCACTCAAATTATATAAGAAGGGATAGAGGCATTATACGTCAGAGATGATCAGCTACAAGTATCCGATATTTCCCGACAAGATAACTCAGCAAAA
>Ga0074195_1003573_pt1 | contig 14312 bp, 13 predicted proteins | sample EPASupsiteHSE623_FD_64525 | JGI IMG/M metagenome (GOLD analysis project Ga0074195, IMG submission 64525) | Bioremediated contaminated groundwater from EPA Superfund site, New Mexico - Sample HSE6-23 | ecosystem: Environmental > Aquatic > Deep subsurface > Groundwater > Contaminated ...
TCCCTTGGTCGGGATGAGTCCGGTGGCCATGGCCATGTTGAAAAAAGCCTGCAGCGTTATCAGCAGCGTGAGGCCCAGGGCCGCCAGAGAAGTGTAAAGGCTCCGGGCGTTCCGTGCTATCCTCGCTCCCTTGACCAGCAGGGCCAGGAAAAGAGCGACTATGAGCGCGCTGCCCGCGAACCCCATTTCCTCGGCGATGACCGGGAAGATGAAATCCGTATGCGGCTCCGGCAGATACATCAGTTTCAATTGTGACGCGCCCAGGCCCTTGCCTATCCAGCCGCCGGAGCCTACGGCGAGAAGGGACTGCACCAGCTGATAGCCGGAGCCGGAGGCGTCCTGCCAGGGAGACAGGAAGGATTTCAGCCGCGCTATGCGGTAAGGATGGCGCAGCAGGTCGAAAATAAAAGCGGGTATCACCACCGTCAGCGGCACCAGAATATAACGGAGTTTTACTCCGGCCGCGAAAAAAATGAACAGGGCCGCGCCGAACATCAGCGAAGGCGTGCCCAGGTCCGGTTCCAGGGCTATAAGCACCAGCATGGCGCCCATTACGGTCAGGGGTTTGGCCAGCTCCCGCCAGTCGGCCATGATGCGGCTGTGCCTGCGGTCGAAAAAATCGGCGAGATAGAGCGCCAGGATCACCTTGGCGAATTCGCTGGGCTGCAGCCTGACGAACCCCAGCGGGATCCAGCGGCGCACATGCGCTATCGGGGGCATGAAAAGGACCGCCGCCAGGAGCAGCAATATCAGGATCACGGCCGGCTTGATGAATTTTCTGGCCCGCTCCAGATCTAGCCTGGCTATGAGGGCGGCAAGGCCCAGGCCGAGGAACATCCACAGGGCCTGCCGCTTGACATAGAAAAGGGAGTCCAGGCCTTTGTTGGCGGCGTAGATGGAACTTGCCGAGAAAAGAGAGATAAGCCCGAGGCAGATAAGGGCGAGAACGATGAAAAGCAGAGAGAAATCCATGTGCTTAAGCGACCTGCCTTGCAGGACATTATAGGCCGGCCGGATCCGTCTTTTAGCGTTTTCCATGCTGGGATATTCTATCACAAACGGCCGCGGCGGTCTTTCAGGGCGCGGACCAAAGTTTTGAAACGGCGGCCGCGGTCCTCGAAATCCCTGAACTGGTCGAAGGACGCGCAGGCCGGTGAGAGCAGTACCGTATCGCCTTTTTTCCCCTCCGACAAAGCCAGGGAAAGCGCGCCGCGCAGCGTGCCCGCGCGCAAAACACGGACCGCGGCTCCCAGTTCCCCTTCTATCTTGCCGGCGGCGGCGCCTATGGTCAGCACGGCCTTTACTGAGGCGGTAATAGCGGGGATCAGCGGGGAATAGGGGCTGCCTTTGTCCAGGCCGCCCAGTATAAGCCAGATCTTCCTGCCGGCGCCCCTCAGCGCCTCCAGGGCCACCAGAGTGGACTCGACATTGGTGGCCTTGGAATCGTTTATGAAAGCCATGCCGTTTATCCGCCCGGCGGGTTCTATCCGGTGCTCCACGCCGCGGAAAGCCGAGAACGCGGCCTGTATCACGGCGGGCTTGACCCCGCGGGACGAAGCCATGAGAGCGGCGCACATGGCGTTCTCAAGATTATGGCGGCCGGGAAGCGGCGGCGGCGAAAGCCGGGTCTTTATCTTCCCCAGCCGCAGCGCGATCTTCCGGTCCGCGCCGATCCAGGCGTTAAGGCGGCCGCCTTTCTTCGAGGAAGAGAAAAAAAGCTTTCTAGAACGGCAGCGCTTCGCCAGGCGCAGGCAGTTCGCGTCGTCCGCGTTGAAAACGCAGGCGTCCCCCGCCTCCTGGAAGCGGAAAACGCGCGCCTTAGCGGCGATATACGCGGCCATGCCGCCGTGATGCTCGAGATGGTCCGGGGTTATGTTCAGCAAAGCGGCCGCGTCCGGGCGCAGCCGGGAGCTGTCCTCGAGCTGATAACTGGAAACTTCCATCACTACGGCGTCGCGCGGTCCGGACCCGGCCGCCGCGGCCGCGGCGGGGACGCCGACATTGCCGCAGACCAGAGCTTTCCCGCGGGAGGCGGCCAGCGCGCGGCGCATTATTTCCCCGAGCAGCAGGGTGGTGGTGGTCTTGCCGTTGGTGCCGGTCACGGCCAGGAATTGTCCGGCTCCGGCGAAAGCCATGGCGGTCTCGATCTCGCTGAAGACCGGGACGCCGTATCTTTTCAGCTTCGAGAGCAGCGGGCTGGAGGAGGACAGGCCGGGGCTTTTCACGGCGAAACCGAAACCCGGACGGCCGGCGGCGGCATGTCCGCCGGTCTCAATTTTCACGCGGGCGTCCAGTCCTTTCAGCTTCTCCGTCAGTCGGCCGCGGGGTTTGTTGTCGCTCAAAAGCACGGAGAAGCCCTCGGCCGCCAGGAGGTTCGCGCAGGCGGCGCCGGATTTCCCGGCGCCGATGACCAGCGCCTTTTTCCCCCTGTATTTTTCCGGAATGAACATCGCTTCCCCTCTCCCGCATCTCTACGCTTCGCTCTTTACTCTTTACTCTTCACTCGCCCCGTTACCTTATCTTCAGCGCCGACAGCGCCACCAGCATCAGCATGATGGCGGTTATCCAGAAACGCACGGTAACTTTAGGCTCCGCTATGCCCTTAAGCTCGAAATGATGATGTATCGGCGCCATCAGGAAAAGCCGTTTTTTATCCCTCAGCTTGTAAGAACCCATCTGCAGGATCACGGACAGGGTTTCCACCAGGAAAATGCCGCCGGCTATCGGCAGGATCAGCTCCTGTTTGACGGCTATGGCCGAGACCCCGATGACGCCGCCGAGGAAAAGGGAGCTGGTGTCCCCCATGAACACCTCCGCCGGATAGGCGTTGAACCATAAAAAACCCAGGCAGGAGCCGATGAGCGCCGACAGGAATACCGCTATCTCCCCGGCGCCGGCGACATGGATGATCTTGAAGTAGGCCGCCAGCTTCACATTGCCGGCGGAGTAGGCGAAGATCGCGAAAGCGAGCGCGGCGAAGACTATGGTGCCGGCCGCGAGCCCGTCCAGCCCGTCGGTCAGGTTGACCGCGTTGGAGGAGCCTATGATCACGAACATGGCCAGCGCGGCGTAGAGGCAGCCTATGTTAAGGTAAAGCTCCTTGGTGTAGGGGATGGACAGGCTGGTGGCGTAAGCGGCGTTGGGCGGATCGACAGCGAGATAGCCCGCCGCCACTATGGCCGTGAAGATCTGGAGGACGAACTTGAACCGGGACGAGGCGCCCTTCGGATTCCTTCTCACCAGCTTGATATAATCGTCCATCCAGCCCGTGAAAGCCAGCATGACCGTGGTGAAGAACAGCAGCAGGATGAAGCGGTTATCCAGCCTGGCCCAGAGCAGAGCGCTGAGCGTCATGGTGACGAAGATCAGCAGGCCGCCCATCGTGGTGGTCCCCGCCTTGGAAAGATGGGTTTTGGGTCCGTCAACGCGCTGCACCTGTCCTATCTTGAAGGAGCGCAGCGCGGCTATAAGGCGCGGTCCGAACAGGAGGCTCAGTATGAACGAGGTCATGATCGCGCCGCCGACCCTGAAGGTGAGGTACTGGAACACATTCAACGGGCTGAAGATATCCGTGAAGTAATGCGCGTAATAGAGCATGTTTATAATCCTTCTATCAGTTTCTCGAATTTCATGGAGCGCGAGGCTTTAAGCAGGAAGGTGCCCTTTCCCGCGCTTATGGCCGCCCGCAGTTCCCCGGCCCAGGCTTCCGGCGAACCCGCGTACTCGAATTCGGCCGCGCCGTTCTTTTTGCGCAGCGCCTCGGCGGCGGCTTTCATTTCCGGCCCGGCCAGGAAGATCTTTTCCGCGCCGAGGCCGGCCAGTTTTTCCCCCAGCTCCGCGTGGTAACCGGCGGAATGGCGGCCCAGTTCCTTCATATCGCCCAGCGCCAGGAAGACGGGCCGTCTGGAAGCCGGCGAGAATACGCTTTCCAAGGCCGCGTTCATGGAAGCCGGGTTCGCGTTGTAGGCGTCCAGGATCACCACCGAACCTCTGAGCTCCAGGCGCTGCATTCTCATCGGCGGCGGGGTGAAGGATTCCAAACCGGCTTTTATTTCCTTGAAACCCAGGCCGCAGGCCAAAGCGGCCGCGGCGGCGGCCGCGGCGTTCAGACGGTCGTGCTTCGGTCCCGCAGGCAGGCTCACCGTTATGCCGTCCCCCCGGCCGGCGAGCGTCAGGTCCGTCCCCTTTCCCGAGATTCTTATATCCGCCTCTCCGCAGCCGAAGGAGAGTTTGCGGCCGGGCCTGTCCACCAGGGTTTTCAGATAAGGATCGTCGGCGTTGTAGACCAGAACGCCGTCCGGCTCCAGGCAGTCTATGAGCTCGGTCTTGGTGCGGAACACCGTTTCCAGGTCCCCGAAAAATTCCAGGTGCGAAGGGCCGATATTGGTTATGACCGCGACCGAAGGTCCGGCGAGCTTCCCTATTTCCAGGATATCGCCTTTTTTTGAGGCGCCCAGCTCGAAGACGCCGAATTTATGTTCCGGCAGGAGTTCCAGCAGGGAAAGCGGCAGGCCGAAATGATTGTTCAGGTTCCCGGCGTTCGAGCATACCGGCCCCGCTTCGGCGAAGATGGAGCGGAGCATTTCCTTGGTGGTGCTCTTGCCGTTCGAGCCGGTTATGGCCGCCACCCGCAGCGGGAACCGCCGCCTGTGCCAGGCGGCCAGCGTCTGAAGCGCCGACAGGGTGTCTTTTACTCCTATCACGGCCGCGGGAAGGTCCTTAAACTCCGCCACCCGGGCTTCCCCGGCGATCCAGCCGGCGGCGCCTTTGTCCAGCGTGGAGGCCAGATGGTCGTGCGCGTCGTGGAGCCCGCCTTTCAGGGCCCAGAAAAAATCCCCGCTCTTCACTTTGCGCGAATCCGTCACGAAGCCGCGGAACGGTCCGTGGGGACCTCCCTTCAGGAGCTTTCCGCCGACGACGCCGGCCAGGGTTCCGATATCGGTGTTCAGGTCCATTTTTCCAGAGCCTCCGCGGCCGTTTCCCTGTCGTCGAAATGGACGGTCCCGGTCTTAAGTATCTGGTAATCCTCATGCCCTTTGCCGGCTATAAGCACGATATCGCCGGGCCGCGCCCGGTTTATGGCTTCGAAGATCGCCGTCCGACGGTCCGGAATCAAGCTGTAATTCGAGAATTTACCTCTTAATCCCTCTTCTATATCGGCTAAGATCACGGCCGGGTCCTCGCTTCGCGGATTGTCGCTGGTTACTATCACCTGCGAACTCATAGCGGCCGCGGTGCTTCCCATCGGCGCGCGCTTGGTCCTGTCCCTGTCCCCGCCGCAGCCGAAAACGGTTATTATCCTCTTATGCGGCATGGCCGCCAGCGTGGAAAGCACATTGCTCAGGGCGGTCTCGGTATGCGCATAGTCCACGAACACGCTGAAGGGACGGTCTTTCACCACCCTTTCCAGGCGGCCCGGGACGGAGGCCAGCGTTTCGGCGCCTTTTGCCGCCGTCTCGAGCGGCACGCCCCGCGAGAAAGCGGCGGCTATGGCGGCCAGGGCGTTATAGACATTATGCCGGCCGGGCAGCTGTATGGCCGTTCTGCGTACCGTGCCCGCCGCGCGCAGTTCGAAGACGGTGCGGTCCCGCAAAAGCTCTATTTTCTCCGCGGTAAGATCCGCGGTCCGGTCCACGCCGTAGGTCAGCGGTCTTATCCCGGGCCTCAAAGCCTTCAGTATTTCCTCCGTCCTTTCGTCGTCCGCGTTGAGCACGGCGCTTTTGTCCTTTTTCGGCGAGGCGGCGAGCAGCTCGAACAGCTTCAGTTTCGCCCTGAAATAGTTCTCTCTGTTCTTGTGAAAATCGAGATGATCGTGCTGGAGATTGGTGAAAACCGCAGTGTCGAAGGCGGCCTCGTCCGCGCGGTGCAGGGCCAGGGCGTGCGAAGAGACCTCCATTATGACCGTAGAGGCTCCGGCGTCCGACATGATCCTGAACAGGCCGTGCAGCTCATGCGGCGGCGGGGTGGTGTTCTCCGCTTTGGCTATGGTCCTTCCGGCCGCGCGATGGCTTATGGTGCCTACAAGGCCGGGGTTCGCGCCGGCCAAAGCGTAAATGTTCTCCAATATCCAGGAGGTGGTCGTCTTTCCTTTGGTGCCGGTCACGCCTATAAGGGCGAAGTCCCTGGAGGGATGGCCGTGGAAAGCGGCGGCGGCCTTGGAGAAAGCCGGAAGCAGGTCCGGAGCCGAAACCCAGGCCGCCCCGGGAAACTCCGCCGCGAACCAGGGCGGGGCCGGGTGGTCGGAAGCCACGGCCGCAGCGCCCTTTTCCAGCGCGGAGCGGATGAACTCGTTGCCGTCGGCTTTCTGTCCGGCGAAAGCGAAGAACAGCGCCCCTTTTCCGACCCTGCGCGAATCGTTGGAAACGGCGCCGATGGGGACGGCGGAGTTCCCGCTCAGGCGCAGATCCGGAATATCTTTGATTATCTCTTCAAGGCGCATCGTATGATATCGGCCTGGAAAGTTCCTTTCTCCGTCCGCGGCATACTGTGCTTGGCGCCTGCGCACGCTTGAACTTTCCCGTCCGCATAGCGGCCGCCCTTAGGGAGGCATACGCCCCGTCGGGCAGCTTCGCGCATGGCGCTCGGCCCTCCGCCCGCTTTGCGGGGAATTCCGCTGCGGAATTCAGGTTAATATCATAGAAAATTTGCCGCAGGTTGGGAATCGCGGGGCGGGAGGCGCGGGTCAGCGGCAGGGATAGGAAGCCACCAGGGGCTTGAGGCGCTCCATGGTTTCCTCCTCTCCGGAGGTCAGCGGCGTGGCGGCGTCGGGGCTGTAATACCACTCTTTTATCTTGCTGTGGAAGAACCGCCGCAGCTCCGTATCCTTTATTTCGCTTCCAGGGTTGCTGGTGAGGTCGCGGATCTTCAATTTTCCCGTCTTGAGCCCGTGCGCCACGAAGCGGGCCTGCAATTCCGCGCCCATGCGCGCCGCTCCTGCGTCCTCGGCGGAAAAGTGTCCGCAGGAGGCGTTCATGAAACCGGCCGGCAGAAGGGGTTCCGGGGCGGCGTCGAACGCCACATCCATATTTATGTTTATATCGAAGTCCTTCCAGGCGGCGGACCGGTCGTCCTGCCAGTCCTTGGACATTTTTTTGTTGACCGCCTTCAGGATCTTTCCGTTCTGGGCGTCGACCAGCCTGGCGTTAACCTCGACCGTGTTCCCGTCGAGTTCTATCACGGAGCCGGTGACCACCGCGTCGGCGCCGAGAAGGGCGCCTATCTTCCTTACTGTGGCCGGGTCCACGGCGCCCCTGGCCTGGAGCGACTGCTCCTTCAGGAGCTGGTCCAGCCTGGACCGCTCTATTACCTCCACCCCGTCGGCGGCGGAGATCTCGGAGGTAAGCCGCTCGGTGACTATGGCGCTGGAACGGGTCCTTTTGCCGGTTTCGGAGGCCAGCGGCATCACGGCCACGCGCTTGCGGGATTTCATCGTCGCGGCGGCGGCGAGCATTCTGGCCACGAAGCGATAGCCTTCCATGCCGGCCCACAGGGTCCCGGCGGAAAGCAATATCAGAAGAAAAGACCGTCCTCTGCTCTTCATGGTACGCGGTTTATTGTAGGAAATTTACGCGGGTTTTAAAACTTGCCGTCCGGCGCGATGGGGTCAGTCCGTGACCGGGGCGGCGCGGGAGGATTTGCCGGGGCCGGCGGCGCGGTCCGGTTTTATGCCTTTGAGGGTAATGATCTTTTTCGCTATTTCCTGGAAGGCCGGGGCCGCGGTTTCGCCGCCATAATGCAGCAGTTTAGGGTTGTCCAGTATCACGAGCATGGTATATCGCGGCTCTTTGGCTGGAAAAAAACCGCAGAAGGAGGTGACATTCCTGTTGGAGATATATTTGCCGGTCCGCGGGTCTATTTTCTTCGAGGTGCCGGTCTTTCCGGCTATGGTGTAGCCCGGAACGGCCGCGTTCTTGCCGGTGCCGTAATCCACCGCTCCTATCAGTATTTCCGTGACCGCGGCGGCGGTTTCCGGCGTCACCGCTCTCCGGATCACTACCGGCTCGTTGCTGAAGACGGGTTTGCCGTCCGGGTGCGTTATCCTCTCCACCAGACGCGCCTCGAAAAGCTCGCCGCCGTTGGCCAGGGCCGAGTATGCGTTTATCACCTGTATGGGCGTGGCCGCTATGCCGTGGCCGTAGGAGCCCACCGCCAGGTCCACCTGCCTGTATTTATCCACCGGTCTCAGGATTCCGGCCGATTCCCCGTAAAAGCCCAGTCCCGTGGAAGCGCCGAAGCCGAAAGCCCGGACATAGGAGTAAAAATCCTTCAAGCCGAGCTTCAGCCCTATTTTCGCGGCGCAGATATTGGACGAGCGTTCTATAACGCCGGCCAGAGTGAGCGTCTTTTCCGGTTCATGGTCGTGGATGGTCACCTTGCTGTTGAGCGCCCAGGCGCCGTTCTCGCAATAAAATGTCTCCCCCGGCTCCACTGTTTTTTTCTCCAGCGCGGCGGCGAGCGTTATCGCCTTGAAGGTGGAGCCCGGTTCGTATACCCATTCCACGCCCGGGATCTTCTGCGGGTCCTCCGGGTAGGAGGCCATCGCCAGGATCCTTCCGCTGCCCGGCTCCTGGACCAAAGCCATGGCCAGGTCGGACCTGTTCTTCTCGGCGTATTTTTTGATGACCTCCTGGGCGAAGAACTGGATGTTGGTGTCCAGGGTAAGATGGATGTCGAGTGGCGAGGTTTCGCCCTCCGTTTCGTTGCGGTAAATGATCTTGCCTACCCTGTCGCGCACTATTTCGCGCCGCTTCACCCGGCCGGACAGCACCTTGTTGTACAGTAATTCCACTCCGGTCAGGCCTTTTCCCTCTCCCGCTATGCCCAGGATGTTCTTGGCGATGCTGCCGGAGGGATAATACCGGTCCTGTTCCGCTTCTAGCAGCACCCCTCTCAGCTTCAGGGCCCTGACCGCCTCCGCGCGGGAGCGGTCCAGGTCCTTGCCGAGCGAAACGAAATTTCCGCTTTTTCCGTACTTTCCCCGGACCTTGCCGGGCGGAACGGCGAGGGCTTCCGCCAGGGCTTCGAGTTTGCCCGGCTTATTATCGAATTCCTTCTTGAACAGCGCGCAGTTCCATGTGATTATCGACTCCGCGAGCAGGCCGCCGTGGGAATCGAAGATCCTGCCCCGCGGCCCGGTTTCGGATACCGTGCGCGAGAATTCCCGGGAAGCGGCGGCCGAAAGGTTCGCATGCTTTATGGTCTGGAGATAGAAAAGCCGGAAAACTATCGGTATGGCGGGCGCGGCGGCCAGCAGCATGCAGATTTTTACGCGCGTTCGTAAAGTGCGTGCGGTCATGCCTGATGGTTCGCACAGCAGCCAGGATCGGGCTCTACCGGTTCACGGGTCCTGTCGGCGAACCGGCTCATCAGGCACGGGTCTCGTAGCGCCTCGCCCTCTCTCACTCGGCCTCCTGAATGACCAGGTCGGCCTCCGTGAAGGCCTTCTTCGCCGGCATCGCCGCCACCCGCTCCACTTTCTGCGTCCGTTTCATTTTAAATTTTACGCTTTCTGATCAAGCATCTACGATGGTAATTCATTTGCCGCAGCGCATGACCCGCAACCAAAATATTCCGCATGCTGCTTGAGAGAAAATATGGAGATTTTGTTTTGTTAAGTCTTCGCGCGCCGGGCGGTCAGACGAAGCAGGCTCGCCAGCCAGCCGGTTTCAGGTTTCCCCGCCGGCCCGTCGTCCAGCATCACCAGGGCGCCGGGTTCCGGATAGATAAGCCCTATCTTCAGCGCCTCGGTCTGCAGCCGCTCGGGGGAAATGGAAAGCCGTAGCTCCTTCTTCAGGTAATTGTTCGAATTTTCCAGGTCCCGGATCTCTTTGCGCAGCCCCTCTATGGCGTAGCCCAGCCGCGTCGCCTGGACATTCTCCCAGGCGTAAGCGAACGATACCGCGCCGGCCGCCGCCAGAAGGGCCATTCTGAGGGTTCTTGTTCTGTTCATAGAGGCGATACTCGGATCGTAGATGCGGTACTCGGAAAGCCGGTCCCGCGCTTTCGCGGAACGGGCGCGCCGCCGCCGGAGCCTTCCGGCCAAGAACCGGACAGCCGCCCGGGACGAAGGCGGCCCGCCGCCTTCGCCCGCGCCGCCGTCCGCGGTGGGTTTATTCCATGCAGAAGAGTTCTATTCTCTTAATGCCGTGCTTTTCCCAGAGATAGAATATTTTGGTGGGACACAAAGCCGTTTTTAGACCGGAAGTTTTGGACCTTGAAGCGCGGCCGCTGAGAAACCTGCTCACCTTGGACCCGGCCTTAAGTATGTTCTCGGGATTCATATTCCCTCCTGGTCGCTACCGCCGTCGTGCAACCCCCGGCCGTTCCCGCGGCCGCAGTTGCGTGGTCGTCCTCACACTTTTTCTATCACCCGCAGCTTGGCGCTGCGCGCGCGCCTGTTCCTCTCAGTTTCCGCTTCCGACGGGGCGACCGGTTTCCTGGTAACCAGCTTCCACCCCCCCATCGCGGCCATTATCTTGAAGGTTTCTTTGACTATCCTGTCTTCCAGCGAGTGGAAGGTTATGATGCCCATCCTGGCCCCTTTGGCGAGGAAAGGCATGGCCTTCTGTATCCCTCTGGTCAGGTTGTCAAATTCGCAGTTCACCGCCACGCGCAGTGCCAAAAAGGTCTTGGTGGCGGGATGTATGGCTTCTCCCCTGAAAGGGACCACGCGCTCTATCAGCGCGCTCAGCTCGGCGGTGGTCTCCAGGGGCTTGGCGGCCCGTTTCTCTATTATCGCGCGGGCTATCCGGCCGGAATGCCGCTCGCCGCATACCCGGATAAGATGTTCTATCTGTTCGTACGGCCAATGGTTCACGATGCTGTAGGCGGTGAGAGGATTGCCCGTGTTTATCCGCATGTCCAGAGGTCCCTCGTGCTTCAGGCTGAAGCCGCGCGACGCCTTGTCGAAATGCAGCGACGAGATGCCGAGGTCGAAAAGGATGCCGGTTATGCCGGTGAGGTTCTCCCGGGCGAGGATCTCGTCTATGTTCGCGAAGTTGCCCTGTATGACCTTGGCGCGCTCGCCGTAGGGCGCCAGGGCGGCGGCGGCCAGCGCCGTCATTTCCGGGTCCCAGTCCACTCCGAACACCCGCGCCCTTTCGTTCAGCACCGAAAGCAGTTTGACGGCGTGCCCGGCCAGGCCGAGCGTCGCGTCCACATAAATCCCGGACTTATCGGTGACCAGCAGTTCCGCGGTCTCCTCAAGAAGCACCGGCTGATGGGTATATGAGTTTTCCATCGGATCGAATTTCCCGCCGCTCTCCGCGGGGGCCGGGTCCGTCACAGGTCCAAGATCTTGCCGAACTTCTCGGCGGCCGGACCCATTACCTCGTCTTTGTACCTGCACCAGCTCCTGGCATCCCATATTTCCGCCTTGTTCCCCGCGCCCCGGATGACCACATCCTTTTTGAGCGAGGCATAATTTTTCTGGTTCTGAGGCACCAGGATCCTGCCCTGTTCGTCCAGCTGGGCGTCCGTGGCGTTGCCGAAAAAAAATCTTTTGAAAGCCCGCTCCTCCTCCTTGTTTTCCGACCTGAAAACGGCCATATTGTCGGCCACGAGCGAATCCCAGGTCGAGGGCAGGAAAATGTAGAGGCAGCGGTCCAGCCCTATGGAGAGCATGAAATAATTCTTGTCCTCTCTGCGGAGTTCCTCCCTGAACCGCGCGGGGATGAAGATGCGGCTCTTGGAGTCCATCACATAAGAATATTCGCCGTAAAAAGCGCTCATAAAGTTTTCGCCGCGCGGGCGGACTGTCCGACTATTCTACAACATTTTACACCACTTAGTAACATTTTACACCACTTTGCCCCACCGGGAAATAAAGTATAGTGCATGGGCCTTTGTTTGTCAATGCCCTGATGCAAAAAAGCGTTGTTCTGTAGTGATTTTTTGCGAAAAAAAAGAGGCGCGGCTCTTTTCAGGGGCCGCCCCCCCTATATATAAGGAAATATATGTAGTTACCCCGACCACCTGCTTGCCCGAAAATGGGCATTCTGCCCGAAGCAGGTGGTGGGGTTACATCAGCGCGGCGCGGTGGCTATCTTGCCGGTTTTCAGGTCGTGGCGCCAGGCGTATTCCAGCGAGGAAAGTTTATTGTAAGGCATGCCGTAGGCCTGGAACAGCGCCCTGTGCTCCGGAATGCCGTCGCGCAGATTTTTGCAGAAAACATAGAAGGCGTCCCCGGCCTTCATCCGCATGAGAAAACGCACCACGCTGTAGGCCTGCGCGTACCAGAGGCGTACATTTTCCTCGTCGGCGTCCTGCATGGTGTCTATCCGCACCAGGTCCGTAAGCTTGAAGCCCCCGCCGTTCTCAAGCAGGCGCAGGTTCCGCGCCAGCCAGTTGGGCGTGGAGTAGCCCCTTTCGGACTGTATGTAGGTGGCGAGCCCTTCGCTGAGCCAGAGCGGGCTCGGCCGCCGCGCCGGAAAAAAACTGTCGAAGTAAATGTGGGTCAGTTCGTGGGCCAGGATGCCGAAAGCCTCCTCGCTTTTGTAGAGGTAGATCTTTCTTTCGCTGAGCGAAGCCACTCCGCCGGACCAGGCGGGCCGCCCGGTAAGTTTCTGGTAGGTGTCCTGGCCGGCGGCGAAAAAGACGAAAACTTTTTTGTCCCGCGTCCACGGCGAAAACCCGGCCAGGTCCAGCATTATATTGCCGTGCAGGCTCTCCACCTGCCCGGCGATCTCCGGCGAGACCCGCATGCCCTCTTCGTAGATGACGAAATGGCGGGTTTCCAGCGCGGCGAAGCCGGGCGGCGGCTCCGCTATGGGGTCGCTCTCCTCCGTCAGGTCCGCAGAAGTCCTCTCCGCCGGCGTTTCCTCACCGGCCGTTATCCGCCTGATATCCAGCCCGCCGGACAGAGGCGCCAGCATGCCGCGGGCGGCGGTCCGGACCGGGGGATTCACCTCCGGCGGTATGACGGTCATTTTCGGCTCTCCGCCGGAGGCGGGGACGCCGCCGAAAGGGTTCTTCACGGAGCGCATCGGAGGCGCCGGCGCCAGGTCCCGGCTCATATACTGGTACATGAAGAGGCCCCAGAGGCCTATCACGCAGGCCCAGAAGACCACCCTCAGTCTGACCAGTATATCCATGCGGCTACCTGAGCGAATCCCGCACCTTCAGGATCATGTCCGACATAGCCGCCACGAACATGGAGAAGAAGAGCACGAACAGGGCGTGGCACGCCGCCATGGCCCAGAGCTGTCTGCCGAGCTGCAGGTCCAGCTGCACGCTTTTCAGATAATATACCCCCAGCATGGCGGCCGCCGAGGCGAACGCCACCAGGAAGACATGCGCTTTTTTCATGAACATGGCCGACGCCGCCGGGGCCGTCAGGAACAGCAGCCACATCGGCGCCCAGTAGGAGCCGAGCAGATAGAAAAGCACGGCGCTTACGATCAGGTTGACGCAGACCATGAGAGAACGGACGCCGTGCATCACGCGCATGAAGCGGTAGGCGTTCTTATTGAACCAGTAATTGGCCGCGAACGCGGCCGCCAGAATGGCGAAGGACGCGAAGGTGATGTTTCTTTCCGGCTCGGAAAAATACACGGCGAAGACTATCAGGATCACCGCGAACGGCGTGAAATAGTAGTTGAGAATGTGCATCGGTCCCTCCGTGGGGCGCTAAACTTTTTTTCTGAAGACCAGTATGTATCTGTCCTTTTTTTCCCCCGGCAGCCGGTAGGCGCGGGGCCTCTCTTCCTCGGCGCCGTTCGCCGCGAGCAGGGCGCCGAGCTCTTTTTCCGGCAAGGCGGCGGCGGAGGACTGCCAGGGAAGGAACACTCCCCCCGCTTTCAGCATATTTAAGCATTGGGGAAGTATGTTTTCAAGCTTGCCCATGGCCCGCTCCACCACCGCGTCGTATTTGCCGGTCTCAAGAGTTCCGCTCTGGCCTATCCGCGCGTGGAGCGCCCGCACATTTTTCAGCCGCAGCCGCGCCGCGGCCCAGGTCAGGAAAAGCTGGCGCCGGAGGCTGGAATCCCAGAGGTCGAATTTATACTCCGCGAGCGCCACGGCCAGCGGGATGCCGGGAAAGCCCGCTCCGGCGCCCGCGTCGGCCACCGTTCCGTCCGGCGGCAGCAGGCGCTTGAGCAGGGGAACCCCGGCCAGGGCGTCCAGGATATGCCTGGGCCAGAGCGCGTCGGCGTCGTTCCTGGAAAAGAGATTGAGACGCGCGCTCTTTTCCAGGAGCTCGGCGCGGAAAAGCTCGAGTCCGGCGCTTTGTTCCGCGGTCAAGTCCACTTTCCAGGTTTTCAGGGTATCGAGCGTGGCTTCGTCCATAGGTCCTCAGCCCGCGGTCCGCGTACGGC
>Ga0074195_1003574_pt1 | contig 14312 bp, 13 predicted proteins | sample EPASupsiteHSE623_FD_64525 | JGI IMG/M metagenome (GOLD analysis project Ga0074195, IMG submission 64525) | Bioremediated contaminated groundwater from EPA Superfund site, New Mexico - Sample HSE6-23 | ecosystem: Environmental > Aquatic > Deep subsurface > Groundwater > Contaminated ...
ATCCCGGTCAGGCCCGACGCGAGGATGAGCGAGTTGCAGACGTTGTTGCCGTCGCCGATCCAGGCGGCGACAAGCCCGTCGGTTCGGCCGAAGCGCTCGCGGATCGTGAAGATGTCGGCCAGGAGCTGGCAGGGGTGCTCCAGGTCCGAGAGCCCGTTGATCACGGGCACGGTCGCGTGCGCCGCGAACTCCTCTATCGTCCCGTGCGAATACGCCCGGATCATCACGGCCGAGACGTAGCGGGAGAGCACGCGGGCCGTATCGGCGACACCCTCGCCGCGGCGGAGCTGCGTGTCGCTCTGATTCAGATAGAGCGGATGACCGCCGAGCTCGTACATCCCGACCTCGAAGGAGACCCGGGTGCGGGTCGAGGGCTTCTCGAAGATCATCGCGAGGCTCCGGCCCGCGAGGAGCGGGGGGCAGCATCCTTCGGCACGTTCGGCCTTGAGCCTCGCCGCGTCGGCCATCAGCCGCTCGAGGTCCACGACAGAGAGATCCAGGATCGAGAGCAGGTTCCGTTTCATCGGATCGACCTCATGTGTGCGCACCGCTGCTCGAGCAGGGCGCGCGTCCCGATATCGCGCCGGTATCGGACCGGTCCCGTGACCCCGGCGGCAGCCGCTTCGGCCACCGCCTCGGCCTCCTCCAGCGTGGAGCCCGTCCCGACGAACGCGAGCGTTCGCGATCGCTGGGTCCAGAGTCGGCCCTCCCGCTCCTCGACGTTCGCATAGTAGAGCTGGGCCACCCCGGGGGTGCCCGGGTCGATCGGCTGCGAGGGCCCGGGCGTGTCGGGGTAGCCCTGCGGCACGAGGTACTTGCAGACCGTCGCCTCCGGCCGGAACGAGACGGCCGACTCTCCGAGGGTGCCGTCCACGCACCGCCACGCGATCGCACCGAGGTCGGAGTCGAGGAGGGTCAGCACGTTCATCGCCTCGGGGTCGCCGAAGCGGGCGTTGAACTCGATCACCATCGGCCCGGCGACCGTATTCATGAACTGCCCGTAGAGCACGCCCCTGAAGGGGGTGCCTTCGTCCGCCATCGCCCGGACGACCGCCCCCATGATCCCGAGCGCGGTGCCGTAATCGGTGCGGGCCACGAACGGCAGCCCGTGATCGGGCATGGAGTACGAACCCATGCCGCCGGTATTCGGGCCGCGGTCCCCCTCGAACGCTCGCTTGTGGTCCTGGACGAGCGGCATCGGCACGAGGCGCGCTCCGTCGACGAAGGCCTGGAGGGTGAACTCCTCGCCCACCAGCCGTTCCTCGACCACGACCGGGCCTCCGAGCTCGCGCGCGTAGGCGCAGGCTCCCTCACGGTCCACCTGTTCGCCCATGACCCGGACGCCCTTGCCTCCGGTCAGGCCGACCGGCTTGACCGCGAGGTCCCCCGGGTGATCCCGGATGTACCGGACCGCCTCCTCGGCCTCGGAGAAGCCCCGGTAGTCGGGGGAGCCCCGGATCCCGTGGCGGGCCATCAGTCCCCGTGCATAGGCCTTGTCGGTCTCGATCCGCGCCGCAGCCCGGGTCGGGCCGAACGCGGGGACGCCGGCCGCCGCCAGGGCGTCGACGATCCCGGCTTCGAGCGGGGCTTCGGGTCCGATCAGGACGAGGTCGACTCTCTGGTCGACTGCGAATTCGACCACGCGTTCGATCTCCGTCTCCCTCGCGAGCAGAAACGAATCGGCAAACGCGGCAATGCCGGGATTCTTCGACGCCATCACGGCTGCGAGGCGTGTCTCTTCGTCCCGGGCGAGCGCCGCCGTGATCGCGTGCTCCCGTCCCCCGCCGCCCACCACCAGGTACTTCATAGGTACGTCTACCAGTACTGACGCGTTCAGAGAAAATAAGCGATTGCCGGCGCTCACCGGTCCAGGAGCTCCCGGGCCCGCACGAGGGGGACCAGCCGGACGCCCATGGCGGCGAGCCGCTCCTCCGCTCCTCCCTCGCGGTCGACGATTGTGACCACGCGGTCGACGACGGCTCCGGCCTTTCGGAGTTCCTCGACTCCGTAGACCGCCGAGCCCCCCGAGGTGGTGACGTCCTCCACGAGCAGGACGTGCCGGCCCTGCACCTCTCCGATCACCAGGTCCGATTTGCCGTGGTCCTTTGCCTTGCTCCGGACGATCGCGTACGGCCGTCCGCTCGCGAGCGAGGTCGCGACCGCGAGGGGCACGCCGCCGACCGCAACGCCGGCAACGACTCCGAACGGCTCCCGGTCCGCGATCGTCCGGGCGACCTCCCCGAGCAGCACGGGATCGGTCATGGCGGTCTTGATGTCCACGTAGTACGGGCTCTTTGCGCCCGAGGCGAGGGTGAACTCGCCGAACTCGATGGCGCCGGCCGCGATCAGCCGGTCGGCGACGGGGTTTGCGGATGCAGTCATGTTCACGATCACCATGGCTCGTTCTTGATCCCTGCGGCGTATCCGATCAGGTTCATGACCCGGTGCAGGAGCGGGGTCAGGACCAGTATGAAGAGGAGTACGGGCACAGTGATGTTCTCCACAATCCAGGCGGGGTCGATCAGGGCGAGGACGACGAATGCCCCGACCACAAGGTCGAACTGGTCCACCAGCGGCCAGGGCGCTCCCCGGTCCTTGCCGAGCCGGCGCTTGAAGAACGACTTGCCCATGTCCCCGAGCAGGGCACCGACCGAAAGAGCCATCACGCTCAGGGGAGAATGGGCCGGCAGACCCGCGAGGAGCGGGTGTCCCTGGGCGAGGATCTGCACTGCGCCGATGCCGAGGCCGCAGCCGACTCCGACGGCGAAACCCCTCCATGTCTTGCCGTTGCCGAGCACGCGATACCCGTCGCGGAGCACCCGGCCCCCGTCGATGGGCCTGCCGCCGCCGAAGAGCGCGGCGGTCGGGTTCGGAAGCCATGCCGGCAGCATGATCCAGCAGGCGGCAAGTGCGGCAAGGGCGATGTCCCCGGGCGCAAGGGCGTCGGCCAGAGTCACGAGTACACAACCCCACCTGTAAACATTAATGTATCGGAAGAGAAACTACTAGAAAACGTCGCTGGCGAACCCGAACTCCGAAAACGGCCTCTCATGCCGACGGGTGAGCCAGTGACTGCCGCGCCGGTGGATGCTGATGGTGGACAAGACGACGAAGAGCCTCTGCCCCTCGTGCGGGCGAGTACTGGACGCGCGAATCAGCGACCAGGACGGGAAGGTCTGGATTGAGCGGGAGTGCCCGGAGCACGGTCCGATCCGTTCGCTGTACTGGTCCGATGCACGGATGTACGATCGGTTCGAGGGCTACGGCCGGCCGGGAAACGGGGTCGAGAATCCCCAGCACGAGTGCGCGTCCGAGAACTGTCCGTCCGAGTGCGGCCTCTGCTCGCACCACCTGTCGGGGACGCTCCTCGCCAACATCGACCTGACGAACCGATGCAACCTCAACTGTGATTTCTGCTTTGCCAATGCGCGCGCCTGCGGTTTCGTGTACGAGCCGACCTTCGACCAGGTGATCGGCATGCTGCGCCTGCTCCGTTCGGAACGGCCCGTGCCGCCGCCGGCCGTCCAGTTCTCGGGGGGAGAGCCGACCATGCGCGACGACCTGCCCGACCTGATACGGTGCGCGAAAGAGGCCGGATTCTCGCAGGTCCAGATCGCGACGAACGGCATCCGGATCGGCAAGGAGGAGGGATACGTCGAGACTCTGAAGGATGCGGGCCTCTCGACGCTCTACCTTCACTTCGACGGAGTCTCACCCGAGACGAACCCGTTTCTCCAGGTCCACCAGCGTGCCATCGATCGGTGCGTGAAAGCACGCATGGCCGTGGTCCTCGTCCCGACCGTGATCCGCGGAAGAAACGACCAGGAGGTCGGCGACATCATCCGGTTTGCCGCCAGGCATATCCGCGCCGTGCGGGGGGTCAACTTCCAGCCGGTCGCGTTCACCGGGGCCGCGAGCGAGGACGACGTGGAGAAGGAGCGGGTCACGATCCCGGACCTGACCGCCGCGATCGAGTCGCAGACGGGCGGTGTCATCAGGCAGGACGATTTTTATCCCGTGCCCTGCGTGCTCCCGATATCGCGCCTGGCCGAAGCGTACACGGGGAAGTCCGTGGTGGAGTTCACGGTCCACCAGCACTGCGGGGCCGCGACCTACGTCTTCGTGGCCGACGACGAGATCACGCCCGTGAACCGGATCGTGGACGTGGACCGGTTCTTCGAGTCGATCGACAGGATGGCCGGGACGCTCGGCAAGGGTGGCTCGATCAACAAGTATCGGGCCATGCTCGAGGGACTCAAGGACCTGCACGGTTCGCTCAAGAAGGACCCGTCGGGGAAGTCCGCCGAGGTCTGGCGCCTGATCGCCCAGGCCCTGATCTCGCAGAACTTCGACGCGCTCCGCGAGTTCCACTGGAACGCCCTCTTCATCGGCACCATGCACTTCATGGACTCCTACAACTACGATACGGAGCGGGTACGCCGGTGCTGTATCCATTACGCGACCCCCGACGGCCGCCTGATCCCGTTCTGCACCTACAACTCGGGTCCGGTCTACCGCGAGCAGGTCTGGAAGAAGTTCGCCCTGCCCGACACGGGCACGGTCCCTACCGCCCCGGTCGAGCCGGCCGTTCCCGGCACCGAGAATTAGGGGAACGCGAGCTCGACGCCGGGGTCCGGCCTGTCGAGCGCCACCCGGGCGATCGCGAGGTCCTGGATCGCAAGGCCGGTCGAGTCGAAGACCGTGACCTCGGCCTCCGATCGTCGTCCGTTTCTGCCGAGCACGACCTCGCCGAGCGTTCCGGCAATCTGGTCCGCCCGATACTGTCCGGCCGCGATCGGGACATTGATCTCGCCCGAGTGCACGGCCTGCCGGGGGTCGTCCACGAAGACCCGGGCACGCAGGAGGATGGCCGGGTTGAGCTCCTGTTTGCCCGGGGCGTCCGCGCCGATCGCGTTGATATGGGTCCCGTCGCGGATCCACTCGCTCTGCACGAGCGGGGTCCGCGAGGGCGTTGTCGTCACCAGAAGGTCGCAGTCGGCGACTCGCTCGAGCGCCGCTGTCTCGACCTCGAGATCGGCATACTTTCGCGCGAAGGTCTCGGCGCTCGCCTCGCGTCGGCTCCAGACCCGGACCCGACCGAGGTCGAGCCAGGCCGCGATCGCCTCGAGCTGGGCCTCGGCCTGCCGGCCTGCGCCCACAAGCCCGACCTCGAGATCGTCCTGCCGGCGGCAGAGGTGGCGTGCGGCGACCGCTCCGGCGGCCCCGGTCCGGCGGTCGGTCAGGCCGGTCGCGTTCAGGATCGCATACGGCATCCCTGTCGACGGTTCGAGAAGCACGAGGAGGGCCATCACGCTCGGCAGGCCGCTCGCCGGGTTGCAGGGGTGCACGTTCACGATCTTGACCCCGGCCAGTCCGAGCGAGGGGATGGATGCGGGCATGGTCCGGAAGTCGCCGCCGTCGAGGTTCACGTAGACCTTCGGGGGCATCTCGACCTCGCCTCTCGCGAACGCGGCAAACGCCTCCTCGACCGCCTCGTTGACCCGGGAGAGATCGAGTCCCTCCTCGGGGTGGGCGTGATAACGCATATCCCGATGTCTCATCGCCAGGAGAAAAAGGTGGTCGTCAGAGCCGGAACCGTTCGGAACGGTTGAAGAAGAGGACCTGATCTGCGAAGTCCTCTCTGCCGCTGCTGGTCGGGTCGTCGCAGAGCAGGGTCGCCGTCCAGGTCCCCCGGCGGCCGGTCGAGCCGGGGCCGTGATCGCGAGGGCTGATCCGGCCTCTCCTCGTTCCCGGGACGGCTGCATTATCTCCGTCGCTATCCCACGCTGTTCGGCTATGATCCGCGTCATCCGAAAACCGACCGATACTCCCGGAGACGACTCCACGGCCCAGGTGATGGCCGCGCTCGATGAGGCCGGCGTCGACTGGACCGTCCTCGACCTCGATTCGGTCGACCCGTTCGCATCCGGTATCGCAGGCGACGTGATCTGGGCCTGCGGCCTCCGGCAGGACGGCTACCAGTTCGAGGCCCTTCAGGCCCTTGCACTGACGAACCGGGTCGTTAACACGCCGCTGGCGATCATGACCTGCGCGTCCAAGGTCCTGACCACGGCGCTCATCGCCCGCGCCGGCCTGCCCTCGCCCGCGACCGGTTTCCTCCGGACGCGCGAACAGGCCGGGGCCTTCATCGCGGCCCACGGCGGGCGGGCCGTCTTCAAGCCGGTCTACGGCTACGACGGCAACGGCATCCGGCTCGTCGACTCGGTCGGTGCGCTCGACGACCCTCCCTACTACCTCCAGGAGATGGTGCCGAACGAAGAGGACTACCGTATCTTCGTGATCGGCGGCGAGGCGGTCGGAGGGATCCGCCGGACGTCCCCGCACCTGACCCACAATATTCACCAGGGAGGACGCGGCGAGGCGATCGAGGTCACGCCCGCGATGGCCGAGCTCTCGGTCGCCGCCGCGCGCGCCGTCGGGGCCGACTATGCGGGGGTCGACCTCCTCCCGACCGGTGGCGGTTTCACGGTCCTCGAGGTGAACGGGACTCCGAACTGGCACTGCATGACCGCACCGATCCCGCGGCTCCTCGCGGAGTACCTGGTCCGGTGCGAAGAAGAGGCGGCGGGGATCACTCCTCGCCGATAAACGCCTTCAACTGGTCGAAGATGAACTGTTCGACGGTCTGCGCGGTCGCCAGATCGGTCCTGAAGGCGAGGAGCTCGCGCTCGTCGCCGTCCATGTTCGCGAACTTCATCCGCTGCTTCGTCTCGACCAGCTCGCCCGGGTACTTCTGGACGATCTCCCTGATGATGCTCCGTGGCACCCCCGGGGGGATCACCACGTCGTAGCGCTCTGCTGCTTCCTGAGTCTCTGCCATAGCTCTCTCCTTACTTTCCACACGCGATCCTCTTAGCCATGATGCACCGGCCCCCGCGCCGGCCCCCGAGCGGGAACTTCGGCTTGCCGAGGGAGAGCATGCAGCGCCCCATCAGCGCGGCCCCGCGCGCGAGGCCGTCGTCGACAAAGACCAGGTGGTTGTTCGCGTCGTCGGGAAAGAGCCCCATCGCCTCGATCCCCTCGAGGATGTACTCGGGCTTTCGCCCGGAGATCGCCGCCCGACCCGTGAAACCGATCGAGGCGTTCTCGGGGACCAGGTGCCGCTCGGCTGCGACCCCGACCATCCGGAGGGCCATACGCGTGCAGACCCGGTCCACGACCTCGGTCAGGGTCCCGATCCCGTGGGCCTGGTGGCACTCGTGCCCGAGCGCCTCGAGCTCCGGCCGGGCCGACCCGTCGACCCCCATGTCGCACCCGATCATCGCGACTCCGGACGCCTCGGCCACGTCCGCACAGAGGGGGACACAGCCGAAGCGCTTGCGGTCTGCCGGGACGATCCGTATGTCGATGTACTCGTGGCAGCGGTCGACGTAGTCGTCCACCACCTTCCTGTTGGTCCGGGCGGCGAAGGAACCGAGCGTCGACCTGTCGGAGAAGAGATCGAGTGCCGTTCCGTTCTTCTGCTGTACGAGCCCCGTTCCGCGAACGATCGCGTCGGGGATGGCGCCCGCGAGCCCGGCAAAGTTGCCGATCGTCCTGGCGAACGGGATCTCGGAGGCATCGTCGACGTCCGAGGTGATCCGGCCGTCGAGAGTGGTGCCGAAATCGATCGAGAGGCAGGGGTTCCGGAAGTCGACCGGCGTCCACTTCGCCCCCTCCTTGATCCCGGCCATCGCCAGCTCGCCCTCCATCTCGTTTGCGACCATCTCGACGCCGGTACACCCGACCGGAGGGAGGACGCCCGCGACCGCACCGACGAAGACGACCTTGTCCGCGAACGAGTGGGGCTGGAGCTTTTTCGGCAGGTTCGCCTTGCTCATCGGCGGAGTCATCTTTCGCGGCGGCACGCCGGCCTCGAGACACCCGTTCGCCAGCGCGATGATGAAGTCGCCGACCTGGTCGGGAGAGTCCATCGCGGCGACCACCCCGGTCGACCTGACCACGAAGTCGAGGTCGTCCGCGATCGAGAGGCCGGCATCCCTGTGACACTTGATCAGGGTGTCGCGGACCAGCTCGGTGACCGATTCGCGGGTGAGCTCGGTCCCGTCGAGCGTGGCTCCGAAGACCTGCTCGTTCGGCCGCGGGGCGCGGACATCACGGGTCATCGAGACCGTCTTGTTGATCACGTAGCTCTGGCCCGTCTCCAGGTTCGTCCCGGTCAGGATGCACTTCGTCGTCGTATTCCCCATCTCGACCGAGGCCACGATGAAGTACGGCTTCGTCCGATATTCGGGGACTTCCATCCCGGCGCCGAGTCGGATGGTGGGCGGAGGCGTGCTGTCGACAATATGGGGTTTCGGGCGAAAAAAACGGTCAAAAAAGCGGGCGCACATTACCTCTGATTGCCCCTGTTCTCCAATATATCTTTCGTTTCCGGTCGGCCCGGCTCGGAGGTCTTCCCTGTCCGGAAAAACCCAATCGCCCTGTTCGAATCCTTTCTTTGCTGCATTTAGCCAGTTTTCACTCTCTTCAATTTAGAAAATTAATATATATCTGAAGGTGTAATTACATTAAGTTCCAATCGCTGACAGCGGGATCACCGGGGGCATAGATGAGGGAGCGAATACGACGGATCAACCTGCAGCGGCAGATGCTGACCCTGATCACCTCGCGGCCCGGGTGCACGCTCCAGGAACTCTTCGAGGCGTATCGCGAGAGCTACCGTTCCTGGGAGATCCGGTACCACCTGCAGTGGCTCGTCCGCCACGGCGTGGTGGCGCTCCGGTCCGGTCCTCGCGCGATTCACTGCTATCCGACCGGCAAACGGCTCATGGCCTAGTTCTTCTTCTTACGGGGATCTCGACGATCCGACGTACAATCGCCCGCTGCAGCTCCTGGGGGGCACAGAAAAAAGGTCGGGTGGCGGTGATGCACCTGCTGCGGGCCGGGATCAGCGGTGGGCGAAGTACGCCACGACACCGCTTTCGTCGGCCGCGTCGATCCTGGCAAAGCCGATCCGCTCGAACTGGACGACCCGGTCGACCGCGTCGGCGACGGCCGGTTCGCAGACCCCCTCGAGGTCGCCCTCGGGCCTGTGGAGCCGGCAGGGCAGGCTGCGGCCGAGCGGGAGCCACTGGACGATCGGCGCCTTCGCGGCCCGGGCCTCGGCCAGGTCGTCGCCGCTGTAGACGAACCGGCGGCGCTCCTCGCCCTCGACCACGCGCACGTTGAAGAGGTCCTTCAGGCGCAGCATCGAGAGGTCCTCCGCCAGATCGGCCTCCGGCACGAGGACCGTCTGCTCGAATTCGAGCGTCCGCGTGCCGCGTGCCGCGTCACCGGGGTGCCGGAGCGGGCGGGCGGTCTGGGGCTGCGCCCCCGTCACCTCGACCGCGACCGGTCCCGGGACGAACCAGAGCCGGTCCGCCGTCGGGTCGACCACCAGACGGTTCTCGGCGAAAAGATTCTCCCACGAGAACTGGATGTCGGTCTCGCCGCAGCCGATCGCGAGCATGGACTGTTTCACGGCCTCGGGCCGGATCCCCCGGCGGGCGAGGGCTCGAAGCGTCCCGAGACGGATGTCGTCCCACCCCGAGTACCGCTCTTCGGCGATCCCGGCGCGCATCTCCGAGGTCGAGAGGACGACCCCCTCGATCCCCATGCGGCCGTAGTGTCGAAAGTGCGGCGGGGTCCAGCCGAACCATTCGTAGATGAACTGCTGCCGCCGCGTGTTCGCAATGTGGTCCTTGCCCCGGATCACATGCGTGCAACCGAGCAGGTGGTCGTCGACCGCGACCGAGAAGTTCATGAGCGGGTAGACGGTCGCGTCCACCCGCGGGTGGAGCGTCGAGGTCAATACCCGGAACGCCGGGAAGTCGCGGAGCGCCGGGTCGGGATGTTCGAGGTCGGTCCGGACCCGGAGGGAGGCCTCGCCCTCGGCGTAGTCGCCCTCGAGCAACCCCTCGAACCCTGCGAGGTTCTCCTCGATTCCGGAGGACCGGCAGGGGGAGGGCTTCTTCGCCTTCCGAAGGTCGCGGAAGCGATCGTTCTCGCAGGTGCAGAGGTAGGCCCCGCCGCGTTCGATCAGGCGGCGGGCATGGTCGTAGTAGATCTCGAGCCGGTCGGACTGGTACACAGTCTCGGTGATCGCGCATCCGAGCCAGGCGATGTCCTCGGGGACGGTCTCGTATGCCTGGGGGTCGACTCGTTTCGGGTCCGTATCCTCGATCCGGAGAATATACCGCCCCCCGTACCGCCGGACATAGGCGTCGTTCAGGGCCGCGGCCCGGGCGTGCCCGAGATGGAGCGGGCCGGAGGGGTTCGGTGCGAACCGCATCACGACTCCCTCCTCCGCATCGGGGAGCGGGGGCAGGGCGTACCGGTCTCGTGCGTGCTCCACGCGGACCTCCAGGAGCTCGGGTGCGAGCGCCGAGAGGCGGGCCTCCTGCTCCTCGTGCGAGAGGGCGTCGACCTCGGCGATCACATCCCCGATCAGCGCCTTGGCCTCCTGCGCCCGGGGGCGGAGTTCGGGGTACCGGCCCATCACGGCCCCGATGATTGCGCCGCCGCGCGGCGTACTGCGATGCCGGACCGCGTTCTCGAGCGCGTGGACGAGGAGGCGCTCCGCCAGGTCGTTCACCTTATGCGCCTCTCGCGACGAAGTACTCGCCGAGCGCGAGGAGGAGCCGCTTCTCCTCCGAGTCGGGAAGGATCTTGAGGAGGGCCGATGCATCGCGGACGATCCCCCTGGCTCGCCCCCGGACCTCGTCGATCACGCCGTAGTCGGCGAGGAGGCCGATCAGGTCCTCGCACTCGGCCTCGGTGAGGGGGTGCCGGTACGGCGAGAGATCGATCCCCTTCTCGCGGGCCAGGATCGTGATCAGGGTCGACTTGCCCTCGCGGATATCGGAGCCCCGGTCCTTGCCGCTCGTGCCAGAGGGTGCGAGCAGGTCGATCAGGTCGTCCTGGATCTGGAAGGCGACACCGCAGGCGAGGCCGAAACGGTGAAGCACCTCGATCTGGGGCTCGCTCGCGCCGGCCAGCACGGCCCCGATCGAGGCCGATGCGGCATAGAGCGCGCCGGTCTTCTTCTCGACCATCTCGAGGTACTCGCCGTCGGTGACATCGTCGCGCGAGGCGAACGACATGTCCAGGTGCTGGCCCAGGCAGAGCTCGTCGCAGGTGATCGCGAGCATCCCGACCGCGCGGATGCGCGCGGCGTCGGGCGCGATCGCGCCGACGATGAACGAGAAGGCGCGGGAGTAGAGCACGTCGCCGGCCAGGATCGCCGTCGCCTCGTTCCAGCGGTGGTTCACGGTCGGCACCCCGCGCCGGTACGAGTCCCGGTCCATGATGTCGTCGTGGATCAGGGTGAAGGTGTGGGTCAACTCGAGTGCGAGCGCGGCCGGCATCAGCTCGTCGGACGAGTTTTTCTTCACCGCATCGGCCGCGAGCATCATCAGTGCGGGGCGGAGGCGCTTGCCGCCTGCGCTCAGGAGGTGGGCGGCCGCCCGGTTCAGCTCGCCCACGGGGGCGCCGAAGTAACGATCGATCAGTCGGTCGACCTGGTCGGCCGCGTGTTCGAGGTAGGCATCCAGTTCCATAATCTCTCTCCTAGTGGACCTTCACCCGCTGCCCGTTCTGCATCAGGTGAACGTCGCTCTTGGTCGAATATCCCAGATCGGCCGCGAAGTCCGCATACTGGGCCGTCACGGGGAGGGGAGCGTGGGCCGGCACGATGTGCTGCGGCTTGAGGAGCTGCAGGAACTCGTAGTGGTCCTCGCGATAGGCGTGGCCCGAGACATGGAGTTTGTCGAAGATCCGGGCCCCGGCCATCCGCAGTTTCGTCTCGGTCAGGTAGCGGTTCCCATGGTTCAGCGGGTTCGGGATCACGTTGGCCGAGAAGAGAACCTTGTCCCCCGGGCTGATCTTGTACGGCGTCTCGCCCGAGACGATCCGGGTCAGTACCGCCCCTGGTTCACCCTGGTTGCCGGTGACGATCGGAATGAACTGATCCGTCCCGGTCTTCATGATCCGGCGCATGGTCCGCTCCACGGTCCGGCGGTTGCCGAACATCGAGGTCGACTGGGGGTATGCGACCAGCTTCATCTGCTCGGCCGTGGAGGAGTACCGCTCCATCGACCTTCCGAGCAGCACGGGCTTGCGGCCCATCTCGTGCGCGCACTCGGCGATGGTCTTGACGCGGGAGATGTGCGACGCGAATGTCGAGACGATGATCGCGGTCTTCTCGTCCTCGAAGCTCGTCATGGTGTCGCGGACCAGGTCGCGGGCGATCCGCTCGGACGGGCACCGCCCCTTCATATCGATGTTCACGGCCTCGACGATCAGGGCGAGGACACCCTCCTTGCCGATCTGGGCCAGGCGTGCGAAGTCCGGGGGCTCGCCGATCACAGGCGTCCGGTCGAGCTTGAAGTCGAGTGCATAGACCACCGCACCGTGCGGCGTCCATAAGACGGCCGCCACCGTGTCGATGATCGAATGCTGAATCCGCACGAACTCGAGGACGAGGTGCGGCGAGATCGTGTACTTCCCGCCGGACTTCAGGGCGAAGAGCTTATTGTTGACCTCGAACTTGTTCTCGCCCTGGATCTGCTGCCGGATCAGCTCGGTCGTGTAGGGCGTGCTGATGATCGGCGCATTGTATCGATGCGCGAGCTTCGGGATCGCTCCGATATGGTCGAGGTGTCCGTGCGTGCAGACGATCGCCTTGACCTGTCCCTCGACCGCGTTCATCATCGTATCGTCGGGGATCGCCTTGATCTGGATCAGGTCCAGGGAGTGCATATTCTCGATCTCGGCGTCCTCGTGGATCATGACCTGATCGAGACGCAGGCCCATGTCGAAGACCACGATCTCTTTGCCGCAGCGGACAGCGGTCATGTTTCTCCCGACCTCGTCGTATCCGCCGAATGCGATAATCTCTACATCCATCTGTATCTCCTATGGTTCTATGAGTGTACGTATCCGTCCTGTGAGGATCGCCCGTGCCCGGTGGAGCCCCGCCACCTCGGCCGACCCCGTGAGGAACATGGCCACGCGGAGTTCGTCGATCACGCGCTCGATCACGGCGTCCAGCATCTCCTGACCTGCCCGCGCCGGTGCGAGCAGGGGAAGCGCCATCCCGGTCATCTCCGCGCCGAGAGCGATGGCCTTCGCGACGTCGACCCCGTTCCGTATGCCACCGGTCGCGATCACCGGGCCACCAGAGCGGCAGCACTCGGCGAGGCTCACCACGGTCGGGATGCCCCAGTCGCGGAAGGTCCGGCCGAGCGCGCGCAGGCGCTCGTCCTGGGGTCTGCCGGTCTCGCGAGCCCGGATCGCCTCGATCACGGCCCACGAGGTGCCTCCCAGGCCTCCCGTATCGATCGCGGCCACGCCGGCTCCGAAGAGCCTCCGGGCGACCTCGACCGAGATCCCGTTTCCCGTCTCCTTCACGATGACGGGGTACGGAGCGTGCTCGCAGAGCCGCTCGATCGCGTCCAGGCACCCGGTCGCGTCCCGATCCCCCTCGGGCTGGATCGCCTCCTGGAGGAGGTTCAGGTGGATGGCCAGGGCGTCCGCATCGATCATCTCGACAGCGCGGTCGGCCCAGGCCGTCCCGTGGTCGCGGAGCTGCACGACCCCGAGGTTCCCGATCACGAACGCGGACGGCGCGGCCTCCCGGACGACCCGGTAACTCCGGATCAGGCCGGGGTCCTCGAGGGCCGCCCGCTGAGACCCGACCCCGATCCCGAGGCCGAAGCGCTCGGCTGCGGCTGCGAGCCGGGCGTTGATCGCAGTCGCCTCGGGGTGCCCGCCCGTCATGGCCGCGATCAGGAGCGGCGCACCGAACTCGTGCCCGAGAAACCGGGTCGCGGTCGACACCCGGTCCATGTCGCACTCGGGGAGGGCGTTGTGGACAAGGAAGACGTCGCCGAAGCCTGCGTCCCCTGTCTCGACCTGCTCGTCGCAGCAGATGCGGAGGTGGTCCAGTTTACGCGACGAAGTCTGGCCGTCCGGACGGTTCATGCCGCCTCCGGTGCGATCTCGGTGCCGCCGTGGGGGGCGCCCCTGAGGAAGTCTCCGAGCCTGTCCAGTGCGAAGACGTGGCTGGAGATCCCCGTGTCGGCGAGCCGGAGGAGCTCCTGGACCTTGCCCTGCATGCCCCCGGTGACATCGGTCCGGGTCGACGCGCCGATCACCAGGTCGGCTGCGGTGCTCCGGGAGATGCGGGGGATCGCGACCCCCTCGGCGAGCACCCCGGGGACGTCCGTGGCAAGCCCGATACGGGTGATCCCGAGCCGGGGTGCGAGGTAGGAGACCAGCTGGTCTCCAGAGACGATGCAGGCCCCCTT
>Ga0074195_1003575_pt1 | contig 14310 bp, 9 predicted proteins | sample EPASupsiteHSE623_FD_64525 | JGI IMG/M metagenome (GOLD analysis project Ga0074195, IMG submission 64525) | Bioremediated contaminated groundwater from EPA Superfund site, New Mexico - Sample HSE6-23 | ecosystem: Environmental > Aquatic > Deep subsurface > Groundwater > Contaminated ...
CGGATCACCTCAGGGACATTTTCGATGCATTAAATCAGATAAACCGGGAGAAAAGGGTTGTATTGCCGCTGCATCCAAGAACAAGAAAAATCATCGGTCAACTGGGGATTCGTTTTGATTTTGAGCCTATTGAACCAGTGGGGTATTTTGATATTATTGAATTATTGAAGAATACCGACCTTTTGATTACAGACAGTGGTGGTATGCAAAAGGAAGCCTATTTTTTTGGAAAATATTGCATTACCCTGCGGTCTGAAACAGAATGGGTAGAGTTGGTAGAAAATGGTTTTAATACACTCACAGGCAGTAATCCGGAGCTTGTAATACAAACTTTTAAAAGGTTTTCGGGAAACCGGATTTCCAATACCACGGATTTATATGGACAAGGAAATGCAAGTGAAAGGATTGTTTCAGTTTTAAGTGATTATAAGGTTTGAGAGTATTAATGGTTCTTGACAGGGAATTTCCACCGGATATCCGGGTGGAGAATGAAATTGATGCACTTTGTAAAGCGGGTCATCAGGTGCATATTGCATGTTATACACGTAAAAATAAACCAGGGCTTGAAGTGTTAGGGGATTTTACCATTCACAGGAAATCAGTATCCTCTTTTATTTATAAGTCAAGTGTGGCGAGCCTTGTGTTTCCGGCATATTTCAGGTACTGGCGCAGATTTATGGAGGAGATCCTGTCAAACCGTGAATTTGATGCAATTCATGTTCACGATTTGCCCCTGGCAAGAGTTGGGGCTTCGGTTATCAATAAATTCGGACAATCTCTGGTATTGGATCTGCATGAGAACTGGCCGGCATACCTGGCAATTTCAAAACATACCAATACGTTATTGGGTAAACTGGTTTCTCCCATCTTTATGTGGAGGGCTTATGAAAAGAAAGTACTCAAATCAGCCGATGCTGTTATTGTTGTAGTGGATGAAGCGCGCGAGCGATTGACTAATCTGGGAATTCCCAAAGAAAAGATACATGTGGTATCAAACACCATTAACCTTTCCGAGGTGAAGCTTTCATCGCACCAAAATCATGGGAATGACATTATTCTTTACTATGCAGGAGGGATTAATTACCACCGTGGATTACAGCAAGTGATTAAAGCGATTCATTTGGCAGGCAATCCGTTGCTGAAATTCTGGATTTTGGGAGAAGGCAGTTATAAAAATGAACTTGCAGCGCTTATTAAAAAGTACTCCCTGCAGGATCAGGTGATCTTTAAAGGATACCAGTCATTTCAGGTTGTGATGGAAATGATGTCCCAGGCAGATTACACGCTGATCCCGCACTTAAAGACCGAACATACCGATTCCACCATTCCGCACAAGCTTTTTCAATATATGTTTGCACAAAAGCCTGTAATTGCAAGTGATTGCAAACCAATAAAGCGGATTATTGAGGAAACCGGAGCCGGGATGATTTACCCCTCGGATCAACCGGAGCAACTGGCTGTGCTGCTAAAAAACATTGGAAGTGTTAATCCTGTTGAAATGGGGATGAACGGCCGGAAGTGGGTGGAAACCAAGTATAACTGGCAATATGATGCAAGAAGGCTGGAGATGGTTTACAACGGCTTAAAAACCAGGCGCCAATGAAAGTATTAATGTACGGTTTTGGTTCAGGAAATAACATTGAACCCTGGCTGGAGTTTTATGAAAGCAACCACACCCATCATCATCTGACCTATGTTTGCAGAAAATTTCAGTTTAACAGGAACCACTTCCAGCATATTCAGGTGGTAGAAACAGGATCACTTTATTTTATTGGTTTTGAGATCCTGCGCCTCATCAGAAGTAATTCCAGGGATGTTGTTTACATCCAGGGTTTGTATGACTACCTGATTGTGCTGCAATTGTTGATGTTTGCAGGATGCAAACTACGTGTGGTAAACATATGGAATAACCGAAACTTTCGCAAAGGATCACTTGAAAACAGGAAGTTTTGGCAGGTACCTCTCTACAGAATGATTTACAGGCTGACTGACCGGTTTTATTTTACGTGGTACGGGACCTATTCCGATTTTGAGGGCCTGTTCCCATCGCAGAAGGCTAAAATGTTCATTCAGCCATGGGGAATCCGAAACCGGATTATAGAAGAGGAATCTGTTGTTCAGAGTGATTTTGTTAGAAATTATCTATCCGGTCTCAGGTCGGATGAATTGTTCCTTTTTTGGCCCGAGAACATGTCTGCAGAAGAACACATCGATCTGTTGGTTTTGGCCCTTGCACAACTTGAGGACAGGCGGGATCTCAGGGTTTTAATTTTCTGCGGACATCAGAAAAAGGAAAATGATTACAGTCGAAAATTGAGGGTGCTGATCCAGGAGCTGCAACTTGATTGTATTGACCTGGTGTTGGGTGAATACCTTCCCTTTGCCGATATCATGGCTCTTTGGCAAAGAGCGGATCTCACGATCAAACTTTCCACAAAAGACCAGCTCTCCAATGGGATCATCGAGGCGATGTTTTTTAAAACGCCAGTAATCCTTAACAATTGGATACCATACCAGAAACTTGCCGACACCGGATTCCATGTTAACCTAACAGAAATGGAAGCTGGTGCCATTTCGGATTGTCTGAAAACCCTGATTGGCAATATTCGTAAAGACAGGGATTTTTATCTGAATCACGGCGAGGTTAATAGCAGGATAATCAGAGAAAAATTTAATTTTGACAAAAATATCGGTTTGCTGATGCAGGATCTTGAAAAAGTTGTTTCGGCCGCACCATCATCTTAGGAATATGTGGGACAGTATTAAGATAACTCCGGTTAATCCTTCTGTTGTTTTTGCCCTCAGAAACAAGTCGTTTCTAACCCGTAAAATCGGAGGATTTGCAGTGCGGTACATTATTCGTCACACCCACTCGAAGGTGACACTCAATCCAAGGTACTATGAGAATACCTTTGTGCTGAACACCCTCAATACCTTGGTACCCAAGGGATCAAAAGTGCTGGATATAGGCAGTGCAGAGTCTGAATTTCCGCTCTATCTTCATGCTTCAGGTTTTAAAGTCATCCCGTTTGATCAGCGTAAATTTCCGTTTTTTGATTCAATACAGGGGGATGCCCTGAAACTGAACACTTATTTTCAGAACGGATCGATGGATGCCATCACTGTGATTTCAACCATCGAACATATCGGACTCGGCGTGTATGGGGATACCCTGGAAAAGGTCACTTATCTTGGCCTGCTTAACCAATGGAAAACTTTGCTGAAGAAAGGGGGGATCCTGCTCCTTACCCTTCCTGTTACAAGCATGGAATCAAGAAGAGAACCCGGACAATGGGTTGTCAACCTGTCATCTTTAAAGCAAACCCTTGCGGATACACAAGGGGTAATTCTTGGAGAAAGGCTGGTAATTGAGAACCTTGCCCTGGCGCATGGATGGGAAGAATTCCCGGTGGATGGGCAAAGAAGTTTCAATACCGGCGTATACATGTGTACAATTCAATATTAATTACTGATAATCAGCGCAATGGAAATCAGAATCCCTGTTTATAGACCTTCGTTGGCCGGAAATGAAAAAAAGTATGTCAATGAATGTCTCGACACTACCTGGATATCTTCCAAAGGGAAGTTCATCAAACAATTTGAAGAGGCCTTTGCCGGTTATATCGGTGTTCCTTATGCCGCGTCGGTTTCCAACGGAACAGTAGCAATACACAACGCACTGCTTGCACTCGGGATCAAGGAAGGAGACGAGGTGATTGTGCCCACTTTCACATATATTGCATCTGTTAATCCAATAGTTTATACTGGCGCAACTCCTGTCTTTGTTGATTCACTGAGGGATACCTGGCAGCTGGATCCCGATGATATTGAATCGAAAATAACTTCAAGAACCAGGGCAATAATGACAGTTCATTTGTACGGACACCCTTGCGACATGGACCGGATCATGGAAATTGCGCGCAAGCATCATCTTTTTGTGGTTGAGGATTGTGCCGAGGCCTTCGGAAGCAAGTATAAGGGTCGCTATGTGGGTACTTTTGGCGATATTGCTGCCTTCAGTTTTTTTGGAAATAAGACCATCACCACCGGAGAAGGAGGCATGGTAACCACCCGTGACAGAACGCTTCATGAGCGTGCCACACATTTCAAGGGACAGGGACTGGCGAAATACCGTGAATACTGGCATGATACCATCGGGTACAATTACAGGATGACCAATATTTGTGCCGCCATTGGTTTGGCCCAACTGGAAAAGGCGGATGCTACTATTCTTAAGAAACGTCAGGTAGCCGATTGGTACCGAAAGTACCTTTCGGATTTTCCGGTTGAAATACATAAGGAAACCGAAGGCGTTCTGCATACATACTGGATGGTTTGTATCCTTGTAGAAAACGCCGATATCAGGGATAATCTGAGGGCATTTTTAATGGAAAAAGGCATTGAAACACGGCCAACCTTTTATCCGATCCATTCCATGCCCATGTATGCGCACAATTTTTACCGGCTTCCGGTAGCTGAAGATATTTCGTGGCGTGGCATTAACCTGCCGAGTTATCCTGACCTTACGGAAAATGATGTAGCTGAAATTTGCAGCCTGATAGGTAATTATTATGGAAAATGAACTGCAGGTTGTTGAGATCCGAAAGCTAGGCTTTGGGCATGCGACTGACATTTACAACCTGGTAAAGGCCTCCAGAAAGGAGTATTTTCAATATTTCACAGCATTTGAGCTAAAATATGAAGTAGTTGAAGGATTCCTGACAAAAGCCATTAAAGACCAATACATGGGGTTTTTCATTGGGGGCTCACTGATTGGTTTTTATATGCTGAGGGGACTCGATGCAGGGTATCGCATACCTTCCTATGGTGTGTTCATATCGGAATCTTACCAATCTATCGGTCTGGCAAGACTTTCCGTAATGCATGCGTTAGGCTTCTGTAAGCTCAATCATATCGCAAAACTGATGCTCAAGGTCCACCCTGAAAACAAAAAGGCCCTTGAAATTTACAGAAGTTTCGGCTTTACAGAAACAGGCTTCGATCCGTCAAACGGTAACCTGGTGTTTCATAAGGAGATCAGATGAAGCTTAACCAAAACCATTGAAGAATATGCCCGGTGCTGATCCTATACAGTCTCTTCGGCGTCTTTGTGAATGGCTTGATAAATCAGATTATTCCGGGTTTGATCCCTATGACATCAAAGAAAAGCCGGGGATCATTCTTTTAACCGAAAAAGGCAACCAGGGCTTGTTCTTTTCACTGATAAGAGAATTCGTTTTTGAATTGTTTTACAGCTTTCCGCTGCTTTCACGAAGGCTTCTGCATGTGGAGCCCAAAATCAACCCCAAGGCAATGGGGGTATTGGCACGGGCCTACCTGGAATTGTATGAAGTACTGAATGAGGAGCAATTTCTGACAAAGGCCAGGAATTGCTTACAATGGTTGAAGGAGAACCAGAGCAAAACCTCAGTGGGTATTGGCTGGGGCTATCCGTTCCACTGGCAATCCAAAATGTTTATACCTGCAGGAACACCCAATGGCATTGTCACAACAGCTGCAGCAGAGGCATTCTGGCACCACCATATACTTTTCGGCGATGAGGAATCACTCGAATATTGCCGGGGGATTTGTGAATTTCTGTGTTCCTTGCCGGTTGATCCAGTTACTCAAAACGGGATATGTTTTTCATACACACCACTTTTCATTAACCATGTTCATAACCTAAACCTGTTTGTTGCAGAGTTTTTAATCAAGGTGGGTCAGTATACAGGTGAAACATCATGGACCGAAATAGGAAACAAGGCCGTGAATTATACGGTTGAACAACAGCTTCCATCGGGTGCGTTTGACTACAATGGATCTCCCGAAAAACCGCAGCGTCATATTGACAGCTATCATACCGGGTTTGTGCTCAGGATGCTTTTTTCCATATGGAAGCTTACCGGACGAAAAGATGTATGTACAGCATTGGAGAAATGTTACAGGCATTATACAACTGCCTTTTTTGAAGACGGAGTTATTCCAAAACTGATGCCCGACAGGAAATACCGTATCGATATCCATTCCTGTGCAGAAGGTGTTTTGTGCCTTTCCGAACTTTCGCAAATATTTCCGGACGCTATGCAGCAGGCCCGGAAGGTGTTGGATTGGACACTAAAAAACCTGCAGGATACAACAGGGTATTTTTATTATGGAATCCTTAAAAGCCGTTTTACCGGAATACCATATAAATCCAAAATACCTTATATTCGCTGGGGTCAGGCATGGATGCTGCGTGCCTTGAGCAGTTATCTATCGGCCGTCAACCGTAATAAAGCATGCCATGCTTCCGGTTCTTAAGTCCACCTTAAAGAATACTTTTATATACAGCATCGGGACTTTCTCCTCGAGGTTGGCCGGGTTTATTCTTATTCCGCTTTACACAAAACATTTTAGTGTTGAGCAATACGGGATGCTCGGCATCATGGAGGTTTCGGCCCAGGTATTGCTGGCTTTGCTGGGTTTTAGCCTGTACAACGCTTTTTTCCGTTGGTACTGGGATAAAAGTTATATTGACAAACAAAAATCAATTCTTTTTACAATTCTTATTTTCCTGGTTTTCCAGATCGGGATTTTCCTGTTGTCGGCGGTGATGTTGCGGAATGAATTGTCATTTCTGTTGTTTGATTCGGCCCGGCATGCTTATCTGATACAATTATTGCTCATCGTCAGTGGTTTTGAAGCCATTGGGGTACTTATCTCTACCTTGCTGAGACTGAAGGAGAAGGCTGTGTATTATACCGTTCTGCAAGTTGCCAAGCTTACGATAAGTTTGCTTATTACTGTGTACCTTATTCTGTACAAAAACCGGAACATCGAAGCTGTTTACGAAGCACAACTAATTGCGAATGTTGTATATTTTGCCTTGATATTTAATATTTTGCGAAAAAACATCCTGGTAAAATTTGAATGGAAGATCCTGAAAGACATGTTGTCCTTTAGCCTGCCACTCGTACTAACCTCTGTTTCAGGCATTATCCTGAACATCACCGACAGGTATTCGCTGAGATTCCTTTCCAATATGGCAGATGTAGGCGTTTACTCTCTGGGCTTTAAAATTGCGAATACCATCCGGGTTTTTCTAATAACCTCTGTAAACCTTGCCCTGCAACCGATGATTTTTAAAATGATGGATGACCCCGGTAACAAACGGTTTTATTCAAAGGTGATGACCTATTTAACCTTCGGACTCATGTTTTTTGTGTTGTTTTTTGCGCTTTTTTCCTCAGAAATTGTTAAAATTCTTTCTACGCGAATCCAATACTGGGAGGCGTATAAAATTGTCCCCATCCTTTCCTTGTCAATGCTATTTACCATGCTCAGGGATGTGGCATATACAGGATTGAATATTACCAAAAAAACAAAATTGATTGCTTTATTGATTATCTCAGCGGCCCTGATCAATGTAGCACTGAATCTGTTGTTTATTCCTGCCTGGAATTTTCTCGGGGCTGCATACGCCACCACCTTATCACAAATCCTGTTTTTCGTATTTGTATATTATTTTGCCCAGCGCTTTTATCCGATACCTTATGAATGGAAGAAGATTCTGTTGATGATCGCTGCAGGCATAGGATTGTTCTGTCTCGGTCACCTGTTTCAATCCTGGCCCCTGTTCCTCCGACTGCCGCTGAAACTCATTCTTATTGCCTCCTTCCCCTTTATTTTATACGGATTCCATTTTTATGAAAAGATTGAACTGGACCGGTTGGGCGAAGCCTGGTCAAAATGGAGAAATCCTTTACACTGGAGGAAAAACTTGCGCAAAATAAAATTCAATTAATACAATTTGGATATCTTAGTCCGCTAAAATCATCCTTATCATGGAACTGAAAAATAACAACTTCCTTCGCCATGTTTACCCCATAATTATTTTCCTTGTCTTATCCGTCGGCTATTTTGTTCCTGATGTACTTGAAGGGAAAAAAATCAGTCAGCATGATATCCTTCAGTTTAGGGGGATGTCAAAGGAAATAGCGGATCACCGCACACAATACGGCGAAGAGCCATTGTGGACAAACAGCATGTTTGGGGGAATGCCGGCCTACCTGATTTCAACACAATATAAAGGCAACATTCTCAGGCAGGTACATAGGTTTTTTACCTTGTTCGATTTCAGGCCGGCATGCTTTATTTTTCTTTATCTGACAGGAGCCTATATTGCACTGTTGTTATTCGGACTTAATCCGTGGCTGAGTTTTGCCGGGGCGATTGCCTATGCATTCTCTTCTTACTTCTTCATCATCATTCAGGCTGGTCACGTATCAAAGGTATTGGCACTTGGATATATGCCTCCCATCATTGCAGGTGTTTATGCTGCTTTCAGGGGCAGGGCGCTGCTGGGGAGTTTAACCACCGGAATATTCCTTGGGCTGCAGATTCTGGTGAACCACCTTCAGATTACCTATTATACCCTGTTGATAATCTTGCTCCTGGGTATTTTTGAGCTCGTTCGGGCCGTAAGGGACAAATCACTTGGCAATTTTATTAAGCCTTTTCCGTGGCTTGTCCTGTTTGTACTATTGGCGATAGGGGCCAATTTCAGCTCGCTTTACACTACCTATGAATATGGGAAATACTCCATCCGTGGAGCATCAGAATTAAGCATTGATGCAGAGAATAAAACAAGCGGACTCGATAAGGATTATGCCACCCAATATAGTTACGGTATCGGAGAAACCTTAACATTGCTGATACCTGATTTTATGGGGGGAGGTTCAAGCGGAGCATTGAAAACTTCTTCCAACACCTACAACTATATAAAAAAGAACTACGGGACCTCCGAGGCGAGAAGTTTCATCGGCAGCGTGCCCCTTTACTGGGGGAAACAGCCCCAGACCTCCGGACCTGTATATGCAGGAGCAGTGGTGGTTTTTCTGTTTGTGCTGGGAATGTTTATCGTGAAAAAGCAAATTAAATGGTGGCTGTTTGCAGTAACGGCCTTGTCGATTATGCTGGCCTGGGGTCATAATTTTTCATTCCTCACGAACCTGATGCTTGATTATTTTCCGGGATATAATAAATTCAGAACAGTTTCCATGACACTTGTGATGGCTGAGTTGGCCATGCCCTTCATGGCGATATTTGCAATTCAGGAGATCATATCCGGAGGATTGTCAAAAAAGGATTTTGTCAGGTTTTGGAAATATACACTTGTTGGGTTGACGGGTCTGATTTTGCTGATCCTGTTGATTTCAGGATCTTTCGATATGACCTCACCCATTGATGAGCAATTGCGCGCACAGGGGCTTGACAGCATTGTGGATGCGATTCAAAAGGACAGGCTCTCGCTGCTTCGTACAGATGCATTCCGTTCCCTGGTTTTTATTATGCTTACCGCTGCATTGGTTTATTTTGCTTTTCTGAAAAAAATCAGGTTCAATACCATCGTCATCTTATTATCGTTGCTATTTCTTATCGATATGTGGCCGGTAAACAAAAGGTATTTAAGCAGCAAAGATTTTGTTTCCCAAAAAGAAGATAAAAGTCCTTTCAAACCTTCAACTGCTGATCAGCTAATTTTGAGGGACAAAGACCCGGATTTCAGGGTACTGAATCTTACCGTTAGTGTGCTGCAGGATGCAAGCACATCGTATTTTCACAAATCGCTGGGAGGATACCACGGTGCCAAAATGAGACGCTTCCAGGAACTTTTTGATCACCGGTTACAGCAGGAGATCACAAGCCTTATCAGCACCATGCAACGAAGAATGGATCCGTTTTCCATTGACAGCACGCTGGCAACCCTTGGTTCGCTGAACATGCTTAACACGCGCTATATTATTTACAATGCTGAAGCCCCGCCACTGGTAAACTCGCATAAACTGGGCAACGCCTGGTTTGTTGACAGCGTCATGTTTGTAAAGGATGCAGATGCAGAGATTACCGCGTTGAATACCCTTGATCCCGCCAGTGCAGCTGTGATAGATACCAGGTTTGGTGCGGCATTGGAAGGGTTTAACCCTGTTAGGGATACCACTGCAACCCTTTCACTTACCGAATACAGGGCAAATTATCTGAAATATGCTTCGGTATCTTCCTTTGAACAGCTTGCCGTTTTTTCCGAAGTGTATTATGACAAAGGCTGGCAGGCATATGTGGATGGAAAGCCGGTACCGCATTTCAGGGCAAACTACCTGCTCAGGGCAATGAGGGTACCTTCTGGGAATCATACCATTGAATTCAAGTTTCACCCAAAAAGTTACAGGATAGGAGAAAAAATTTCACTGGCAAGTTCTTTGGTCTTGATCCTGCTTTTGTTGGGAACCGGATGGTTTGAATACAGAAAATCGGGGAGGGACAAGGAAGGAGTAGGGAGTAAGGAGTAAGGAGTAGGGAGTAAGGAGTAAGGAGTAGGGAGTAAGGAGTAAGGAGTAGGGAGTAAGGAGTAGGGAGTAAGGAGTAGGGAGTATAACTCCTTTCTCCCTACTCCTTACTTTATTCTTAGTATCGGTCGAGCCACCTGTATTTACGTGCTGTATCACCAAATTTGGCCGACAGGCATACCTCGTGCGAACCGAGCGTATAGCGTGAAATTCCATTAAATCCGTAATCATAAGAATAACCGAAATAATAATTCCTGAACTTCAATCCGGCCATTATGATAAGATCACCAGTGGTTCGACCGGAAATCCCAAACCAGTACTGGCGGTTATAATACGCCTTCAACGTTAGGTCTGATTGTATCCTAAGCATTTCATTCACAAGCACAAGCGCTGAGGGTTCAACTTCCCACTTCGAATTCCGGGGCATTGAGATACGGTAATCCGCGAGCACATTGTAATGTCGCATCAGCCTGATCTCCTCAGAGCTGGTGTAATCAGCATTATTGCCAAGTTTGAGTTTCGATTGAAAGACCTGTGCAACTGCAACACCGATATGCCAGTTGCGCGTCATATAGTTTATACCGATACCTGCATCCGGAATCAGGGTTGATTTTCCGATCAACCCATTCAGGGGATCAATCTCAGGATCCTTTAATTGTGCAAGGTCTTCGTCGATCCGGTATTGAAAAACATTGCCCGTGAGACCGAATGATAATTGGGAATTGCGGACAAACAAGTGGTATGCATAGCTGAATTGTGCTCCCGTACGCTGCACAGCCCCATTTTCATCATGATAAATAATACCCCCCAATCCAACCCTGCCCTTTGAAGCCTTCCTGTAGTTTTTGTTTCCATGAATTCCCGACGATAAACGGTAATTGCTTTTAAGTATACGTCCCTGAACACTTAGCATATAGGAACCCGGGGTATTGGATGAAAATCCGATCCACTGTTTGCGGGCCGCCAGGTTGTATACAGTTCGCCCATCATACCCTGCAACCGCAGGATTGATGAGAAACTCATTTGTATAGTACTGACTAAACCTCGGCAATTGCTGGGATTCTGCTTCAGGCATCATAAATAACAGGAGGCAGGACCATCTGAACACAAAAAGGAAACAGGTTATCGTACGTCGTTGTTGTCGCATCAGAAGGGTTTTGTCATCAATATGGTACGTTATGTCTTTCAATCGGTTGCCCTGGTTACTTAATCATCGGATTATCGTTACAATACCTTTCAAGGGTGGCAGGTCCTCACCATTATTAAGTTCAATGATATAATAATAGCTGTCGACCGGAAGTCGCCGGCCCTGCATATCTTCACCGTTCCAAACCTGCTGACAGCCATCGGTACACCGGTATACAAGGTTACCCAGCCTGTCATACACCTGAATTACCCCATCGGGATATACCTCATGGAAGGACAATTCACCACCGGTTTCGTTCATATAGCCTATTTCCCAGGTATCATTGGCATTGTCATAGTTTGGCGTAAATGCAGTAGGAATATTGAGACAGTTGTTATTCAGCGCTTTCAAAAGGAATGTTGTATCTGCGATGCAGTTTTGAGCATCCGTGATTTTTAAATAATAATCATCCTCCCTAAGTCCTGTTAAAATGGAGTCCGTACCTCCGGAATAATCCCATTGGTATTGATAATCACGTACACCACCGGTTACACTTACGGTGAGCACACCATTCTCCCAATCAGGACAGAAAGGATATACCGTGTGCTGCTCATCAATCGAAATATAAAGCTTCCCGGGCTGGGTCACCGTTACCGAAGTATCAGCCATACAGTTTTCTGCGTCTGCAACCCTGAGGGCATAGGTGCCGGCTTTCTGATTGTCCACCACGTTACCAATGACATTTATGCCATTCCAGTAAAAAGTGTAGCCCGTTGTCCCACCGGTAGCATCAAGCATTACCGAACCTTCCATACCAAAGCAGGGAATTTCAGATACTGTGAACGAAGCTTTTAACGGATCGGGTTCACTGACCTCAATGGTCTGATCACTGATACACCCTTCCTTGTCAGTAACTGTAACAACGTAAGTTCCTATTGCTATGCCAGAAACCGATTCGGAGGTATCTCCCGTGCTCCAGCTGTATGAATAGGGAGCAATGCCGTTGGTTGCAATCACTTTCAGAACGCCATCCGAATTGCCATGGCAGGATATGGGCTCCATCACAACAATTTCAACCTGGGCCGATTCATTTTGAACAATGACGGCAGTATCTGCAATATTACAATTGTTGTCATCAGTAATTATAACAACATAGGTTCCGGTGTCCAGGTCAGTAATGGCAGAGGTGGTTGCACCATTGTCCCAGTTATAAAGATAGGGTGCCACACCACCGGAAACCCCGGCCGTTGCGATTCCCAAAACAGTATATGTACAGTTTACCTGGGATATTTCCATCGTCACCGCTAAGGGGGGCGGCGCCTCAAGGGATCCGTTCCAGTTCAGGGAGCAATTGTTCTCATCCGTAATGATGAGGGTATATTGACCCGCTGAAAGATTCTGAAGCAGGGATGAATCTTCAGCCATCGGTATTCCATTTCTGTTCCAGGAATATGCGAAATTTCCTTCGCCTCCTGATGTAAATAAATGGACAGTTCCATTGGTATCGCCCGGACATGAAATCTCAAATCCTTTATAATCAGAGATTGCGGTGGAATCGATTTTCATTGCAGGAGGTTGTGTAAGTACAATCGTATCTGTCACACCACAGTTGATCCAGTCGGTTACCGTAACCACATATTCCCCTGCGGGTAAATTGTACAATTCGCTAGTAGTGTTCCCCTGCTGCCAGGCGTATTGATAGGGTCCGCCGGATACATCACCCCCTTCAGGATGTAAAATAATGGAACCGGTTTGACCTCCATAGCAATTAATGTTTTGATTGCCCGACACTGACAGCGATAATTCAGGATTTAACAGAATTTCATCTGGTTGAAGTAATTCAAAGGTATCCGCAACGAAGCAGTTAAAGGTATCAGATACCATTACCGTATAAACACCACCGGATAAGCCGGTTTGACTACGGGTGGTGGTATCACTGAGTACGCCCCCTGAGATGGATGACCATGCATAATTGTATCCACTTGTGACATGACCTCCGGAAATTGCATTCAACTGAATGCTGCCATCATCTGAGTTAAAGCAACTCACATTGTAGTTTCCATATTGGGAAACAGAAGCCTGGTCGATCTTCAGGGAATCCGGCTGATTCATATCGAGCACAAACGTGCCGGCACATCCTGCAGCATCGGTATATTGCAGTGTATACCGCCCGGCAGGAATACTATCCTGTTCGTTAAGTCTCGTGCCATTGGTAAAGGTAGTATCAAAACCAAATGGTCCGGTCCAATGATAGGTAATGTTCGTCATGCTGTTGTTAACAGAAGTCCACTTACCTGTGTTTTCGCCATTGCACCTGATCTGATAATTGCCATACATTTCGGGAATGGCACCAACATACACTGCCCCGGGCTGAGATATGTCATGAGTGGTGGCATATGCACAATTGTTAGTATCGTATACCTGTAAGAGATAATGTCCTTCAATTACATTGAACAAGGTATCCTGGTAAACAGGGTAGTCAAGTTCATAATCAATGGGAGGATTCCATACATAACGATAATTTAATGTTCCTCCTGTAGTGATCGGGGCAATGGTCCCATCTGCTCCGTGACAACTGAGCGTATCAATGGTTTCAACAATGGTGCTCAACTTATCGGGTTGTTCAAGAAGAATTGTGAACTGATCGGTGCAAAGAAGTTTGTCAGTGATGTTTACTGTATACGCCCCTGCAGTGAGATTGGAAATATCTTTTGTATCCCTTCCATTACTCCACCAATAAGTCAGGTCAAATACATCGTATCCCGGAAAGGCAGTAATCCCTCCTTCGGGTGTTATTTGTATGCTTCCGTTGTTCTTTCCAAAGCACCTTATATTTTTTCCTCCCTTATATATTTTAAC
>Ga0074195_1003577_pt1 | contig 14303 bp, 14 predicted proteins | sample EPASupsiteHSE623_FD_64525 | JGI IMG/M metagenome (GOLD analysis project Ga0074195, IMG submission 64525) | Bioremediated contaminated groundwater from EPA Superfund site, New Mexico - Sample HSE6-23 | ecosystem: Environmental > Aquatic > Deep subsurface > Groundwater > Contaminated ...
GGCGTTACTTGTGCGCGTGGCTGGTCTTTGTATATCTGGGAAACGGACGTATCTGCTTTGATGGGCGCGGCCCATTCTGGGACGTTGGATGGCTTCTCTTCAGTAGGTTGCGGTTTTTCTTCCGCCTTAGTAGGACTTTGTACGGTAGCGGCCATACCGCCAACACCACCACCCAGTAAACCACCAACAAGAAAAGCATCAAAGGCACCTTCAACTAAATCTTGGTCAGGCTTGTACCCTAGCTGCTTAAAGAAGTTTCCTATCACTTCCTGGACTGCTTCTGGCCCACCTTCAACCGCTATTCCTTGCGGGACTTCTTTTGCAATCCGTTTCCATAGCTCTCCGGCCACTTTACCACCGGCATCACCGAACATCCTGCCAAAGAATTTCATACCAGATAATGCTTCAAGCCCACCGGCGAAAACACCTGTACCAACCGTTGTTACAAAGTCGTTAAGCCTGGTTACGTCTGGGTCATCAGGATTTTGTTCTGCGTGCTGCCTTAGTCCTCCATGAGCGAATGCGCCTTCTAAGCCGATACCTGATGCGCCAGCCGCTATCTTTTGTGCTTTGCTTACTTTTGCCGCTTTGTCGGCTACGCTTAGCGCATCAAATCCCTTTTTAGCCGTAGCCAGCTTAGTTGCCCCAGCAACAGGGATGAACATTGACAACAATGTTGGTGCGGCCTGCGAAACATTGGAAGCAAACCAAGATGGCGAATACTTATCCTCAACCGCCTCTTCAGAAGGCTTAAGGATGGCAGATTCTTTGACTTTGTCGATTCCAGATAAAACAGGTTTCGTAACAGATTCTCTAAACTTATCCGCGCCCACCATGTTTGCGCCGAAATCAATCAATTCAACCGGAGCTTGGACCACATCAAACATACCTCTAGCAAATCCGGTTACCGTTTCTTCGACAAGCCCTGTTTCCGATTCGTCATCTTCACGGCTTAACGGCTGCGCCCACTCAGGAAGATTGCTCGGCTTATTATTTAATGGCTGCGCCCATTCGGGGATTTGAGGCATAGTTATCTCACTGAGCTGGTTGATATTTTTTCAATATATTGAGATGATATTCAAGCTCTTTCTTTTCCGGGTCGGTCAGCGGTCTATTTATATTTTTGTATTTATTCACAACAGACATGGCCCCGGCTATTTCATTTTGTTTCTTGGAATCCATTAACCCCTTTAAAGCGTTGCCGATAAACTGGCTAGGGTCTTGCGCTTGTCCTTGTGTGCCTTGCTGAACGCTTGGGGTCGGTGCGGCGTATGGCCCTTGTGCCTGCAGCGCATCTAGCGTTGATCTGCCTGGCGTTTGTGGCGCAACAGGAGCGGCAGGCTGGGCAACAGGTGGAGGCTGGTAATTTGTTGTATTTGTCCGCTTCATCCTATCGGCACTTGACGGGATTTTACCAGCAGGCCCGCTATCAGTCAAACTATTACCCTTCGAATCGAAGTATTCTACCTTTCCGGTTTTCGGGTTAACACCGCCGTAAGCAGCGCCGCTTGGCGCATCGGTAAGTTTTGCAGCCGGAGGTTGTTCTTTTACTTCGACTTCTTCTTGCGATGCCTCTGTGGTGTCTCCACCTTCATATAGCTCTTTTGCCCGCTTTACTGTCCATTGTGACTTGGTAAGCCCACCATATGCTTTCTTGTACGCATCAGGCCTTAGTTTGTCCGGTCCGACAGGATTTAACTCGTTGGCTTCTTTGGCTGCCTGCGCCATGGCCTTATCTTGTTTGGCTGCATCTTGTTCCATGGCTGCTTCGCGGTCTGACTGGGTCGTTCCGTAATTGGCTATGGTTTTATCAATAATGGCGCGGCGCGGATCACCAACTGGAAATTGGCTTTGCAATGATATAAGTTTTCCTAATTCATGTTGAGCAGGTTCTTTCGGTTCGTTTGGCCGCACCTCTGACCTTTTTGTACCAAGATATTCATCTAATGTTGGTGGCCTACCAAGCATAGTTGACAAATCGGTAAACATGCTGCTTGGTTGTGGCGGTTTATCCGGGGCAACGGGCGGTGTATTTCGGTATATTTCTTTTTTATTTACCGTATCGTAAAGCGCTTCATTACCGCCTACTTTAACTGGGTCAGGTTGGGCAGATAGGGCATTTGACTGTTTAACAAGTTGTCCAAGTGATACCATGCCTTCAATGCCTATGCCGTATTTCTGGCCGATCCCCATTAAATCTTGTGCTTCAAGCTGGCCACCTTTCTGTTGATATACATTGATAAGGTCTTTGCCAGCAGCACGCATTTTTTCCTTTTCTGCCATCTGTTGAAACGGCTGCATGCCTTGCAATACTTGGGCAGGGTCTTGCTTATACTTTGCGGCCAAAGCAAACAACTGTTGCGGGGTCATCTCTCCGCCACCCTGGACCATGGACGATAACTCGTTAATCATTCCTTGCTGTCTGTCCTGCGCGTAGTTGTCCCGTATTCCCTGGATTCCCTTGGAAACAGAATCTATTCCGCGTTGATATCTTGTCTCAGGCATTTATTTTCCTCATTGCGGGGTCGTAGGGTTATTAAATAAATCATCCCACAAACCTTGACCTTGTCCAAATAGCTGAAGAAAGCTACCAATCTGTTCCGTATCTGTCGGCCCAGGCGTGGTCGTTGTCGTTGATGTGCTCGGGGTGCCATACCTTAACCCCTGGGTAGCCATGGCCATATCAGATAGTACTTTCAAAAAGTCTATCTTCGGCTTGTTCGGGGCATTCTCTACCCTATAGTTATATCTGGCTTCCGGGGCCAGCATACTCGACGTGAACGTATCACCAGCAGTTTCAGATATAAGATTGATAAGGTCTTTCGTATTATTAATCTTTCCTTTCGGGTAGACATTCATAAGAGGCTTTCCGCCGATAGAAACATTCAGCGGGTTCTTGTAAGACTCCTCTTGTGCGTCTTGAAGCATCCCCGGCAATGTTGCTATGGTATCACGGTACGCTTGGGAGTTTGTGTCCATCGTGTTTGTATAAACATTATTTTCCCAATTCGTATAAGTCTGGTCCTCGTTCAACCAGTCTTGGAGTGAAGGAACATGCACTCTAGTCGCAGGATCAGAAGGCTCTCTGCCCTCTTCCTTGCCGAAGTTCATATAATGTTCGTATGGCTTATCCTTGTAATTCGGATCGGCGGCAACGTCAGGATTTTGCGCAAGATACCAGTCAGCATCAAAGTTTTCACGGGAATGAATATCAGGCCCCATGAGGGCATCCATGAACATATCCCACGCTTCCGAGCCACGGTTCGGGTAAGGGCCTGGACTTACGGTGGCTTCGCTTGATGTTTGCTCTTCATCGGCACCAGAAGCAGCCATGTATGATCCTAGACCAGCAGCAGCAACACCGGCAGCACTCCAAGCCATTATTGCACCTCCAAATTTTCATAATTCCAGATTACACTATTTCCTATCATGCTTGCCATTTTGTATGTCTTTTCTTTTATGCTCATAGTTTCACCTGGTGATCCTGTCATGAAAAATGATATGAAATCAATATTGTTCTTTTTTAAAATAGAGATTGTTCTTTTAATATCAGAGTCAAGCAAGTCTTTTAATAAAACATTATTCCGGTATTCTTCATCTCCTGATTCTATCCCGAAAGCACAAAACTTCAATCCTTTATCAATAAGAAACTGAAGCACACCATCATCAATATCAGCCCGAATATAGCCCATAAAGTTTATATTTATTTGAGATATTTGTTTTAACCAATCATAATTATAATATGGCAATAACTCATCCATGATATATACTAAATCAGGATTATGGGTTTCAACGATCTTCCCTATATCTTCACTAACGGTATTTTTAATTCTTATTCCTTGTTTCAAGTTTTTACTTTCACAAAATGCGCATCTAAAAGGGCACCCTCTACTACTCGAGTATGGGATTATTTTTTTGCCTTTTAATACTGGAAATCCTCTATCAAATTCAAATCCTGTAACTTTTCTTAAATCAATGTCTGAATGTTGAGAAATGTTTTTACATCTCTGTGGACTATCAAAAACAGATTCATCACCATTCAAAAAAAAGTCTGATATATTTTCAGCCTCCCCACGGCATATCCTATAAAATAAAGAGTTATCCACCTTACCGCCCTTCCTGAGATATACACCACCTGCTATTAATGGGATCTTTAATTTTTCAATAAATTGGACAGACATCTCGTAATCATGAATGGTGACAAAAGATACGCAAACAAAGTCAGGATTAAATTCTATTATTTCTTTTTTATATGTTTCAGAGAATGGGATTATTTCTGTCTCTATCCCATTTTTTAAACATTCTCCAGAAAGCAGTGCTGCCCCGTGATTAAAGTTAACCGCGAGCGGATAATATGAAAATGCTACTTTCATTTATTAAGTCCAAAGATAATCATATTCTCTACGCTTCCGTTATGCATATGGCTATTACTTAAAACACCTTCTTCTTTAAACCCAACCAAAATATTAAATCTTCTGACGTGCAACATATGCTCAGGAGTAAACCCGAATATTTTTATACATTTTGTGTTTTCAAACATCCATTGGCAAGCAAGTTTCCCATCTCTTATTGCTTGCCTTCCTCTCCCTTCTGGTAGGACTGAAGTGTGCCCTGTGTATAAATTTTCATCGTATGCCAGAAAGATGAGTACAGAGAAATCATTAGGAGACAACACATAGGCCTTTGTTTCTCTCAGCAAATCATCAGCTAGGATATTTTTTAATTTCTCGGGACAAGGAACACCATTGATAGGAATGTAAATTGAATCGTCGCTTAAAATTCTATTTACTTTTTCCTTATCATCAATAGTGCAGCGCATTTACCCACCATACTCCATTAAGTTTGGAAACAATGAAGCTAACAGCTGCCAGTTGCCAGAATCACTTTGCGAGAATCCGCCTATGTTCTGAACAGCCCCGGCAGTCAACAATGGAAGTGATCCGCGCAACTGTGCTTCCTGCGCCCCCAAAGTATTGAGCGCGTTCATTTCCTGTGTGCCAAGATCGTACTGTTTCCCCAAAATATCCCCAGCCGCCGCTCTGGAAATCTGCGAAAGTACGTCGCTGGAGACGGAAGAATCCAAGATTCCTTTGTTTGCTAAGGCGTTAATCCCTGTTTGAAGATTAGGCAAAAGCTGTTCCCTTTGCAGGTACGGCAAGAGGTTCATTTGGTCCTGGTAGTTGGCCTTGATCTTGCCTCTTTCGGCATCATATATACCGCTGGCTCTGGCATCGAAGGAAGTCGGCGAAAGCATTTGGTCAAGATTTTCCAGCCAACCACCAATCAGTTCAGACGTGGCCCCAAGTGTACCGCTTTGCGAGGTAGAGGGATTTGCGTCTGTCTCCAAATCAAGGTTTGATCCAAGCGTATCATACTTTGAATCCCACAGATCTTTAATATAAGGTGACTGCCCGGCCAGATAATCCGGATTGGTATTCCTGGTGAAATACGTTGACTTCCCGGTCGGGTCGATGTACCTGGATGATTTCCCGGAATTGTCTAGCCTAAGCGTACCGCCCGCCCAATCCCTGGTCGATCCGGGGGTGGCCGTGTCCCAGTACGCGTTCCAATCGTTTTCTAAATCAAGATTACCACTATAGTACGCCATTGCTCACCTCTCCATTTACCACAACACGAAGCCATTCTTCATCTGTGATCAAGATAGCACCTTCAGGTAATTCCGTTATTGTTGAATCATCAATCCAAGTATCATTCAAGAAATATTTCATCACGCATATTCCTTTTGAATCATAACCGTTGAATAAACTTCACTCCCAGCAGCGGCAACATTACACGCTATCCCTAGGCCGTTCGTCGCGACAGAAATTTGTATCGCATGTCTCAGTTCAAAAACCTTTGCGCTTGCAATTACCACTCTGCCAACACAGACAGAACACGTTGAAGTGCTTGTAGAATTATCAGAGTATTCAGATGTTCCGTTGATCGCGATAGCGGCATCAGTCACATTATAAAGGTACGCCTTATGGTTAGCCCCTCCGACACAAGGGGCGGTTGCCCTTATATTATAAGTTCCTGCCGGCAAGGTTATTTGGTTTGATCCCAAAGATGCGCCTGTAATGGTGTTTACTGCTGTGTTTAAAACTCTAGTGTTAGCTCCAGCGGTTGAGGTACCGGCGTGCGTGCCAACTGATTTCACATCCGTAGCAAGCATGTATGGATAAATATACCTACCGTCTCCATATAACCTATTTACCGCGTGAGTATCGCCTGTCGGGTCAGCGCAAGCAAGTGTTTGCGAAGAATGTCCGGCGTAATAGGACCACGAAGCCGTTGAACCGTCCGTTCCTATCGTCTTGCCTGAGTTACCAGTCATTGTGGGGATAGCCGCCGTTGAGGTAACAGCAATGGTTAATGTTTCAGCCGCGCCGTCATTGTTTTCCGTGAAGGTTATATTTGACCCGGCAACCAGCTTCCCGTTCAAAGCACCATTCGTTGTATCGTTTGTTGAAACATACGACCCAACCGCGATTGTCAATGTCTCCGCCGCGCCGTCGTTGTTTTCGGTAAACGTAACACCTATCCCGGCAACGGCCTTTCCGTTAAGCACCCCAACCGTAGTATCATTGGCAGAGATGGTAACCCCAGAACCAGCAGAAACAGCGGCAAGCGTGGTGTCAATAGCGTTTATCTTTACCAGCAAAGATGATTCACCGTCGCGTGCCGCAACAACTTCTGTCTGAACCGCAAACAGTTCTGTTATGTCACCATTGACTTTGGTAAGTAAAGCGGTTGAAACGTAGTCGGTCCCTTGTATGGTGTCTTGCGTCATCGTCCTACGCTCCGAGTCTCCAGATAAATTCCGTCAAAATAGATAGGTGTGTTTCGCGTTGAGAAATCATGCAGGACAATCATGAATGCTTTTGCGTTAATGTTTAACCAGTTCCACAACTCATCAGGCTCAGTCGTTATAACAAAGTTCGCGTCTCTTACCTCGACTTCATCCAGGTCGGCAACTGTGACCGAATCGGCCACGTTAAGAGATTGCGTAGCTGCTGCCGTGACAGTCGAGTAATCTTTATATACAGACAGATCTATATCAGCTCCAAGTTGGGAGAAGGCTTTCAGCGAATACCTTTCTAAACAAATCGTCCCAAACGGCGGAGAGATATAAGAGGTAGCCACCAGATATCTGTTTTCAATTCCATTATCACGGGTGATTGTTGGCGAGAAATAATAAATATGCCCATTATCACCAGCGACAAAGAATTTTTCATCCCACGATCCGAAAGCATATGGTTCAAGAATTGTGGTTATTTCGTACCCAGCAACGTCTGGGTCACCAGCATCAAGCCGAATATAAACAGTTGAATATCCAAGGGTGTCATTGTCTGCGTAATCCCATTCAAGGTTTGTGAGACTTCCTACTGTGCCTTCCGTTATCAACCTGTCATTTAAAACTACATAGTGAGGCTTCTGCAAAGATGGATCACCACCAGCCAATAGTTCGGCATAATATTCATTCGTTCCGTGCCCACTTGCCGTCCATTTGTAAATCGCTGTGTCGGTCAGCCTTTCTCGGGTGAAAGCAAATTCGGTCCACGGGTAACTGGTCCCGTTGTCCGATTGCACAGGATTTTTTGTGTGCCCACATAATACCTTATGATACCCAGCCAGTTTGATAAAATACTGACCTTGCAACGGGTTGTAACCACACACCGCCGATGAAGTGAAATATTGCGAGATGATATTCTTGACTGATTCGCTTTCCGTGAATGTTCTCAGATCGCCGAATTCCTGAACACCGCTTAATGCCTGCGCCCCGGAAAGACCAGTAAACCACACATCATTAACGACCGATAACGATGTTCTGTGTGTGCCCCATACGCCATTAAACAACTGACCTATGGCGTAATCTGTTGGACTTGTTCCGGTCAGTGAAGCAAGATATGGTTGATCCTTTGTCCCAAAAACATACAAGTTCCCGTACTGAGCAACCAAAGCCCCTACCGCATAATTGTTGGCGTTTCCGTCTACCGCGCCAATATACCCGCCACCGTTAGAGGTTGAGAAATCTAGATATGAATTGGCGTTCCCAAACCATACCCAGCCAGGATTATCCGTATCTCCAGCCAGGAATAACCGGCTTGCCTTTACCTGGCCAAACTTTGCTTTAGGAGGTCTTCCAGGTTGAACACCCATCACGGGAGATTCCGTTGTGACATCGTGCCAGGAACCGTCATAATAAGAGGAGTTGCCGCCGCTGGCTTTCGTTTCAGTAGCTACCAAAATATGGTTCGCCGCGTCGCCACCGCTATATACTATGGCAGCGTAGTAAGCCGTATTCAAGGCAAACCCCACAGACAGATCAAACTCAAACTCATTTAAGGTGTAAGCCGATGTGACCAAAGTTGAAACATCAAGAGTTGTGGTACTGGTCGCTATCAACGAACCATCGGAAACCTTATAAATTTTTGCTACTGCTGTACCTGTTGGTGCTAAAACTTTTTTAAGGTAAGCCGAAACACGAGTGATCGGAATGGTATATCCAGTGTCCCATGTCTGGGTTGTAAACTTTACCCCTACTCGCGTGTTAGTTGCGTTGCCTACAATGATTGAATCATTTTGTGTTAGGCCGAGTTGATCAACCTGAAATCCCCTTGATCCGGACCCGTCATCATAACAGAGCAAAACAGATGTGCCGTTATAATATTTTAAGTATGAGCCATCCATCAGAATAGCTACACCGGAGAAGGGGAGGATGGTCGCATCACCAACAAGCGTGGTGAGCAATGATGGAATCTTATTGGCCGGGATATTATACAGCTTATATTCGCTTGTTACTGCCAATTCATAAGAAGTTGCCCCGATCTGGCATTTCTCCATGTACTTAACTTCAGCCGGGAAAGCGGTTGCTGTGTATTTGATAAGCCCTGGCCTTGTCTCAAGCCCGAAACTTTGCGAGTACTGGACGTTGAGCGCTGCGTAAAGCTCATTCGGCCTGAGTTTTGAGGGGGGCAAAACAGTATTAAGCCCGCCCTTGAAATCATTTAAGGGAAGATTTTCATAAGGGGCCTGGCGTCCGCCCATTCTGGCAATGGCAAGAAAGCTCATAGACCGTCAATGTCAAAGAAATCAGACGTTACTTTTCTGCGTCTGGTTCCAAGGTTATAGGTCCTGTTCATGGCCTGGGTCTCTGCCATGCTTGCTAAAACGGCCTGTCTTGATGTATCTCTTTCGTTTCTCTCAAGCAGGTCCATGATTAACCTTCGATGAATGAAGGTATTCCATATCCCATTCCACGGGAGCGTGTCGGTTGCAACCGCTGTCAATTCTGTCAGCGGTTTCCAATAATAGACATGGCAGGTATATATCGCATCAGGGGTATCAATAAACCCCACCTTGCCGTCTTCGGTCAGGTAGTAGTATCTTGGCTCGCCTTCGAGGGTATCGTCTTCATAGCCTAACCCTACGCGGTCAGGTTCTTCTGTTTGGGTTAGATACCATTCATTGCCATCAAGCCACACGCCGTCATTCAAAAAACCTTGGTGGCTGAATGACGGCGTGTACTCTTTGGTTCCATCAGCAAGCGTGATGGTGGAATGCCCATATACAAGGTTCGACTCTATATTAGAGAGTTTATCATGTATCTCATGCAAGATGATATTGACTGCCGCCAATACCTCAGCATCAGAATACTGATTCCCGTTTGAATCGCGGACCTTGTAACGCGCATCAGTTACGACCGTTTGGAGTGTACCCATCTCCAAGCTCCTCTATGAGGTATCGCTGTTCGTTTTTCTTGACCCAGATTTTCATAGTCACCGGGTCATGGTAGGCTTTCATGCCTTCATACATCTTTTCAGCAGCGGCCAAAGGATTCCGCGAATCATAGATGGCGCTGTCATCAGGTATCTGAATAGCGCAGTTATACGCCGCGTCTCGGAGCGACTGGATTTGCACGTCGTCCAGTTCAACAGGATCGCCCGGCGTAAACTCACGCTTCGACCTGATATCATTCACCAGCACAACAATCGGCAGAAACCTATTATTCTCGTCAACGCCCATTCGGTGGACTTTCACCCATCGTTTCGGAGTCGTCTTCGGGTTATACTTGTTGGCCTGCTTTGTTACTGGTTTTGCTTCCTGAATTATTTCTTGGTTCATCGGTTTTCTTCCTCGCATAATTAACCTTTGTCGTTAATGAATTTCTCGTACAGCCCCAGGTGGTCCATGGTCAGCTTGTTTGATTCATCGAGGCGTTTCAACTCCTTTACAATCATACTGGTAACTGTTTCGCCAAGATCAATTTCTTGATCTGGAACACCGTTGTTCCAAACCATCTGGCCGGACTCTTGCCTAAAGTTAAGGGTTTTCTGTTCGGCATCGTCAAATGACAACTTTTCCCGCGCAACCCTTATCAGCTTGAGATTGGTAAAATCTGCCTCTTTCGGAATGAGGCTTTGTGCTACAAGTCTTTCAAGTACGCTTAACTTCATTTTCATCTCCTGTAGATGACCTGGTTGTAACACGGGAAGGCTGGCCAGGAACCAGCTTTTCGCGCCGAGGTCGCTATCCCGTATAAGTGGTTATTTCTTTTTCTTCTTCGGCTCGACAACTTCCTGTTCTCGCCGTTTGATCATTTCCATAATCATTTCTTCTCTGCTTTCGGCCATCAGCTCACCTCTTATGCATTGGCGTTGTAAAGTCCAATGTATCTGACCCCAGCCGGGGTTTTGACACGAATGAACTCTTCAACAGCAGGGGCAGCTTTCTGGTTGTCGTACCAGATATTACCAGACCCAGAAGTTACGCCAGTAAGATCAAACAGATATCCATACTGGTCAAACTGAGTAACCGCCGCGCCCCATGCATTAATGCTAAACACATGAATCGGTACGGTGGCCGAATAACTGGTAGGACAGTTAATCTCAGCTTCAAATACAGCGTAAGTACCAACCCCACCGGCGATTGCTCCACCAGGCATGGTAAGCTCGCCGCAGATAACACCGGCCAATCCAGTAACACCACCTGTAGTGGCCAGATCAAGTTTACCGAATATCGCGTTGATATACGTCCCCGCGATAGTGTTGGTGGTCAGATAAGCCCTGAACACCTCAGCAGATGCACCGATACCGGTGTGTGTCTGCGAAACATCAAGAGACCGTTCCACACCAGTAGTAGCCGCGTTGGTCTGGGTGATGACGAGCTGGTCTTCGCTCTGGTCCCATTTACAGGAACACCCGTTAGTGGCACCGTAAAATAACACATCATTACCCTTGCTGCCGCCAGAAGCACCGATTGAGAGCGTTCCGTTTGTGTCCGTACTTGGATCCCAAAAGACTCCGCAGCCGGTCGTGTCCCCATACAACTTGAACATCAAGCCTTTGGTATCGGCACCCATATATACAGCACCGTTAGTGTCGCCATCAGCGTCGAACAGAACCTTGTAAAGGGCCGTGGTTCCGTACCAAATGAAGTCGCCGGCAGTGGTGCCGGAGACGCCCATCTGCAAAGCAGCGGTTGTACATGCCCCGGTAACTGACAAGCCGGTCGCCGTCGCGCCCGTAACCGCAACACCTGCGGTAGTCTGCGCGGCTATGGTAATACCAGTGGTATGGTTGCCGGAAATATTGATACCAGCAGAAGACCCAGTACCGGCAAGAGAGATTCCCGTAACACCGGAAAAAGCGCTTGTGATACTGATACCAGTTGTCCCATCAGCAGCTATCGTGAGTCCTGTAGTAAAAGCGCCTGTTATGTTAACCGGGGTAGCGCATGCCCCTGAAATAGCCAGACCGGAACCAGAAGCGGACCCGGCAAGGCTGAGTATGTTTGTTCCTGAAAATCCATTAGTAACACTTATTGCCGTGGTTCCGTCGCCTGAAATTGTCAGACCGGTTGTGAATCCACCTGTAATACTCAACTGGTTAGTTGTTGAGTCAGACAGAGTCAGCCCGTTTCTGACATTCATTCCGGCATGGAACACATATTCATCATATTTGTTTTCCATCGTTTTACTCCGAAATATTAAAAGGGGCCGAAGCCCCCTTGTTTATCAGGTCATCAGACCGACATCAGACAGCGGGTAACCCATTTCATCAACCCTGAATATGTAACAAACATCCGAGGTATCGAAATCGGCGGCGGTCGTAGCGGAAGTACAGGCGGCATCGGTATAAGTATAAACCCGGCAATCCTTAGTCTTGCCCTGCGGCCTGGTGATCTCGCCAATATAGGCGTAGTTGCCGTTGGTCTGGTTGTAGACAATACACTTGCCACCACCGGAAACACCAGCAAGAGTGAAGTCAATGGAACTGTCCTCAAAATACGTGTTGCTTGACGTGGTGCCGTCATGCACACCCTTGCAGAAGAACTTATCATCCATGCCAGCTTCAACATGGACAACGGTATCATCAGCCAGGAATGTCGCATCAGACGTGATTACAATACCGTCAGCTTTGTACCACTCATCAGTCGAGATAACAGTCGGGTCGCCGGTCTGTGCGCTGGGAAGGCCTGATCCGTCATCAAACTGGACCAGCTTCACGCCTTTGTCGGTGTTGACAGTCACATCGCCAGCAGCTACGCGGTCCCAACCAGCGTCGTTGCCCATTGCCCGGTGCCAAAACAAACCGACACCAGTTGCAACGGATTTAATCTTTACCCAGTCCGGGGCAAACCCCAGCCTGATAGAAAGGTCATTTGTGTCCATGGTGACATGGACGCCTGAGTATGTAGGATTCATTCATTCACCTCTTACAGATCGGTTGCGCCGTGTTCGATCCGAATGACGAAGTTATCATTCAGAATTTTATTGGTGATAGCAGCCTTCCAACCGGAGGTGCCGACCTGGTCAAGCGGATCAAAGCCGGTTCGGCCCAGCTCCTTGACGATGTTCTTGATGGTTTTCTTCTGGAGCGGGATAGAGCCAAATGCGTCCGCGCCAAAAACCAGAGTGTTGTAAACATCCACATTGGTTGCATCAGCAGCAACAAGGCCAGTCACGCCTACAGCCGCACCACCTGCAAGATGGACCTTGGCATTGGTTGTGGCCATAACCCTGATACCCTTGAAAGTGCCAATCTCTTCCTCTTCCACGTCTGCCTGGGATGCGTAGTTTTCAACCGGAATAAAGCCTGCAAGATTTTCCCAATCCTGCCTACAGTCAGTATGAGTGATGCCGATGTAAGACGGGCGGACCGGCTGAGTAGCAACCTTATCGGTGGCAACAACTTTTTTGCGGACCTTCTTACAATTCAAGCCTTCAAGAATACGGACAACAGCTTTCGCGTCGTTGAGCTGGATGGTCTTGTCAATACTTGTTCTGCCCGCCACGTCGTTTGCATAGCGTACCATTGTGCCGGTGTGCCATTCGTCGCGGGCAAATGTGTCTAGGGTAAGACCGGCCTGCTCGCCAAGAACTTCTGCCATTTCCACCAATTCGGAAGAGGGTGAAGTCATGGAAAGCCAATCTGTGTATCTGATAAAATCGCCGGTCTGAAACAGGGTCGCGTATATATCGCTGACCTGTAGTTTCTTTCCGGTCGGGGGGGTGCCTTCAGTCAGCTTACCGGCTACAGCCAGCGAACCAACACGGCGGAATGTAATTTTAGTTCCGGAATTTTTCGGAACTGGTCGAATCTGAACCCACCGCTGATGCAACAGCGCGGGGGTAGCCCTCATCAACATGGCGCGGTCAAGATAGCCCTGCACGTTGACGTTAACATCACTTGTACCTGTGATAACGGTCATTTATATACCTCTTGCCGGGCTATCCTGATCTTTGTCAGTAGCCCTTTATTTTTTGTAGTTCTGCGTCGAAATCCTTGTTGCTTAACTGCCAAGGATAATCCGCCTTGCTTTTCTCTTGTGGTGCTTCGCCTCCCCCGGAACGTACCCTGAACGAGGGCGTTTTAGGCGCTGCTTGCTGTTTGGCAGGTGTAGCCGTCGAGTGCAGTATTTGGGACTTGGCAAAATCATAAAATTCAAATGCGGCTCCCATATCGTTTTCGATACGGGCAAGCTGCTTCTTTGTCAAAAATTCATCGGCTACCCTACCCAAATGAGGGGCAACCTTATAAAAATTTTCCGGGTCGCGCGACATCAGTATTTGGGCGACCTGCTGAACCTTTGTCTGTTGTGGCTGTACCTGAGCAACCGGCTTGTGGACAGCCTCTTTCGTTTTTTCGTATTCTTCCAGGTTTGCGGCCAGCCATTCTTCCGGTGATTTTGAATCATCGAATGGCACCATCTTGAATTTTAACCTTTCAGGTAACGGCTCCAGTGGCGCACTGCCAGGCTTCATCTTCCCCTGAAGATAATTGTTTAGGACCTCAGCCGCT
>Ga0074195_1003578_pt1 | contig 14298 bp, 6 predicted proteins | sample EPASupsiteHSE623_FD_64525 | JGI IMG/M metagenome (GOLD analysis project Ga0074195, IMG submission 64525) | Bioremediated contaminated groundwater from EPA Superfund site, New Mexico - Sample HSE6-23 | ecosystem: Environmental > Aquatic > Deep subsurface > Groundwater > Contaminated ...
CAGGCACATACGATACCCTTGTAAAAACATATACGAATCCCGAAAAGGAAAACGAGCCCAACAGCTATTATTTCCTGACGACGAATAAATTCAAGGTAAAGCCAAGAACCATCGCACAATCGATATTTATTACTCCTGAATCGAACTACAACCTCCTGGATGTCAACAAAACCTATACACAGATATCCAGTTTACAGGTGTTTAAATATATAAACATTACATTCAGGGATCCCCCGGAACCCGAAACAAACAAACAGTATGACCTGATCGATTGCGATATCGAACTGGCGCGCACACCGCCACAGTCTTTTACCTCCTCCGTGGATGGTACCAATTCAGGAGGCGCTTTCGGCGCTCAGGGAAGTATAGGTTATATCAACCGTAATATATTCAGGGGAGCCCAGCTTTTTAAGATCAATTTCACCGGATCTTTGCAAATGCAGGCTTCCGGTGGCCTGTCAAGCAACTCCTTTTTTAACGTGATCGAATTGGGAGCAAATGCCGGGATTACCTTTCCCCAGTTTCTCCTTCCGATAAAACCGGAAAAGATTTCAAAATATTTTAAACCCAAAACGATCATCTCGGTCGGATACAATTACCAGCATCAGCTTTATTATGACCGGCATATTTCCAATATCTCCTTCGGCTATACCTGGCTGCAGAAAGACAAGATCAATCACATCCTCAATCCGGTTGAGGTATCGCTGGTTAAATTGTTCGCCCAGCCGGAATTAAAAGAATTGATCGACAGTTTCCCCGATGCCAAACTGCACAGTCAGTATTCGGATCACATGGTGGCAGGATTGAGGTATACCTTTACCCTCACCAATCAGCAGATCAACAAGGTGAAGGATTTCATGTATATCAGGGCGAATTTTGAGACAGGCGGAAACCTGATCTACGGGATCCAGAAATTGTTTAACGCACCGAAGCACAATGACTCATATTATACCTTGTTCGGGCTGCCCTATTCTCAATATGTGAGGCCCACCATCGACGCCAGGTATTACGACGTGATGGGCGACCAGTTTTCACTTGTTTACAGGCTTTATGCCGGAATTGGGATCCCATATGGCAACTCAAACGTGCTTCCATTCGAAAAGTCTTTCTTCGCGGGGGGCGCCAACGGAATGCGTGGCTGGAAAATGTATACCCTGGGTCCCGGGACTTATAAAAATCCACTTGATGAGATGAGCTATAACCAGATTGGCGATATGCAGCTTGAGGCCAACATCGAGTACCGTTTCCCCGTTTTTGACTGGATCCGCGGGGCCGTATTCATCGACGCGGGAAATATCTGGCTGTTGCAGGAGACGAAATCACTACCCGGAGGGAAGTTCCTGTTTCCCGGATTCCTGGGTCAGATTGGCATTGATGCAGGATTAGGCTTACGGCTTGATTTTGATTTCTTTGTCATCCGTGTTGACCCTGCCATACCCATCAGGGTTCCATCTTATCCCGAGCCCGACCGTTGGTATTTCAACAAAATGCAATTGGGGGATATTATATGGAATTTCGGCATCGGGTATCCATTCTGATTCCCCGGATACGGTGTTCTTCCAATTCCCTATCTTTATTGCTGTGTGATACTCCGGCTTTTGAATTTGCAACTATAATCGAACTCCATCGCCCAGTAACACTGCAACAAACCCTGATTACTCTGTTAATCCTGTTAAGATGCAGTATATCAGGGATGCCAGATATTTGCATCATTCCTGTATCCGGCCATATTCTTCTTGTACCAATCCGGATAAAGGGTTCCGCCCGACTCGGCCCATTCAGCAAAATGATTGTAGGCGCTGAGGATACTTGTCATCTCCCAAGGATAATCGAATAACACAGGGATATTAAGGGCCCAGGGCAGGTTGGTGTCTGTTTTATAATATCTGCCCTGCGCCGGGATGGAGTTGTCGTCCATGGTTCCGAAATAGGTACAGTCCTTTGCAAGGAAGGTAGGTGCATAATTGGGAAGGTGTACTTCGGCCTGACGCTCCATATTTCTGATTATAAATGGATTATATGGTGCCGTTCCGATTTCGGTCATCAGTTTCGGATTCGCCAGGTTAACGTAAAGTGTCACTGTTTGAGCCGTACCTACCACTACATTCCGCTCTGTATTGAAAAAGGTTGAAGTCCGGGTAAACAAGTTGTCGGCATCGTCATAGGCGATTACAACAGCTTTATCCGTACTCGCAGCTTCTACTCCATTGCTGGCAAGAGTTATGTAATTGTGCTTGAAATTGTACCCGGTAACCGAAGAGATGTCATCCGGTTTCAGTTGATCAAACTCTATTCCGAAGCCATTGTAGAAACTTGCGCCAACAGCTTTCACATTCAGGGTGATGATAATCTGTGTTACTTTGTTTTCATAATTGGTCGCATATTCGAACTTATATGCTAAAACCAGGTCATTAAAGTCGTAATCCCCTTTACCCGGCCAAAGGTCTTCATATACAGCGGTTCCTTCAACCACGTTGGTTACCGGGGGATTAGTACCGCCACTGCATTCACCTGCAGGAATATAGTTGGTCATATTTGCAAAAGAGACAAAGGTGGCGCCGTTGGTAAAATGAGGTGCGGGATCTTCATTGTGATATAAAACACCATCAGTCTGGGCAGTTTCAATAGCGCCCGAGATCTTTGAACCAGATCCGGTAAAATCAAGGTTGCGGGTAACCGTAATGGAGTTTAAGGAACCTGGAATATCAACGGCCGTTCCTACAATCTCCTGGGTCACTTTCATATCATAGGTATTGATAATCGACTGATCAATCAGGTATAGAAATCCAGTACCACCCTGATCATAAAATTCGCCGTCGCACAAGATATAGCCGGATTCATTTGTAAAATTGCAATTATTCAAATGGAAGTCACCATGAACGATCAGCTTGCATTTATTCAGAATATCGCTGTTATTGCAGTTCATTTTGCCGAAAACCTCGATGACCTTGTAATTTTCCACCCAGTTTATCGCATTGAAACCGTCCGTACTTGTCTCGTCAACATTGCAGCCAATATAGCCGTAGTTGATCAGCTTCCCGTTATTCCCGTTCATGTTTGCCTTACCATAGAATAAAATGGTACCGCCCGCATAATTTATCAGCTGGTCCTGGCCGGTATAATTACCATCTATGTGGCAGGTTCCCCAATTTGAGAAGGTGGAGTTAGTCTGCTTCGAAATCTTGACCGGTGCGCCTGCACTTCCGAGAACCCCTGTGGATGAAACTTCAAGATAGCTTTGCGTTGAATTATCTCCCATGGTGATATCACCGAAATAGGTTGTTCCGCAGACTATTAACTTACCCTTTTGAATATCTACATCACCTGTAAAAGTATTATCGGCAATATAATAGGTGCCACCGTCCTTGATGGTCTTCTTTTGACTTCCTGTTAATTTAAATCCTGAGGGAGGATTGCAGTCCGGGCCGCCATCAAGGGTTCCTGAAGCACTTTTTACACTGGGTCCCTGGAAGATGTAGTTGACCACATCCGTTACCGGAACCACTGCAAGCTGGCTTGCCTGTCCTGATGGTGTAAGCTGGATGTACAAACTCTTGTAAGCCGTAGGAATTACCATGAGGGCAACCATGGGCGAATTGTTTCCCGTATATCCCCTGTAAATTACCTCCCCACCCTTTGACGGATCATCATTAAATATGGAGATGGCGTTATGGGGCTCGCTCACACCGGGAATATTCATTCCCAGGTTCAGTGTCACTTCACGGGTCATCTCCCAGTTGAATGTGCTGGGAACCTTGAGGTCATCCATGGAAGTAACCGCAGAACCCGAAGGCGTTTCAGTATCTTTGTGACAACCGGATAACATGAAAACAGACAGGATTGCGATGAAGACAAAGGTTAATAATGGCGTTCTCATAACCGTTGGTTTATTTGGTGATTTATTCATTCGTTCGTTTCTTGTTAATGGATTTTTTAATTTCAGATGCAAATATACACATACGATCACCGTTTTCCAGTGCCAATTCGTAAATGCAGCACAATATCAGCATACTGTATCCGGAATTTTTGTATTTGTAACCGCGGCGCCCATGAGGTTCTCTATGCGTCGGGGAATGAAAATCAAACCATCTTTCTCATAATGTATGCCATGAAGCCTGGGATCATTCCCTTCGTGAACAAGTCACGGTTATCATGAATATAACCCTCAATGGGTGTGGCCTTTCTAGCCAGCAATCTCTCAATCGTATCTGTTACAAGAGATGCATTTCCTTTCCTCCAGGCACGTAAATGGCAGAGGACCTCAACCTCAAGACGCTCCCGTGTCATTGTTTTGTCAAATTTCATGAGCATCCTGGCGAATTGTTCCTCCGAAAGATTGACATAAACAATTTTTTTCCCAAGGGTTTTTGTAAACCGGGCTGCAACTTCATACAGATCCATCGCCTCGGGGCCCGACAGCTCGTAATTTTCTCCCTCATGTCCCTCGGTAGTCATGAGCAGGGCCGTTACTTCAGCAATATCTTTTAACGCCACCAGGCAAACCTTTCCATGGCCCGAGATCCCGTAAATGGCACGCATGTATTTTATGGATTCTTTCATGGATGAGAGGCTGGTTTCCAGAACCGACCCCGGTGAAACCATGATCTGCGGAATGCCCGATTCTTTGATGGCATCCTTAACTTTTAAATGCTGGGATTCCAGGATGTCCCCTTCATGCTTCACGGTGCCGTAGATTCTTGTGATCTGCTTAACACCCGATTGCTTTGCCAGGTTCACAAGGGCGATCTCACGTTCGGCAAGACGGTGATCCATCGGGCTCGACAGGAATACCGAATCAACGCCGGTCATAACTCCATCCAGGGTTTCCGGGCGGTCGAGATCAGCGGTCACGATCTCAGCCCTGGGATCTTGTATCCCGCATTTGTTGCGGTCACGGACCATCAGGCGAAGGGTCACATCTTTCTTTAACAATTCAGTGGCAACCGCTTTGCCGAACATGCCGTTGGCAGTTGTGATAAGAATTCTCTTCATGGCAATATATGGTTTGACAAACTATTAGAATCGATGAAAGAAGCTCCTTCCGCCGTCACTAAAATCTACCCAAAACAAATATAATAATAGGAACGACCGGAACCCTGAATTTTTCGGGATGAATGGTGAATTTATTAATAAATTTGAGCATAGAAAACATGAATCAACCAACCTTCCATCCAAGCATGAAAAAGTTCCTTTTTCCCATTGTTGCAACTGCGATCGTTCTGATCATCATTGTCATCCTTTTTTTTCTTGGCAGCAGAAAAGAGAAAGCAGGCCGCCAGGAGGTCCTGGGCGATATCCCGGTGAATGTTTTTAAGATTAAGAAGCAAATGTTGTCCAACCTGGTCAGCATGGTGGGGGTGATCAATCCAATGAACGATGTGGAAATCATCTCCGAAGCCCAGGGCGTGGCCCGGGCAATCCACGTCAAAGTGGGAGATCCTGTCAAAAAAGGGATGGTCTTATTCGAATTGGATGATCTGGTGCGACAATCAGATATGGCCAAATCAGAGATAAATTACTTCAAGGCAAAACGGGATTTTGAACGCAATAAAACACTGTACGAACAAAATTCTATTTCTGCAGCCCAACTTGATCTATCGCGGCTGGATATGCAATCGGCCGAAAATGAAATGACCCGTTCGCAAAAAGCACTGGATGACACGAAAATAAAAGCGACCATTACCGGAACTCTCAATTCAAAAAAGGTCAACGAGGGGTCATATGTGCAGTTAAATTCTGTAGTTGGGAGTATTGTTGATATCTCGACGCTCAAGGTTCGGGTGAATGTTTCAGAAAAGGATGCTTTTATGCTTCATCCGGGCGATTCTGTCGATATCACCACCGACGTTTACCCAGGCCAGGTTTTCTATGGTCATGTCGATAATATTGCTTCCAAGGCGGATGATGATCATACATTTCCTGTGGAGATCAAACTGCCTAATTCATCGGATAATCCACTGAAAGGCGGAATGTTCGCCAGGGTGAATTTTACTTCTATCACCTCACGCAACACCCTTGTCATCCCGCGCGAGGCTTTTACCGGAAGTGTCAGGAATGCACAGGTGTTCATTGTGGAAGGAAACATCGCAAGGCTTCGAAAAATCAGCATCGGACGTGAATCAGGGCAATATCTCGAAGTGCTCAATGGCCTGGAAGAGGGAGAACTTGTCGTTACCAGCGGTCAGAATAATCTTACGGATAATGTGAAAGTAACAATAATCACCCATGACGATCACTGAATTAGCTATTAAACGACCCTCGTTTATCATTGTCATTTTCCTTGCGCTGGGGCTGTTGGCAATTTTCGGATATTTCCAACTGGGCTATGAACTGCTGCCAAAAATTGAAGCTCCATATGTTACGGTCCAGACCATCTATCCAGGCGCCTCCCCCGGAGAAGTCGAAAACAATGTAACCAGGCTCATCGAAGATGCTACATCCGGGATTGAAAAGGTAAAGAACATCACTTCATATTCTTACGAAGGATTATCATTGGTCGTAATCGAGTTCTACCGTTCGGCCAAAATTAATTTTGCGGTCCAGGATGTGCAGCGAAAGGTCAATGAGATCCTCTCAACACTGCCGAAAGATGCAAAAACTCCATCGCTGTTAACCTACTCGGCAAGCCAGATGCCGGTTCTCAGGCTTTCACTCACATCGAAACTGGCTCCTCCAAAGTTTTACACGTTGGTATCGGACCAGATTAAACCGACCTTATCGAGGGTTCCGGGTGTAGGAAATATCGTCATCACCGGGGGATTGAAACGGGAGATCAGGATCAATGTCGATGCTCAAAAGGCCAGGGCATATGGTTTGGCGATCAGTCAGATTGCCAATTCCCTGTATGCGGCCAACCTCGATTTCCCAACCGGGAAACTGATGGATCCCTCGTACCAATATGTGGTTCGTGTGGCCGGGAAATTCACCTCTTTGGAGGAGATGAATAACCTGGTAGTGGGATATTCAACCCAGGGCGGAGAGATACGCCTCCGCGATATCGCCGAAGTTCAGGATGGAACGGTCGATCCGACCAGGATCAGCCGCTTCAATGGGATCAATGCGCTGGGATTGGAGATTCAAAAGCAAAACGATGCCAATATGGTCCAGGTATGCGGGCTTGTTCACAAGGAATTGGCCCGACTGGAATCTGATTACAAGGATATCGGGTTGCATTTCGATATTGCCGACGACCAAAGCGTTTATACCATGAAAGCGGCCCATGCGGTAATGGAGGACCTTGGGCTGGCCATCCTGCTGGTTGCCATGGTGATGTTCCTTTTCCTGCATTCATTCCGCACTTCTTTGATCGTCATGGTATCCATTCCTTGTTCACTTACCACCGCCTTCGTGGTGATGTGGATATTCGGGATGAGTCTGAATCTGTTTACCCTGCTGGCGCTGTCTCTGGTTATCGGGATCCTGGTCGATGATTCCATCGTCGTGCTGGAAAATATATATCACCACCTCGAAAAAGGAGAAGAAAGATTTACGGCAGCCCTGAAAGGTCGGACCGAAATTGGATTTGCCGCTGTATCCATCACGTTTGTTGATATCGTGGTTTTTGTTCCACTTGCGCTTACCACCGGCCTTATCGGCGATATTGTCCGCGGATTCTCCATCATCATTCTGGTGTCAACGCTGACCAGTCTCATGGTTTCGTTTACGGTCACGCCCATCCTGGCATCCCGTTTTGCCAAGCTCGAATCATACAATTCTGATAGCTTGTTAAACCGTTTCGGACTTTATTTTGAGCGCGCGTTCAATTATATCACCGGAAAATACAGCCAATTGCTGCAACTGAGCTTACGACACCCAAATAAAGTGTTGTATCTCGTTTCATCTGCCTTGGTCATCACCCTGATCATTCCAGTTGCCGGCCTGACCGGATTTGAATTTATGAAAGAGACCGACCGCAGCCAGTTTTCTGTCGCCCTTGAATATGCACCCGGAACAACCCTTGAAAGCAACAACCTGCAAACACAGAAAATAGAGCAAAAGATTGCCTCCATTCCCGAAGTGATCAGCATCCTTACCAATGTTGGCAAAGGGGGAGACGGAGTGTCAAGCGATAATCAGACTGAGATCATTGTTTCCCTTTGTCCAAAGGAGCAGCGAACATTGTCGACTGCTCAGCTGGGCAGAAAAGTAAAGCAACTCACCTCCGATATTCCCGGGGTAAAGGTGTTCATCAACCAGATCGGGTTTACGGGTGATGTTTCAGGAGCTCCCGTGGTCGTCGAAATCACCGGGGTCAACTTCGACAGCATCATGAAGACGGCAGACATGGTTGCCCAAAACCTGAGGTTAACTCCCGGAGTAACCTACCTGAAATTCTCTGCCTCCAGGGGCAATCCTGAAACCCGGATCGAGATTGACAGGCAAAAAATGGCGGCATTGGGACTCACGGTCACCGATGTTGGAACCACCCTGCAGATCGCCCTCACCGGAAATAACGATTCAAAATATCGTGACGGAACAAATCAATATGACATCCGGGTATCCCTCGACAAATTCGATCGGACAAATCCCGATAATATCTCCCATCTTACCTTCATCAATCCGAAGAGAGAAATGATCGAACTCCAGCAATTTGCAACCATCTATCAATCTTCAGGACCAACCAAACTGGAACGAAAGAACCGCAATGCCATGACCACGGTGAGCGCCTACACCGATGGATCTCCCAGCGGATCGGTAATCCAGGCATTCACGGCCAGAATGGGTGACACAAAAGCCCAGGGTACGCGAATCAACTTCGGCGGGGACCAAAACGATATGATAACCTCTTTTCTCAGCTTGCTTGTCGCTCTTTTTGCAGGTATCCTGTTCGTCTATTTTATCATGGTAATCCTGTACGATTCATTTTCGTACCCATTTGTTGTCTTGTTTTCGATACCTGTTGCCATGATCGGGGCCATCCTTGCCCTTGCCCTCACCGGGAACACGATCAATGTCTTTTCTATCCTGGGAATGATCATGATGGTCGGACTGGTCGCGAAAAATGCCATCCTCATTGTTGACAGGGCCAATGAACGGCGGGCTGCAGGTGAAACAATCCGTGAATCGTTGCTGGATGCAGGGAAAATGCGTATCCGGCCGATTTTTATGACCACCTTTGCGATGATCTTTGGCATGTTGCCAATCGCTACGGCTACCGGAGCCGGAGCTGAATGGAAAAATGGGTTGGCCTGGGTTTTAATCGGGGGGCTGACCAGCTCGATGTTCCTGACCCTGATCGTTGTGCCGATTATCTACGAGAAAATGGCAAATTTCCTGGAGAGAAGAAAGAAAAGAACGATAGTTCCGGTTAATAAAGTTGAAAAACCAAAACACAAAGGCACCCTGAAGCTGTTGCTGATCGGAATGCTGATAATCACAGGGGTTCACCAAATAAATGCACAGCAATCTTTGTCATTCAGGACCAGCGAGATCAAAATTGCCGTGGTGTATGATGGTCCGGCCAAAATCAATGACGAATTTCAGGCGATTGTTGTCCAGGAGATCAGAAGTCTCATGGCAGGTCAGGTCAAGGTTGATTTTTTGGATCTTTCCCTGACAACGGGCAATTGGACTACCTCAAAAATAGCATCGATCAATACCCATTTACTGTCGGATACAAGCATAGACGTCATCGTCTCCATGGGGGTACTGGCTTCCAACGACCTGGCGCGTCGCAAAAATTTCGCGAAACCCGTCATTGCCGCGATGGTACTCAATCATCAGATGCAGCACATTCCCTGGAAAAATGGCGCCAGCGGCGTACCAAATCTGTCTTATATCCAGCTAAAACCCTCACTCGATAATGAGCTCAATGAATTGAAAAAAATCCTTCCTTTTAAATATATCTCCCTGATCGTCAGCAAGGATTATTATGATGCCCTCAATCCGGGGCATCAGCCGATCTATAATTTCGATACGATTTCCGGCGTAAAACTGAACCTTGTACTGGCGGATACCTCTGCCGATGCGATATTGAAATCGATTCCCAAAGATGTGGATGCCGTTTACCTGGATGCCATTTTCCGTTTGCCATTCCCCGAATTGACCAGATTGATCGACTCCCTGAATGCCAGGAAAATGCCCAGTTTCGGATTTGACCAGACTTTGGTGGAGGATGGCGTACTTGCTTCTGTTTATCCCAGGATCATCGGCCGCTTGTCAAAAAGGGTTGCACTGAATGTGCAGCAAATACTGCTGGGTCAGAATGCTTCGACTCTACCGGTTGAACTGCTTTCCGGGAAAGGATTTTTCCTGAACCTGGGTACCTTTGGCAAGCTTGGACTCAAACTGATCTCCTGGGATCTGTTTACCGAAGCGACCATCGTCGATCTGAGGAAACAAGATACAGCGATCCAGTTTATTTCACTTCCCGACCTGATCAATGTGGCACTGGACAGTAACCGCGACCTTGTAGCCAGCAGATTTGATGTTCTTGCCGGTTCAAAAGACATCAACATTGCACGCTCCGCGCTCCTGCCTTACCTCAATGTGAATGCCACCGGCACGCTCAATGACAAGGTGAATTACATGCCCCCGCAAACAATTGTTGCCAATGCCAGCGCATCTCAGGTGATCTATTCTGAGCCGTACTGGGCCGACCTGAAAGTCTCCCAAAACCGGCAAGCCTCGAGGGAGGAAGATCTGAACAACAAAAAACTGAATGTGGGAAATCAGGTGGCACAGGCATATTTGAACATTCTGGAGAACCGCAACAATTTTTATCTCCTGATCAACAACCTGATGATCACCCGGTCGAACCTGGAAGTCTCGAAAATGAAGAAGGAGTCCGGTTCAGCCGGCGAAGATGAAGTGCTCCGGTGGCAGATCGAGGTGGCCCGGTCGAAGAAGAATGTCATCGCTTCGTATGCCGCCATTTCCCAGGTTTCTTATGAGTTGCTTCAGCTGGTTCATGTCAAGTCCGTTACCGCGTATGATCTGGATGAGTTCCGTTTGGAAAGAGCCGGACTTTTAATCAGTGATTCGGCGTTTATCAAGAACCTCGATGACCCCATCCGGTTGCAAAAGCTGGGGGAGTTTCTGGTAAAAGAAGGGATGGATAATGCTCCCCTGTTGCGTCAGTATAAATTTTTGATCGAAGCCCAGCAGCGTGCCTACCGGTCAGCCAACATCTCGCGCTATATCCCTACAGCATCGGCTTTTGGCGATTATACAAACAGATTGTACTATCCACCCTATGAGTTGCCGGGAGGCATTCCGGTCAACTACCCGAATTATGCCTGGACGGTTGGCGCCAAAGTTGAGATTCCTTTGTTCACCGGATTAAAAAACAATGCCTATGCACAAAAGTCCCGGTTAATTCTTGCACAATTAAAGAGCGAAGAGCAATCGGTAGCTGACAAGCTTGAATCGTCCATTCTGTCCAATCTTTCCGCCCTGATGTCGGCCTATTATGATTTCAAACAAATGAAAATAGCTGAAACCGCGGCTTCAAAGAATTTCGAAATCGTAAATAACCAGTATTTGCTTGGAAAAAAAAGCATCCTGGATGTGTTGGATGCCCAGCAACAGAACCTGACCACCAGCATCTCGGTGAATACCGCCTACAGCACGTTTATCAAAAATTACTTCAACCTGCAGCAATCTCTTGGACGGCTCGACTACCTGATGACCGAAGGGGAAAAATCGGGTTTCAGGAAACGGCTTGAGGAGTTCATGAAACTCTGAAAATCATTATTCTAGCCAGAATTGCCACTGAAAAATGAAAATTTAGGAGAATCTTTTATACCTTTGTAAGAAATGTAAGGATATGACTACAATACAGGTAAATGAAAGGTCCAAGGCAGGAAAAGCGTTGATTGAAACAGCGAGGCTTTTGGCAGAAGGGCATAAAGACGTCGAAGTTATAATTGAAGGTAACATTGATGATACTGTATTGTTGAAAAAAATGCTTGCTGCAAGGAAATCTGGAATAGTTGAGCGTGAAAAAGTTTTGGAAACTTTAAACGGTATAATTGAAAAATGAACCAGGTTTTCTATTCCTCGTTTCACCGTGATATTAAAAAGATAAAAAATAAAGTTTTAGCACAAGCAGTCAAGGACTTTATTGAACTCACCTCTATAGTCGATTCCTTTTCAGGGATACCCAACCTGGTTAAAATGAAAGGGCATTAAACAGCTTATCGTTTTCGGATCAATGATTACAGAATAGGATTTTTTCTTGAAGACAACACCATATATTTTTCTGCATTCGATCAACGGAAGAATCTTTATAAACGCTTCCCATAACCTCAGTCTTACGAATTAGTATAGTAAGCCAAGAGGTCAAAAAACCAGTCAACCCCCTTTATATTCAATTATAAAGTCCACCGGGAAGGAAAGCAGACAATCAAATATCATTTTATCCACCCCGGGAACCATAAAAATATCAACACTCCTTAATGAAACTGTCAAATATCCTCTGTGTATACTGTGCTGACAATCCTCCCAGTACAATGGATTTCTTCACACTATTCTCCTTACACTCCAACTGATTAGAACAGGCTGTAGTTGAATATGATATTTATTGCTACTGTTTAATAATCTTCACAGTTTCAGCCTTATCTCCAGAGATTACACGGATAAAATAAACTCCTACTGGCTTGTCTGATAAAGAAAACTCAATCTTGCGTTCTCCATTAACGACTTTGGAGAGTATTTTATCACCCCACATGCCGTAGATATTCACCCCCACATCATCAGGCGGCAACTCTCCGATGAATTCAAGTGTGAATTTTCCATTGGTAGGGTTTGGGAATATCTTCACATTTAACAGTGCAATGCCCCGTTCTGGTTCACTCTCTCCTGAAATAACTGCCGGCAGTGATGGGGACACGCACCATGGGCCTGAAGGTGCGATATAACCATGCATATATCCGTTATGGTAAACCCGGGTTCCTGGTTCGTACACAATATTATTTCCTGCAATGAAAGTGGCTATGCCACCGCTCATGACCTCGAAAACAGAGCCGTTACCCGCCACGATGATCGTATTTGTGGCATTGTAACATTGAGGTTGACCTGAAGGTACCGTGATATTCACCACTGATATATTGGATGTAATCGGACCCACACTCATGGTAATCGCATTGGATGTGACCGGATTTTCTTCCGTACACATCTCACTGGAATACAGGATACATTTTATTACATCGCCATCTGAGGGAGTGTAGATGAAAAATTGATTATTTGTTCCCGAATTCATCCCGTTGACCTTCCATTGATATCCCGGAGAAATACCTCCGTTGACCGGTAAAGCCGTGTAAGTGACAGGCAGTCCGATTATGGATGGATTTGAGGAGGCAATGATGGAAACACTCACCGGGAAATTAGGATAAACGGACATGGTTAATGGGTTTGAAATAGCCGGATTTCCTGTTGCACACGCATTACTGGATGTCAAAACACATTCTATCACATCATAATTCACCGGGGAATAATAAAAGTTAGGATCATCGGGCCCGGTATTGTTCCCATTCACCCTCCATTGGTAATGGGGATTTATTCCGCCATTTTGGGCTGTTGCAGTGAAGCCGATCAGAGAATACATACACAACGGGTTGGCGCTTGCATCGATGTTAATGCCTGCCGTAACATATGGATTTACCTGCATTGTAACGGTATTTGAAGTTGCCGGATTACCGGAAACACAGTTGACATCAGAGGTCAGTATGCATGACACCAGGTCGCCATTTACCGGGACATAATTATAAACCGGGCTGTTGGCTCCAACGATAACTCCATTCACTTTCCATTGAAATGACGGGAACATGCCCCCATTCACCGCAGTGGCCGTAAATATTACACTGGATCCAGTGCAGACCGGATTGGCCGATGGCGCCAGTGTAACGCTGACCGGCAGAGGCTGCACAACAGTTACCTGAACCGCATTGGAGGTTACCGGATTCACTGCCGGACAGTTTATTGCCGAGAGCATCACACAGGTCACCATATCCCCGTTTACAGGAACATAACTGAAAACGGTGTTGTTCGTCCCTGCATTTACTCCATTCACCTTCCACTGGAATGACGGGGATAATCCCCCATTGGTTGGAGTTGCAATAAAAATCGCTTCATATCCTGCACAAACCGCTGGCGTATTTGCTGCTATGGACACACTCACCGGCAACAGGTTATTTACCGTCATCGGGATTGAATTAGACACAGCCGGGTTCACTGAAGGACAAATAGCATTCGAGGTAAGCAGGCAACTGACAACATCTCCGTTGACAGGAACATAGGTAAACAAAGGATTGTTCGCCCCCGTATTCTGATTGTTGACTTTCCACTGGTAGGCCGGAT
>Ga0074195_1003580_pt1 | contig 14273 bp, 12 predicted proteins | sample EPASupsiteHSE623_FD_64525 | JGI IMG/M metagenome (GOLD analysis project Ga0074195, IMG submission 64525) | Bioremediated contaminated groundwater from EPA Superfund site, New Mexico - Sample HSE6-23 | ecosystem: Environmental > Aquatic > Deep subsurface > Groundwater > Contaminated ...
TGGCCATTAATCTTCTTGACGCGAGTGAATGATTTCAATGTGCATATTTAGGCACATAATAGTATTTATAGATTTCGTTTGAAGATAACGAAAAGCACCTTAGTATGCCTAAATCATGGGGAGATTAGGAAAAAAGTGCCGAGCAAGCATTCGGAATCGCAAGACTCGCGAAACAGTGCTGCTCGTCATTATTAATTCAAAATTCTTTCAGAACGGATGAATCACATCATTTTGCACTGGAAGTCCAACTCAGCATCTCCATCCGTTGTCAGGTCTACCGTCTTGGTCTTTGATACATAACCGCTCTTGGATACGGTGACTGCAACCAGACCCGCAGGGACCCCTTCCAATACGTACTCACCATTTGCATCCGTGCTGCTCTTTATCACACCTGATGCCGAAACCGTGGCATCCTGGATAGCGGCTGCTGTCTCCGCATCTGAGACCTTTCCATAAACTGTGCCCGTATTCGTCATAGTCTTGGGATTGATCAGGAGTCTGATGAAGTCCACAGCATATCCGTCCCCTGCGCCGGTGGCGGGATCGTCGACGTAGATGTTGAGCACGCCGCCTGCCACATCACCCAGGAACTCGTCTGGGATCCGGACAGTTATCAGCTTGCCAATTGGGCCTGTCTGGACCAGAGAGTTAAGAACTTCTTCCAGGAAGGGAGCGCGCCTTCCGTTTATTTCCACCTGAAAGTTGCTCTTCCACACCGGGGCCTGGAAGTCGTCAACAAACATCTGAAGGACGGCTGATTTAACTCTCGTTTCTCCAGGATCATATTGCATAACAATGGCTTGCGGAAGGCTGTCCGGGCGGCTCGCGGTGGATACATACCCGTCCCGACCGGCTGGGGGATGGCCATCATAGCTTGTTCCCACCATAATCCGGTCGGTTCCTGCCGGATCGCCAGCATCGGGTTTCCAGGGATAGGAATGAACAGGAGTAGAGAGGCCGGAGAACACGTCAAAACCCTGGGGCCAGCCAAATCCCAGGTTATCGCTATCTCCAACCTGGAAGATGAGTTCGGCATCGTTCGATTCTATCTGATGCGCTTGGTCCGAAATCCGGGTAGATTGCGGAGCGTTGTCTGATGGTTTGCTGGACGATTCATTCGCCAGGCCGTTTGATATCTCAGTTGGCGGCTCATTTGAGGGCTCACTGATCGCTGGACCGGCCTCAAGCTCGCTTGAGCCCTGCAGGATATTTCCTATCTCTTCATTCTCCCGCAGCCAAAATGTAGCATCTTTTTTGAAAAGTTCGCTCTCACTGTCCTGCTCCAGGTAGAGGTGGAAATTTCTATGCCTCAGGTAGTAGCCTGGATAGTTATACGATTCAAAGGAGAATGCCTGGGGATCTGCCAGCCCAGGTTTTATTTTAAAGGATGCCTCCTCTTTGAAGAGCTGCCCCTGCTCTTCAAATGCCAGCTCCAGCCGCATGTCTTGATGTCTGAGGAAGTGGCCTGGGAAGACAATGGAATCAAAGGAAACATAATCGCTATCATTTCCCGCCAGCCCCGGAACAATCTCAAAGGCGGACGAAAGCTTATCCCAGGCGGAGGAGGATGGCGAAAGCTCTATCAGGAAGCTTTCAGGGTTGAGAAGATAGCCGGGATAGTTGTAAGACTCTATCAAACAATTTGGTGGATATTCACCGGCTGTGCCCTGGGCAGGTAGGACGGGGAGAGTCGATAATAATAGCAGGATCAATGGCAGGATCATAAATGCCCTGGTCGCCCATCCCGGAGCCCGAATCAGGTCTGATGGCTTTTTCGCAGCATTGTTATTTTTCATTTTCAGTTGCCTTCCCGGCACAGCGAGCATTTGTAAATCACTCACAGTTACCACCACCGCTTCTCAAAATCAACTTTCCAGTACTCGTCCTTTATGGAGTTCTTGATATCATCAAGTACGAATTCATTTCCGCCCAGCTTCTGCACAGCGTCATACTGTGCCGCCAGGCATTTGCTTTCAGCTTCCGTCCCGGAATAGGCCTCCTCCGGCACTGTTGATCCCGGATTCTTGGCCTGATAATCCTGGTAGAGCTTGGAATGGGCGGCATCATGAACGATGGTTCCCGCAAGCATCACGGGGCTCATTGGGCTTTCCGAGCCGTATTGCTCAACCGACGCCTTTCCGATCTCGAAGCGGGGTGGATTCTCGGCTACATACATGCCTGATCCTGATTCCACCACTTTGATCACGCCGATATTTTTTGCCACCATCTCGTATTGCTTGGGTGCCTTTTCTTTGAGAATATTCAGAGCTTGGGTGATCTTGGCCACGGATTCGCTGTCTCCGATTATCTGGGGCATCGAGACCGGAGCTTGGGGAGTCTTGGCATCTGGAAGAAGTTCCGGCTTTACCCACTGCGAAGCCTTGTCCGTCAGAGGCGTAGTCGACGGCTTTGGACTTTTGGCCGGTTGGACTCTTTTCAGCACTCCTTCCACCACGACTCCCCTCGATCCCGCGTTATAGCTCCCTTCTAAGCTGATGGTGAAGCTTGCTGTTTTAGCGTTAGACTTCAAGGGCAGAGTAACAGTGAATGGCTGGCTCATGGAGTTTCCATACAAACCGTCCTTGGGGAACTTTTTTTCATGGAAATTCTTGCTTTCCTGTCCTTCCGCGCTTACACTGACATCAATGGTCGCGCCCCAACCATTTGTAGCGGTAGCTACGCCGGAGATGGTTATCGCATTTCCCTCGAACGTACCGTCGACCGTGCGGGAAAAAGTAAAGCCTTCTGCGTCCACGGGAGTGCCTAAAGTCGCTCCCGCGACAGAATAGGTTATCTGCAGTCCGTTAAAGGGCTCAGCGGGAAAGACATCCGCCAGGACTGCTTGCGAGAGCGCCGCAAGGAGCACTAAGATAATCGTCGTATTTTTCATTAAATGCATCGACAATTTTTCCTTGTTCATGCTATCCACCTCATAATTAATTATTATCTCTATTTATGAGATATTTCATTTCTGGAATATCAAAAATACGCTTGGTTATTGATCTCTAAATCTCAATTATGCTTTCCAACCCACTTCTAAATTTTAGATTATTATAATTATATAGTTAAGCGATTTAGCTTGCAGATATTATAAATACTCGCGATAAGAAACAGCTTTGATCCAGGTCGTGCCTGATTGTCGCTTTGCCTGGGCGACATGTGCGGCTTGATTTTTTTGCTTGCTCCACCTGCCGGGCATGGCTGGCCATGAGCGGCCATCCCGCGTTCCGGACGATATTCTGGAGACGGCGGTTATCTCAGTGCTGATGGAATGGAACTGATAGGAAACGGCTCCCAGCAGGATAACCGGCAAGAGGAAAACGATAGAGAGCGATTGGGAAGCAGACTTTGGAAACGACTGAAACCGGAGTGTGATAAGCATGTAGCCTTGTCCGGTCCAAATGCATTTCTGCCCGATTGGATTATGGGAGACTTTTCCATTCGATCGGTAGATATCGTTATATTATTGCTATTCATGTTCTAAATTGACGACCCGTCCTGCTCCTTCTTCTTTGGTCCTTTTTCATGTTTTTCGGTATTCATTTTCTTCTTCAGATTCTTTTCGGTCTGCAAATAAGATACAATAGCAGCAATCTGGTGTATCATTAAATCCGTCCTCTCATTACCATCATTTTCATGATCCTACTGCTTTTTATACAATTCCACGACCTATGAGTCTGAGATTCAGATCCGAGGTAATCGCAATATCTCAGGTTGAGGCACGAAGCTCTCCTAGTGAGAATTGAATATCCGGGAATACATATTTAACGCCAGCAAGGCTGCCCCCCTTTCTTTCGATCCATATCCTTAATAGATCTTCCTGCAGCCAGTGGGCCTTCCGAAACCTTGAGGGCAATAAAATCATTGCTAATGCTAACTAAGATCAGTACTGCAATAGGTCTACTCAGAAATGCAGCCTTGGCGGCGTGGTTGCCCTATGGTCTCCCAGCCCCCAAAAAAATTATGGATCATGTGGCGGTGTAACCACCGTCTATGATCAGCTCGCTCCCGGTCACAAATTTGGCTTCATCCGACACCAGGTAGAGTACTCCATAGGCAATATCGTCCGGCTCGCCGATGTGCCCGATGGGATGCTTTGAGTCGAGCTGCCTTTTTAGTTCTTCGCAACTCAGTCCTGACTTCATGCACTGCTCCTTGAGAAAGTTCTCTACAAGAGGCGTCCAGATGAAACCGGGATGAACGGAGTTGACGCGAATATTGTCCTTAGCGTAAAGCAAGGCATCGATCTTAGCCATGACCCGGTTGGCGGCTTTGGTGGCATGATAGGCGGGAAGATCGGGGGCTCCGATTATGCCGTAAATTGAGGAGATGTAGACGATATTTCCGCTCTTCTGCTTCTGCATATAAGGCACAACATACTTGGTGCAGAGGAATGCACCCGTGACGTTCACATTGAAGACGCCTTCCCATTCGGCACGAGTGTATTCATGAGTTGGCTTATTTGGACCAGCTATGCCGGCATTATTCACAAGGATATCGATTTTGCCGTATTTTTCATAGACGGCTTTAACCATCTCTTCGATCCTCTTCTCGTCCGTTACATCAAGCGGATAGTAATCAGCCTTGCCTCCGGCCCGGACGATCTCTTCTGTGACCCTCGTCCCTTCTTTTTGAGATCTTCCTGCGATAATGGATACAGCTCCCTCTCGGGCCAATATCCTGGCAATAGCCTCGCCAATGCCGTAGGTGGACCCTGTAACTATGGCAACTTTTCCTTCCACACGTCCCATTAAAGACAACTCCTTTTTCTATACTATTATGGGAGTGAAACTTTATTAAACTGTAGCATCAGCAAGCATGCCATTGCAGACAAACCTGGCAGACGAACCTGATAAGATAATCAAAAGAGCTGATAAAAGGGTCGTGATCCAAAAATAGGTTGAAATTTTTAAAGCTCGCATACAGAGATCTATCTTGTGAACAAGTTATAATCGGGACGCATCATCGAAATCAGCATCCAATGATGCGAGATGCAGCCGCAGACTAAAATTACAGCCTATAACTGATTCACGACCGATAAAAGCGGAGAGAGTTAATGCGTGACGGTCGATTGCAGCTATCCGTGGCGGCGAGGCCCTGGCAGGAATTTTTCACCAAGGATGAGCTAAACGAGATGCATGGGCCCGAATATTGGAAAGAACCGGATCGCATAAGGACTGGATCGCATAAGGACTGGATCGCATAAGGACTGGATCGCATAAGGACTGAATAAGTGATATTTCTGATATCGCAAGATAGTTTCATTGTCCTTGCTCCAACGCTTAAATCATCCTTTAGTCTTGTTTTCAAGAAAATGGCCCGGCAAACCCATACCTTATAAAGGGGTAGCATCCAAAGAACTTCCCTCAAAATACATTTCAAGATGATTCCGGGCGATGCAGCTCTTGCTGGACGCCCGGTTACTCAAGAGGATAACAAATGGCAACTATCGAGGAGCAGATCCAGGCGCTGGAAGAAGAGATCTTCAACACCCAAAAGAACAAGGCCACCGAGCATCATCTGGGCAAGATCAAGGCCAAGATCGCGAAGCTGAAAGCGCAGCAGGAGCTGCAAAAGATCAAAGGCGGCGGCCAGGGCAGAAGATACTACATCAAAAAGTCGGGCGACGCTACCGTGGCATTGGTCGGCTTCCCGTCCACGGGCAAATCAAGCCTGCTAAACCTGCTGACCGGCTCCAGGTCCGAGGTTGCCGCATACCAATTCACCACCCTTGAGGTAATTCCGGGCGTCATGAAGTACAAGAGCGCCGAGATCCAGATTCTGGATATGCCCGGCATTATCAAGGGTGCGGCGAAGGGCAAGGGCCGGGGCAGGGAGGTCATAACCGCGGCCAGAGCCGCAGACATCATTCTGCTTTTGGGAGACGTTTTCAACTACAACCTGAATGTCCTGGAACGGGAGCTGTATGATGCCGGGATCAGGCTGGACAAGCAGCCGCCCAATATTCACATCACTCAGGAAAAGAAGAGCGGCATCATCCTGCGCAGCACTGTGAAGCTTACCAAAATGACCGAGTTCGAGATCGCGGATATCATTCGGGCTTACGGCATTGTGAATGCCATAGTCACCATTCGCGAAGACGTCGACACCGACAGCCTGGTGGATTTCCTGGCCGGGAACAGGGTTTACATTCCAAGCGTCGTGGCGATAAACAAGTTCGACCTCAGATACGGAGGCGTTGAGTACAAGATCCGGGATGAGCTGGGGCGGGACTACCTGCCCATCTCTTGCGCGACGAATGAGGGCGTGGAGGAGCTGAAGGATCTCATTTACGAGCGGCTGGGATTCATCCGTGTCTACCTCAAGCCCAAAGGCGGAAAGGCGGACATGGAAGAGCCGCTGGTGCTCCTGGACGGCAGCACGGTAAAGTCGGTCTGCGAGCATTTGCATCGCGATTTCGTGAACCTGTTCCGCTACGCCCTCGTTTGGGGCGATAGCGCCAAGTTCCCCGGCCAGTCCGTGGGCCTGGAGCATGAACTGAGAGACAGCGATGTGCTGTCTATCATCACCAAGAGACGGTGAGCGCGGAGCTAGAGTCGTTTTTGCGGTCGGGGTCATGCGCTCGCTCGCGCGCAGCCCGCGCACGCGCGGTCCCATGCGCGCGCCTGCCTGTGCGGCCCCGCGCGAGGGCGCGCGCGTGCGTGGCCTTCGCGAAGGATGGAGCGCGGCAAGAACCGGGACTTCGCGAATAGTACTTCGCGCGAAACGGAATCTCACGCGAAGGCGCGAAGGGGCGCGAAGCCGGGCAATTACTACTATTCTCGTTTTCTTAGCATCTTTTGCATCGCGAAAAGATATCCGAAATCCGAAAACGGCAAATGCGATTGCTGTGCCATATGTCATGCAAGCGCCCGGAATCGAAGAAAAGACATAGGAGGGATGGCAGGAGCCGGACATCTTTTTTGCTCCTGCCAAGGCGGAAGGATAAGTCCCCACTCTCCTGCCCCGCCAAAATGTCGATTATCGCCGAAGGTATTAACTCTTTTTTTCATGTAGAGGTTATGTAGGTGTGATATAGGTTGCTTATGGGTAAGATGAATTAGCTCTTTGTTCTTCATCATGCTCATCTCATATCTCTTGCTTTTTTTGGGCTCATTTGATTTTGTATCGGCATATAGGTGGATTCTAATCGCTTGATGTTGCTTTTATTATGTCTTATAATCAATCTTTAGAATCGAATAGTTTTTCTATTAGTTATAGCTATAACGAAAACAATGAGAGCGCTAACTTATCACGAACTGCTATTTTTTCTAATCACTCTTGCCGCTGTAATTTTAATTGCGACCGCATCAATGGTATTTGCACTAACCGATTTGGATTATAGTCTCGGAAAATCGAAATATGGAGAATCCTTCGTCTCAGATGAGGAGAGCTTTCATGGCGCAGATTCAGCGTTTCTTTCCATAGATGATGACGGAAATTATATTCGGATTTCAGTAACCCTGGATGAACCACTCTCCATCGAAAATCTCGATCAGATGGTCATGTGGATCGATCCGCAATTGGGGAACGGCATTGTTCAATTGGATCTATTCATGGACGGAGACAGGAGCGACAGTTATAACAGTAAAAGCTCGCAGGACATAAGGCTTCGCTCTATAAAGGAATCCTGGTCAGATATGGAAATGATTCAAAATGAATGGAACGAATTAGACGGATTTGATCTGAATTTTGAAAAATATGGAGACAAGACATTTGCATCCGGTAATCTTCAAGACTGCTTGGATCGGCTAAAGGAAGTCAGCTTAGTTCGGCTTTACATCACGCTCTATAAAGATGGAAGCGTTCCCACAACATCTGCGTTTTTTGATTATTTAAAAATCGGCAATCAGGTCATCAGCTTTGAGCCTCTGGAGGAAGAAGAGATCAAAGACGGCCCCGCATCCGCCAGTCCCGGAGGCAAGATCACCTACACCATAACCTATGGAAATAATCAATTGGACCCCGTGGACCTCGTGGTGCGCGAATCCTACGATCCGCGCACAACCTTCATCGAAGCGTACCCCGCGCCCGACCCCGGCACGAACAACGCCTGGACCTTCCACAATCTCGCGCCCGGCGCGCACGGCCAGATCACCGTCAAGGTGAAGACGAAGAAATCCACCTGCAAGGCCAGCATAAACGGCGCGGTCTCCGGCACCGGATACACCTCCACAAACAGCTTGCTGAATACGAATTTCGAAAGCTATCTGGTGACCAACAGCGTAACCATCTCTGCAAAAGGCTCATCCGGCGAGTCGAATCTCAGCGCCTCGGTCACAACAACCATACGGCCCATCGACGGCTCGGCCCTGAGCTTCGGTGAGCACGGATCGGGCACCTTCCGCTCCAGGGAGAAATTATCCTATTCCCCCTCCAGCATCTCCGTCAGTCGCACAATAAACGGCAGCAGGTCTCCCGTTTTCCTCAACCTCTCGCATCATGCAATCCTGCTCCCGCTCGCCTGGTTTTCCGGACTGCAAGGTGAGAATATGGTTCGAGGTATTCGCTGGGACAATCAATTCTACCAGGCGGATCTCCTCAACCTCAGCTACAGTTTGCAGTTCTCCAAATCTCAATCATTCCTGGAAACCTCGTCACATTTCCGGGGATGGGCGGACATTGCTAACTCCTGGCCCGGAGCCGAAACCGATCAACGGTTCGTCGGGCAGTTTGACCTGGCCGGCAGTTCCCGTATCAAATGGTCCAATAAAAGCTCAAAGACGCAGGACGCGGGCCTTGAATGCTGCCCGCTCATCGAAGGGTGGCAGGAGCAGGAATCTGAAGGATGACCCTGGAGATTCATGCGACTAAAGGGGAATTTTCAAGAACCAAAAATCAGGAACAGAGGAACAAATATCTGAGCTTCGCGTCTTTATCGTCTATAGCGCCTTCGCATGAATCGGAGTCTCGCGCGAAGCCGCAAAGGGCGCGAAGCCGGGCAAAAAACTCGGATGCAGGATGTGAGCTGTCAGATCGAAAATTTTATCATGATCCTGCACTATCTTCTTTTTTGATCGATATGCCTTCTTCCTGGATTAGACATGATAACAATACAATCGCATCTCTTCTGCCGATCATGCTCTTTGTCGTTTTCGTCTCAGAAATTGCAGCCGCCGACGCATCCCTGTCATCCGGATTTCTCAATTCCGGCTGCGCGATTGACGGCTACCGGCTGAATTGCAGCAGCCTGCAACTTGAAGAGCGGTTTGGCTGCTACGAAATCGCCAATGCCTCGGGAGCGCTGGAGGGGCTCGATCCACAGCTTCCCATTGTCGAATGCTATAGTCGGGTGATCGATGGCGGCGACCGGAGCGGTGAACGTAGCAGCGACGGTGGCAGCGACCAAAATGGACTGGTTCGCGTCGGGTGCATGTTGCCCGCGTACAGAAATTATATTGTAGCTATCGATGGCGATTTCCGTCTGATCGAAAGCAAGGAGGAGTTCGCGGCATTATTCGCGCCGGTCCGGTCGCCTGATGAGGCGATGGCATTTGCTGTAGCTTTGACCGATTCGTTCCCGCTTTATGACAGGGTCGCGCCCGAGGGCTACTTCCAAGTCTCGCCGGCTGCAACTCCAAGCTCTGCAGAAGAAAAGGATGGGGCGTTTGCGGTTCACCTTTTTGATCAGCCGATCTGCGGCTGCAGCACACATCCTTACTATGCGGTTGATTATCTCGTAACCAAAGAAGGAAACGTAACGGAACTGTCACGCCGGATGGTTTACGACAGCAATAACCAGATCTGCTTTGACTAAATCCGATGTGCAATTTAGGGCAAAGCGAAGAGATGACCGAGAGGATGGAAGGAAAGCAAAGCAAAAGCAAGGCAGAAGCAAAGCAGAAAATGGCCAATAATCATCAATATCGCGCAGCAGAATGATAATTTCCGATAGCTGAAGTGATAAAGCCGGAATGCCTCACGGCTCGATACCATCCTTTTTTATAAAGGTAGCTCAAACCTACTGCCGGGGATGTTAGATGAAACCTCTGTTGATTGCATTGATCTTTGTATCCCTGAGCATGGTTGGAATGCCGGCAGCCTGCGGATATGAGGACGTTGGAGGCAGCTATGGCTCATCATGGCTGGAAGAGCACGGCACGAAACCAGTATCCACTATTGAACTGCAGAACAACCTCTGGAATTGGGGCTCGGCACCCAAAGGATATTCGCTCTACAACACAGTTCTCTACCCGCCGGGCTATGGGCCGCAGTGGTATTATCCAGCAACTCCTTCCGGATTGTCGCCTGTTGTCATCAATAACACTCAAGCAACAAATTATCTAACAGGCACGGCGCAAACAAGCAGCTCTTACATTGACCCGTGGCTCTTGTCTCAGCTCTCGGGAAGGGAAATTATCTTCATCAAAGAACCGAATAGCTTGCTATTTTAATTTACTCTTTTTTAAAAAATTGGGATGGATGCAAAAATATGAATCTATTCTAACCTGAGCAATTTCATATTCATATTTTTTATATCTATGTATCGCATACTCCCAAATGAATGCAATGGAACTCTGATAAAAAAAGGTTAATATTAGTAATGCATAATAATCGCATAAGAATTTTCAGGTGGAGTGATATTAATGGGATTTATATCGGAGTTCAAAGAATTCGCTATGAAGGGCAATGTACTGGATATGGCGGTGGGCATCATCATCGGCGCGGCCTTTGGCGGCATTGTCAATTCACTGGTGAAGGATGTTATCATGCCGCCCCTGGGATTGATGCTGGGCAAGGTCAATTTCTCGGACCTCTTCATCTCTCTGGACGGGAAGACGTATGCAACGCTGGCGGCGGCGCAAGCGGCAGCAGCTCCGACCATTAACTATGGACTGTTCATAAACACCATCATCAACTTCATCATCGTGGCGCTGGCAATATTTGTGGTCATCAGGCAGGTCAATGCCATGAAGCGCAAGCCTGCGCCACCTGAACCGAATACGAAGAGTTGTCCCTACTGCATGGAGAGCATTCCTAAGGCTGCGATCAAGTGCTCGCACTGCACATCCGATTTGAACGGCTAGATGCTCAAATGGCCTGAAAACGCACAGCGTGCATTGAATTTTCAGCGAGCATTTTGAGCCTGGGATACATTTTTTTCCCGGAATCCATTATAATTTTCCCAAACCGGATATATTGGTGATGTGTATCTCTAATTCAGACCTGTTAATTGAATATTGGATTGAAGACTTGGAGATGACGGACCAATTTCAATTTGCAAATCAATCGGATGAATTGCTCTATTCTGACGGCATCTTCAGCGATTATCCAAGGAACGCTCTCGGCATTAAAGCCTGGACGATGATGATTTTCATGATATCAGTTAAGGCAATGGTTTCTCCAACCGGGACAAAATTTTGCCGGAGCATAAATCTGTAATTATCCGCACATTTTTAAAGAATATTAAGAAGAATGAAAAGCATTAAAAAGGTGAGCGATCTTTTGCTGACTAAGCCCCTTTGGAGAATAATAGAATAGATGCTTAAAAGTGCCAGTGATTCGGAATTTGACCGCCTGCAGACTGCAAAGCCGGGATCGATGATTGCCGCGGAGAGCGCAGCCGAGATCGTCAGAATGAACAGAGATCTGATGCTGGCCAATGAGATGCTGCAGGCAAAAATCGAAGAGCATAAGCAGGTAGAAGGTCTGCTGCGGCTGCAGCGCGACCTGACTGTGGCGCTCAGCCATTCCCAGAACATAATCGACGCGCTGGATGTGATATTCAACGCCGCCCTTCAAGTGGAGAGCATCGACTGCGGGGCCGTTTATATGGTTAACGGTTCCGGCGATGTGGAGATGGTTCTGCACAAAGGATTATCGAAAAAGTTCATAAACGAATGCCGTCACTGCGATAAAAATTCCATGCGCGCCAAAATCGTCAAGGCGGGAGAGTGGATCTACAGAGATCGATCATATATCGAAAGCTCTCCTTTTGACGATCTGCGGGAAGAAGGCTTGAGTGCGGTCGCAGATTTTCCCATTTTGCATGACGGCTGGCCTATTGCTGCTATGATTCTGGCATCCCGCTCTTTTGACGAGGTTCCCAAAAACGCCCGCATGGCCCTGGAGGCTCTGGCGGCATCCACCTCCGGCATTATCGCCCGCATCAAGGCGGAAGAGAGAATGCAGGAGAGCGAGAAGAGGTATCGCGAGTTAGCGGATTTATTGCCCCAGACGGTATTTGAGATAGACCGCAATGGAAATGTTATTTTCGCCAACAGTTTCGGCTTGGAGGCCTTCGGGTACACTTTGAAGGAATTGAAGGGCGGCCTGCATATGCTCGATGTGATTGCGCCACAGGAAAAATCAAGAATTACCGCAGAATTCCAGTATCCGAGCGTCCCGCCGTCAAATCCGCTGATTGGCGCTGAAGAGTATCTCATGCAAAGAAAGGACGGCAGCATATTTCCGGCTATGATCTACAGCGCCAGGATCATCAGGGATGGAAATCTGGTGGGCTGGAGAGGCATTATCACCGATATCACAGAGCGCAAGAAATCGGAAAAGGCGCTGAAGGAAGCAAAGGATGCCGCAGAAGAAGCCGCCAGGGCAAAGGCCGAGTTTCTGGCCAACATGAGCCATGAGATTCGCACACCCATGAACGCTGTCATCGGCATGACCGGCCTGCTGCTCGATTCCCATCTGAACGCAGAGCAGAAGGAATGCGTCGAGACCATCAGGAGCAGCGGTGATGCTCTGCTCGCCACCATCAACGATATCCTGGATTTCTCCAAGATCGAAGCCGGTCGGATGAAGCTGGATCGACAATCATTCCGTTTGGCCAAGCTGATGGAGGACTGTCTGGGGATGACGGCTGCCGGTGCCTCTCAAAAGGGCCTGGACCTCAGGTGCAAAATCGATAAACGATTGCCTCAGCTCATAGTCTGCGATCAAACGAAGCTCCGCCAGATCTTGATCAACCTTCTCGGCAACGCGGTCAAGTTTACAAAAGAGGGATCAATCGAGCTTTCGGCCAGCTATTCGCCTGGCCGCTCAAATCTTGAAGATCGTGCCAGGCTTGAAATTCGCAGCAAAATAGAAAATCATGAAAAAAGTGAAAAATGCGTCAATATCGAGAGCTGTGATAATGACTCGAATAGCAATTTCGAAAAAAATTTTGAAAACATTTTCAAAGGCAATTTTGAAAGCAATTCTCATAATAACTGCGATAGCAATTTGGACGGCAATTGGGCTAATAACTGCGATAAGAGCAAAAAAGATGGTGAAGATTTGGCCGGCAAAATATGCCGGATCCACTTTGCCGTAAGAGATACCGGGATCGGCATACCGCAAGAGAGGATGGGGAAGCTCTTCCAGTCCTTCAGCCAGGTGGATATGTCCATCACCCGCAAGTACGGAGGCACGGGCCTTGGGCTCGCTATCAGCAAGAGGCTGGTCAATCTCATGGGCGGCAGCATCTGGGTAGATTCGACGCCGGGCAAGGGCTCCGTCTTCCACTTCACAGTTCCCGTAGAAACCATTTCACCAGTCGAAATGACGGATATGGTGAAATCAGAGGCATCAAAATATTCGCCGGTCAAAGGCAGAGATATCTGTTGCATCGATTCCGCCTCCTTCGATGAGGATCATGCCGATTTGCATATACTCCTGGCCGAGGACAACCCGGTGAACAAGAAAGTGGTCTCGCAGATGCTCAAGAAACTGGGCTATCAAGCCGATGTGGCATCCGACGGCAGAGAGGTCTTGTCGGCTCTGGAGAAGCAGCATTATGATCTGGTGCTCATGGATATTCAGATGCCGGAGATGGACGGCCTGGAAGCGGCGAGCCGGATTCGCACGCGTTGGCCGGCATCGGAGCAGCCGCACATCATCGCTCTCACCGCATATGCCCTGGAAGGCGACCGGGAAAGGTGCCTTGAGTCGGGTATGGACGGCTACATAAGTAAGCCGGTGAGGCTGGAGGATCTGAGGGAAGCCCTCATGCAGAGCACGGAAAAAGGGCGGAAATGATTCAGTGAACAACGGCCCGGCAAAATCAAATTCGCTGCATTCCAGATTTCCCGCGTATCCAATCTCCCCTGTTTGTGACCTTTATTCCCGTTGAATCAACTGCAAACAACAGCATCGTTACCAGCATCGTTACACGGTATCCGTATCCAGGAGATTGTCTCGAGATTCGCTCATGGAGCCCACATCCCGCAGGTAAAACCTCTTATCTGAAACATTTTTATCTCAGTAGGGCTTTCTGATATCGAAAGGGATTGAAGGGGTCCGAATGAAGCTATCAACGCTATCGGTCGATCATCTGG
>Ga0074195_1003581_pt1 | contig 14258 bp, 15 predicted proteins | sample EPASupsiteHSE623_FD_64525 | JGI IMG/M metagenome (GOLD analysis project Ga0074195, IMG submission 64525) | Bioremediated contaminated groundwater from EPA Superfund site, New Mexico - Sample HSE6-23 | ecosystem: Environmental > Aquatic > Deep subsurface > Groundwater > Contaminated ...
CTGTGTCAGTTGATGCGAAGTCTTCAAGCGTGACCTGTACGCTGTCCGCAACCGGCGCCGCAGAGTCAAGCTGTGCGGACAGCGCAAGCGAGCCTGCCTTTGCCTGGGCTACAAGCGATTGCGTCGATATCACGTTGCGAAGAACCACCATATTCCCTGCCGCAAGGCCGTTGTATGTTCCCATCTGCGCCGCGTACTGCTGTTCGGTGTTGATTGCGCTTACGACCGATGACTTGCCCGCAGGGTTGTCGTATGCAAAAGTGAGTTCGTTGAGGTAGTCCGCGTTGGTCGGCGAGTATACGTTGGCCGCAACGGCCTGCGAGAGCTTGGTCAGCGTGTCCGTGCTTTGCATGAGCCTGTAGCGCGCAAGAGTGGACTGCTCTGCGGCCAAGTCGTACGCATCCGTGGTTCCCGAAGCCTGTGCACCTGAATAAAGAAGCGCCTCAAGCGCTGCAACCTTTTTTGCGGCGATTGCCGCATTGGCCTGGTCTTGGGCAATCATCTGTGCGCTTGCCTGTCTTGAAAGGCCGTTTATGAATCCTCGGATGGTGGCTTCCACAATCTGAGCGACGCTGGAATCCGTCTGGTCCACCATCAGTCGTATGGTCGCCTGCTGGCCGCTGTTGATGGAATCCTCAAACCCCTTGGGTATTATCACAACTGCCTTTGCCTTGCCCTCGTCCAGAAGCGTCTTTGCCTCGGACTCGCTGCCCACGCTGTACTTGATGCTGAGAGTCTCAAGAGTCTGCAGCTGGGAAACCACCTGGCTTGAGGCGAGGCTCTGGTCATTGTCGACTATCGCAGTTGCAAGGTGTTTTGGAGTGACGCCGGTTGTTGAGCCGAAAATGGCTATCATTACCAGCGGAAAGATCATCAGCGCTATCAATCGCGTTTTGTCGCGGCGCAGCACCATGTAGTTCTTGACGATGATTGCCATTATCTTGTCCAAGTCAATGAGCTTCTCGTCAGCGTCACGCTTGTTCTTGGTCTTTTCTTTGCTCATTCTCTCAAGTCCTTCTTTGTAAGCTTGATGAACACGTCCTCAAGGGTCAGCTTGCGTATGCGTATCTCGCTTACGGGCTGCTTTCTTTTCTTGAAGAAATCAGTAAGCTTTCCGAACATCCCGTTCCCGTCAGACACTTCGCACACGAGCTGGAAGCCGTCCTTCTCAACCGAGTGCACGAACGAAAGCTTCGAAAGCTCCTCGATGGTTTCCTTGGACACGTCGGGCGCGCCTATTTCCGCAATCTCGTACTTTGAGACCTTGCGCTTGAGCTCGTCAGCGGTGCCTATTGCTATGATGTTGCCGTGGTCCATGATTGCGATGCGGTCGCACAGCTTCTCGGCCTCGTCCATGTCGTGGGTGGTGTATATGACCGTGACCCCTTTCTTGTTCAGGTCGCGGGTTATTTCTCGCATCGCAATCCTGCTCTGCGGGTCCAGGCCGGTGGTGGGCTCGTCCATGAAGAGAATGTCCGGCTCGTGCAAAAGGCTTGCTGCAAGCGAGAGCCGCTGCTTCATCCCGCCAGAAAACCCGCCGGATGGCACGTCGCGCTTGTCGTAAAGCGTGACTGCCTTCAAAAGCTCGATGCTCTTCGCCCCGATTTCCTTTTCCGGGATTTCATTGAGCTTTCCTATGTACCACAGGTTCTCCATTGGTGAAAGTTCCTCAAAGAGGGAGAAAGACTGCGGCACCACTCCGATTCGCGAGCGCACCTTGGCGGGCTCCTTGGCGACGTCGAACCCGGCGATGATTGCGGTTCCGCTGGTTGGAGCGGCCAAAGTCGTGAGCATCTTGATTGTGGTGGTCTTTCCCGCACCGTTGGGGCCGAGGAAGCCGAATATTTCGCCCTTCTTGACCTGCAAGTCTATGGAGTTGACTGCGGTGAAGCTGCCGAACTTCTTCTCAAGCCTGTGGGTCTCAATTTCAAACATAAAAAACACTGGAAACGGTTGTTGGTGCCTGGTTTTGGCCAAAGGGCTTACTTGATTTTGTTCAGAAGCTGCGCGGCCATCTCGCGGACCCCGTCCGCCTTGAGGATTACCATCGCGCCGGGCATCTTGGACATCAGCACTATCTGGTCGCCGGGATTGATGTCCAGCCATTTGCGGGCCTCTTTTGGTATGACTATCTGGCCGCGCGGGCCGAGAATGGCGGTCGTCATTACTCCGTGGCCGCATCCGGGCATGAGCGGCATCATGAATTGTGACTTCTTTGATTTGTTAGTCATATCCTACTATTCATACTTTTCATATTAATATGCTTTTGCCTTTTCCGTCTCCGCAGGTCTGGAAACGCCTTTAAGCGCATCCGGCCAAATGTATTCCAATGGACTTTACGGAAATCCTCATCCTCTCCATAGGCCTTGCCATGGACGCCACCGCCGTTTCAATCACCCTGGGTGGCCAGGAGGACTACAAGAAGCAGCACCGGCTATTCACAACCGCCCTGATGTGCGGCCTGTTCTTTGGCGCATTCCAGGCGCTGATGCCCGCGCTCGGATGGCTGCTCGGCTCCGGCGCGCGCCAGCTTGTTTCCGGAGTCGACCACTGGATAGCGTTCATCCTTCTTTCCGCAATCGGGCTGAAGATGCTCTACGACTCGCTCTTTGGCAAGGAGGACGAAAACGAGCGCAGCCTTCCCACCTCGGTCAAGACCTTCGTCGTCCTTGCAGTCGCAACAAGCATCGACGCGTTTGCGGCAGGCGTGAGCCTTGCGTTCCTCGACGTCCCGCTCTTGGCCGCAATCGCCACAATCGGCGTAGTGACCTTTACGTTCTCGTTCATAGGCGCCTATGCAGGCGACCGCTTCGGTGTGATGCTTGGCAGCAAGTTCAACATAGTCGGCGGGATGGTGCTTCTTGCAATCGGACTCAAGATACTCCTTTCGCACCTCGGCATCGCCTAGACCACTCTTTTTATTTTCAGAATCAGTAATGGACGCAGGTATTCCCCATGTTAGACCTCGACCTAATCCTCAAGATTTTTTTCCTCCTTAGCCCGTTGTCATCAATCCCCCTGCTTTTCCTTGCCTACCAGCAGAAGATGAACGTGCGAAGAATCGCGGTGCACTCCGCAATACTTGCGCTTCTAATCTCCTTCGGCTTCGTGGTCTTCGGGCCGCTGCTTTTCCAGGTCTTTGGCATCAGCCTGGACTCGTTCCGCGTTGCAGGCGGGGTGCTGGTGTTCCTCATGGGCCTGAGCATAGCCCGCGACACCGAGCACAACTATTCAAAGATGAAGGCGGACAACCTCATCAACATGATTGCGACCCCGCTCCTTGCCGGGCCCGCCATACTGTCTTTTTTGATAATCAAGACCGCGGAGCTGGGCTCAATCCCGGTCATTGCGAACCTGCTTTGCGCGTTCGCGCTGGTCGCATCCCTGTTCCTGCTCCTTGCATACCTGATCAAGCACATCAACCTGTCCTACGTGATGTTCGTGAACCGGCTGTTCGGCCTCTTCCTCGGAGCCATGGGAATAGAGCTGATGGCTGCAGGCCTCAAGGTTTTGTTCTTCGGCTAGGGTGTTTTCCACAATGGGTCTTTCGGGTTTCTCGCAGAACAGGCGCAACTTTTCCCGCGCGGCAAAGATTGCGCGGACGCTTGCAAAGTACGGCTACGGCGACTTCGTGGCAGCTGCGAAGCTCCGCACCGGCATCGCCCTCCCGCTGTTTCGCGACGCGTCGTCAGAGAAGCTGATGGCGCTCCCGTTCCCGGTGCGCATGCGCATGATGCTTGAGGAGCTTGGGCCCACTTATGTAAAGCTAGGGCAGATACTCAGCACGCGCGAGGACCTGGTGGGCCACGATGTCGCAGTCGAACTGTCCACCCTTTTGGACCGTGTCGCGCCGATGCCTTACCACGAAGTAGAGGCGGCAATCAAGCGCGAGCTTGGCCACGCGCCCAGCACCGTTTTTGCATCTTTCGAGCACGCGCCCCTCGCGTCCGCCTCAATCGGCCAGGTGCACCGCGCAATGCTCAAGAGCGGCGACTTTGTCGTAGTCAAAATCCAGCGGCCCAACGTGGAGCAGTCGATAAAGGACGACATTGCAGTAATGAAATACCTGGCCGGCCTTTATGAGAAGTACGGCTCAAATGACGAGGAACAGGCCGACGCCAAGGGCATCCTTATGGAGTTCGAGCGCGCGATAATGCAGGAAGTGGACTACGGCCACGAGGCCCGCAACGCCATCCGCTTTGCCAAGAACTTCCGCGACGACGAGTCCGTCTACGTGCCCAAAGTCTTCACCGAATACTCCACCCGGCGCGTTCTTACGATGGAGTTTGTCGAAGGCACCAAAGTCTCCGACGTCGTGCACCCAAAGAAGGGCTTCGACCGCAGGCTTCTTGCCGAGAACGGCGCCAAGGCGTTCTTCAAGCAAATCCTCGAGGACGGCTTCTTCCACGCAGACCCGCACCCGGGCAACCTGCTGGTGCTCAAGAACAACGTGCTTTGCTTCCTTGACTTCGGCAACTGCGGCCGCATAGACAAGGAGTTCATGGAAAACATCACCGACGTCTTCGTGTGCGTGATGCAGTACGACCTGAACGGCTTTGTCACCAAGCTTTCCGACATGGGGATGATCGACGAGAACGTGGACGCGTCCGCATTCAAGTCCGAGCTGGCCGACGTGATGGACATGTGCTACGGCGAGGACCTCAAAGACATCCGCATGGGCGAGGTGCTTTCGGCGCTCCTTTCGCTGATGGCCCGCTACAAGATACGCACTCCCCGCGAGTTCGTGATGCTCTCCCGCTCGCTCGTGCTGATGGAAGGCACCGGCAGGATGCTATATCCCGGATTCAATGCGCTTGAAGTGTTCGCGCCGTACGCGCGCAACGTCGCAAAGCGCAAGTACAGCCCCCAGAACCTGATGGAGATATTCAAGCAGAACTCCCTGCAGATAGCGCACTTCGTCAAGACCTTCCCCGTCAGCGTGCGGCGCATAATGTCAAAGCTTGAGTCGGGCAGGATGAGCATCGAGTTCGAGCACAAGAACCTCGACGTGTTCTCGGAGGACCTTGAGCGCATCGGCAACAAGCTCGTGATAGCCCTTGTAATCTCCGCGCTCATAGTTGGCTCGTCGCTTGTGATGCTCACAGACAAGGGCCCCAAGCTGTTCGACTTCCCGGTGCTCGGGCTTGTAGGCTTCTGCATCAGCGGCTTCCTTGGCCTGGTACTTGTGGTTTCAATGCTCAACCACGAACGCGGATAATCCGCTTTGAACTAAAGGTGATTTTGTCATGGCAAGCAAGTTTGTACGCAATTCCCTCCTGCTCGGCGCGGGGCTATCCTCGATGGCAAGGAAGGCCGTTGAGAAGAAGATGCGCGAGCTTGAACAGGACGGGGTCATAGACCCAGAAGAGGCCGGGAAGCTTGTTGACGACCTGCTGGACCAAGTCGAGGAGAAGCGCGACACGCTCGTGCAGACCGTGCGCGCAGAAGTTGACCGCGCGCTCAAGGCGTCGCCGATTGCAACCAAAAAGGAGCTTGCCGCCCTGGAGGAGAAGTTTGCGCAGTACAAGCGCGACATGGCTTCCTACCAGGTCGACCGCGGCTCGCTTGCCCTGCTCAAGCGGCGCTACGCAAAAGGCGAAATCAGCAAGAAGCAGTACGAGCAGATGAGGCGCGAACTGGCCAATTGAATGTTTGGCCTATTCGCCCGACTTTACCTTATTCCTTCGACGGGATCATTGCCCACGCAAGCAGGTAGAAGAACACGCCGCCCACTATTGCGGTCATCAGCGCAAACATTATGAACAGCAGCCTGATTACCGTCGGGTCGAGCTCGGCGTATTCCGCAATCCCGCCGCACACCCCGGCGACCTTGCGCTCCTTCCTTGACAGGTAAAGCCTCTTTGATTTTACCGCTGCATTTTTCCTAGCCATTGTCCTTCGCCTCAATACGCGCGTGCCGCTTTCTTTTTCGACCAGTCTGAGAAAAGTTTCAGGCACTCCTTTCTCAGGAAGTCCTTCTTCAGCTCAACGCGGGTCTTTCCCAGTTGCACCATCTTGGCGTCCGGGATTGGCCACTCGTCGAAGCCGTACCTTGCCGAGTCCGAGATGCGCGCTCCGTAGAATATCTTCGGTATCCTCGCCCAGTGGCAGGCGCTGATGCACATCGGGCACGGTTCGGTCGTGGAGTAGATTGTGCAGTCTGAAAGGTCGATTTTCCCAAGCTTCTTGCACGCCGCGCCTATTGCGTTGATTTCAGCGTGGTCGGTTATGTCCGTGTTTTTCAGCACGGTGTTGTGCATGCACACGACCACCTTGCCCTTGCGCACTATGCACGCGCCAAAGGGCGCCTGGCCCTGCCTGATGCCCTCTTGCGTCTTCTTTATAGCAAGCCGCATGAATTTCTCGTCGTTCATGGATTGGTTTCTCATTCCGGGCATTTAACCGTTTTGTTGGCCAAGTGGAGCGAAAGCACTTCCTTGGCGATTTGGGAGACGCTTTTCTTTTCAGTATCCACTTGTGCGTCAGCAGCCTTTGCGTAAAGGGGTTCGCGTACTGAAAGGAGCTTTCTTACCCGTCCTATTCCGCCGTCCGCAAGCAGGGGCCTTTTGGAGGCGATTTTTGAAACTCGTTCCCAGATGCATCCGGGAGACGCCTTGAGCCAGTACAGTTTTCCGTTTCTCTTCAGCTCTGTGACATTGCTTTCGTCAAGCACCACTCCGCCGCCGCACGAGATTACGCAACCGGTGTTCCGGGCTGCCTTTGCGCATTCAGCTGCCTCGCGCTTCCGAAATCCCGCCTCACCATCGGCTTGGAATATCTGCGGTATTTTCATTCCCGCTTCCTTCTCAATCTCGGAATCAATATCGATAAGCAGCATTCCGGTCGCCCTTGAAATCTCCTTGGCAACCTCGCTTTTTCCGGTTCCCATGAACCCGATGAGCACGATGTTCTTTCCGTCGCCGGAGCCGCCGCTTTTGGAATAGTCCTTGTTTTCAGTCCTTTCAATCTTTGCCCCGATTGCCTGCAGCCGCTCAAAAAAGTCCGGGAAGCTCTTCGAGACGCATTCCGCGCCAAGCACAGTAGTATTTCCAACGGCCATCCCAAGAACAGCAAGGCTCATCGCAAGCCGGTGGTCGTTGTGGGTGGCAATGGTCGCCTCGTGGAGTGCTTCGATTCCGTTTCCATTTACCATAATCCAGTCCGGTCCTTCGGTTGCGTCACAGCCGAACTTCTTAAGCTCATCAACAAGGTCGGTAATCCTGTCAGATTCCTTTGCGCGAAGGTGGCCGACGTTGACGATTTTTGTAATGCCGTGCGCACAGGCAGCAACAGCGCAAACAGTGGGCACCACGTCCGGGCAGTCGGAGCAGTCGATTTGCCCTGCACCAACAAGTTTTGCGGGGCCGGTCACAGTTATTCTGCCATCGCTTTCTTTTCCTATTCCTGCGCCCATCCCTTCGATTATCGAAATGAACTTGGCGTCGCCCTGCACCGAGTCCGGGTTCAGCCCGGCGACAGAAACTTTCCCGCCAGTCACTGCGGCTGCTGCAAAAAAGTACGATGCCGAGGAGTAGTCCGCCTCAACTTTATAGTCGCGGCAGGTGTAGTGCCCAACTGGTTCGACTTTGAACTTCCGGAAGCCTTCGTTTGTTGCGGTTGCGCCGAACAGGCGCATCATCTCAAGCGTGATTGCGATGTACGGCTTGGACTTGGCCTCGCCTTCGATTTCAATCGTTGTCTTTCTGCCTGAAAGCGGAGCCACAAGAAGGAGCGAGGATACGAACTGCGAGCTTGTGGATGCGCGGACTTTGATCCGGCTGCACGTGTCTTCGCCTGTTGACCAAACCTTTACCGGCGGGCAGCCGTTGCCGTATTTTGCCTGTGCGGAAAAGCCTGCGCAGTTCAGCGCGTCAACCAAGTCGCCGACCGGCCGGTTCCTCATCCGCTCGTCCCCATCAAGCTCAACCGGCGTTTTTGAAAGCGCGGCAACGGACGCAAGAAGCCTCATCGAGGTGCCGGAGTTTCCGAGGTAAATGACCTCTCCCGGATTTGCCGCGGGCTTTCCTGCAAACCCGTCGATTATTGCCTCGTTTCCTGCAAGGCTGATTTTTGCGCCAAGCTTCCTGCACGCGTCAATCGTAAGAAGCGTGTCATCTGAAATCAGGGCGTTCGAGATTTTCGACCTGCCCTTTGCAAGGCTTGCGAGTATGATTGCGCGGTGCGTGAAGCTCTTCGAAGCCGGAGCCTCGGCAACGCCGCTTGCCTTTGATTTTTCCACAAGAACCCGCATCTTCACTTTTCCCCTACTATCCTTTTTCGAACTGTTTTTCCATCCGCTCAAGTTCCTGCACAAGCTTCCTGCGCTCCTGCTTTGCAAAAGGGTTCAGCGTCTCGATGTCGGCAAAGAGCTGTTCGGAGTCGTGGCGCACCATAGCCGCTGCTGCCATCATCTTCTCGTGGCTCTTGAGCTTGGTGGGCACGTCCTTTGGGCTGATTTTTGCAAGCGCCCGACCCACAAAATGAGTGATTGCCTGAGTTGACGCCATCAGCCTGTCGTGCTCCTCAGGCGAAAGCTTGATGATTTCTAATCCAAGTTCCGAAAGAAGCGCACATACCTTCTCCGTCTGTTTTGACCTCGCCGGGCACACCACAATCTGCTGCCCGAGGATTCCGTTTCCTGCGCTCTGCGGTCCGAACAGGGGGTGCGTGCCGATGACTTCCACCTCCGAGGGGAGCATATTCTCCATCAGCCTGCAGGGAATGACCTTGACTGAGCAAGTGTCGAGAACAAGCGTGCCGGGGCGCACGTTGGGCGCGATTTCCTTCAGTGCGCTTTGCATCTGCGAAATCGGCACGCAAAGCACGACAAAGTCCGACTTGGCCGCGTCCTCGATGGATACTTGCCGCACGCCCAGCTTTTTTGCGTCCTCAGGCTTTTGCTTTGAATCCGCGACAACTACCTCGAATTTTCCAAGCAGGTTCGAAGCTGCGAGCTTTCCGAACGCGCCGAACCCAATGATTGCAACTTTCTTCATTTCCGTATTCACACCAACTTGTTTATCTTTTCAAGCGCACAGGCAAGCTCGTCCTGCGGCAGGGTAAGCGAGATGCGCAGGAACTCCGGGAATCCAAACGCGCTGCCCGGAGCAACCCCGATTCCCTTGTCCAAAAGCTTCATACACGTCTTGTCGCCGTCAAGCCCTTTCCTGGTCACGAAGATGTAGATTCCCGCCTGCGGCCTTGCAAACTCGAACTTCTTGGAAAGGATGTCGCAAGCGATTTTGGCACGCTCCTCGTACTCCTTTGCCATCTGCGTCTCGATTTGAGGGTTTTCCATCGCGCAAATCGCCGCGTCCTGCACAAATTGCGGCACGCACGAAAAAGTTGACTGGGCAAGTGAGACCATCCTCTGCGTAAATTCCGGACTGGCCGCAAGATAGCCCATTCTCCAACCGGTCATTGCAAAGCCCTTCGAGAAGCTTCCGGCAACAATGACGTTCTCGGACGGCCTGACTTGGTAATCCATTCTTGTGAATGCAAGGCCTTGGTATGCCTGGTCAACAAGAACCGACACGTCGTGTTCAGACGCCACTTTCACAAGTTCGTTGACCTTTTTGCTTGAAAGAATCGTGCTGGTAGGATTATTCGGGTTGCAGATTACCACCAGCTTGGTGTCCGCGTCAATCGCAGCATCCAAGTCAGCGGATTCCCAAGCCCAGTTTGATTCAAGCGTGCTCTTTACGTGCACGGGCTTGGCGTTGTTTGCAGCGCAAATCGCGTCGAACCCCGGCCAGTGTGGCGAGAGGATGCATACTTTTTTTCCCTGTGCAAGCAGCTTTACTGCGCCAAAGATTGCGAATTTGGAACCTGGCGTGAGAACGATTTGCTCCGGTCCAGTCCCGTGCTTTTGCGCAATGAGTTTGCGCAGCGCAGGCAGCCCCTGCGCGCTGACATATGTAGCATTCGTCTTTTTCATTGACTCCATTCCCGCGTCCACTATGGCCTGCGGGGTCTTCATGTCCGGCTCGCCGATGTAAAGCTTGGCAATGCTTTCGCCAGCGGCCTGGCGTGCAAGCGCCTGCTCGACAAACTCGTAGAACTTCACTGCTTCGCACCCTCCTTCTGGCCGGCCTTCTTGTAGCAGCCGATTACGTTGAGCTTGTGCGCGTTCTTTGAAAGGCAGTCAAGCACCTTCCTTCCCGTCGTGCTTTGCGCGTTCTCCTCGAAATCCAAAAAGAAAACGTATTCCCAGGGCGTGTGCTTGATTGGCCGCGACTCTATGCGCGAGATGTTCACTCCCTCGTCCGCAAACCCTTTCAGGGCATTAAATAGCGAACCCGGCTTGTGCGCAAGGGTAAACACTGCCGAAGTCTTGTCTCCGCCGGGCTTTTCATCTTCAGCCTGCGAAAACACCAGAAAGCGCGTGGTGTTGGTCTCCTGGTCCTGTATGTCCTTTGCAAGTACTTCAAGCCCGTAGGCCTGTCCTGCGCGTTCGCTTGCAATCGCAGCTGCTCCCTGCAGCCCGTGCTCGAAAATCATCTTCGCAGCCCCTGCTGTGTCGTAGAACGGCACCACCTTGGCGTGCGGCAATAATTTGGCAATGGTCTTTTCGCACTGTCCAAGGGCCTGTGGGTGCGAGTAAACCTCGCGAATGTCCTCTGCCTTCTGGCCTGCAAGGCAAAGCAGGCAGTGCCTTACTGGAAGCAGGATTTCAGCTGTTGCCTTGAGCTTTGCCTCAAGCAGCAAGTCGTGCACTCCCACAACCGAGCCTTCCACCGAGTTTTCTATTGGCAGGATTGCGTGCCTTGCAGTGCCCTTCTCTACTGCAGCAATGGTGTCTGTAAAAGTCCTGCAAGCAAGGGGGATGCAATCGGAGAACGCGATGTTTGCAGCTTCCTCGCTGTACGCCCCGCGCTCCCCTTGGAACGCGACAACCGTGCCGGGCTTTTCCTGTGCTTGCGCGCTGCAGTTGATGATGTCCTCGAAAACGTCCAGCAGTTCCTGCTTGGGCACCGTGCTTCCGGATGCCGCAACCGCGTTCTGCTTGACCTTCTCTTCCCGTTCCTTGTCGCGTATTGGCAGCCTGTTCTTTTTCTTTGAAGCTCCGATTACCCTTGCCGCGTCCACTCTCTGCGCAATCAGCGCAACAAGCCTGCGGTCAATCTGGTCAATGGCCTTCCTCTGGGCCTCGATTTCGTCAGCCATGTTCGTTACCTCTTTCCTGCAGTAAAATGTCAGCAATGCAAATCGCGGCCACGTTCTCAACAACCGGAACCGCACGTACCGCCACGCACGGGTCGTGCCGTCCACCGACTTCTATCTTGGTCTGCGTCATCGTCGCAAGGTTCACGGTGTCCTGCGGCTTGGCTATGCTTGGAGTGGGCTTGAATGCAACCCGCATCACTACCGGCATTCCAGTTGCAAGCCCTCCGAGTATCCCGCCGCAGTTGTTGGTCTTTGTGACCACCAATCCATCCTTGATTGCAAACGCGTCGTTGTTTTGAGAGCCTTTCATCTTCGCTCCAGCAAACCCGGAGCCGAACTCGACTCCCTTCACAGCAGGGATTGCAAACATCGCCGCGCTGAGCCTGCTTTCAAGCGAGCCGAACATCGGGTCTCCTGTCCCAACGGGCAAGCCGGTTATGCGCGCTTCCACTACTCCGCCAATGGAATCGCCCGCGCTTCTTGTTGCCTCGATTTCTGCGGCCATATTCTCAACTGCCTCGGATGCTGCGGTGTGAACTGCGTTCGTGTAAGTGTTCTTCTGGATTTCCTCTTCGGACACCGGCTGTTCAATCTCCGCTTTTCCTGCGGCCTGCAAGAATGCCATCGTTGCAATGCCTTCCTTTTGAAGCAACTTCTTTGCAACTGCTCCGGCCATCACCATGCAGGCAGTCATCCTTCCTGAAAAGAACGCTCCTCCCGAAAGGTCCAAGTCCGGGTACTTGATTCTTGCTGGAAAATCCGCGTGCCCGGGTCGCGGGGTATCTTTGAGATTGCCGTATGCTTTCGACACCGCATCCTTGTTTCGGATTAGCATATGAATCGGTTCGCCATTAGTGATGCCGTCAACTATTCCGCTTTCAATCTCGACAATATCCGGCTCCTTTCTTTGCGTGGTAAGTGCAGACTGGCCCGGCTTGCGGCGGTCAAGCTGCTCCTGAATCTCCTGTTCGCTCACCTTCACGCCCGCAGGGCAGCCCTTGATTTCAACTCCGATGTGAGCTCCGTGGCTCGAACCGAATACCTTGACGCGAAACGCGCTTCCGAATTCAAAAGGGTCCATAATCTTATTCCTCGATTGCCCGCCTCATCATTTCAATGGGCGCGGGTTTTCCTGTGAATAGTTCAAATGCCTTTACTCCCTGGTAAAGAAGCAGCTCTTTTCCGTCAGCCGCCTTCGCCCCGGCTTTTCTTGCCTCTTCAACCATCGGCGTTGGGCCTTTTTGCTGGTAAGTCAGGTCGAAAACCATCAAGCCCGGCCTAAATGCCTCTTGCGGAACCGGGTTTTCTCCGTGCAATCCGAGCGGGGTCGTATTCACCACCAAGTCCGCGTCCTTTAGGGCTTGAAGGATGTTGTTTTCATTCAGCTCTGCAGCACTTGCCTTTCCTGCCTTTGCAATGTCCACGATTTTCTGCGCGTTCGCAACCGACCTGTTCAATATCACAATCTCGTTGCTTCCGTCAAATGCCTGCACTACTGCGCGGCTTCCCCCGCCCGCTCCTAGGATTACTACTTTCATTCCTTTGGTGTTCCCGACAAGCCTAGTCAGTGCGTGGGCAAAACCGTAAACGTCCGTGTTGTACCCAATCAGCAATCCGTCGCGGTTGATTATCGTGTTCACCGCGCCCACGCTTTTTGCGCTCCCGTCTAATTCATCCACTAGCGAGATTACTGCAGCCTTGTGCGGGATGGTCACATTGAGTCCGGCAATGCCCGAAGCCTTGAATCCTGCGATTGCCGCTGTCAGGTTTGCTGGTGTGACGTGCAACGCAACGTAAATCGCGTTTATTCCCAGATGAGAAAACGCCGCGTTGTGCATAGCAGGGCTGAGCGAGTGCTCAACAGGGTCGCCGATTACTGCGAATACCTTTGCTTTTGCGTCAATTTCCATAATTGTTTAACCTGTGTCAATGCCGATGTTTTTTGCAAGCTCGCTGAAAGTTGGAACTCCGGGCATTCCTTCCGAATCGTCAACCGTGCAGTACGCAAACTCCGAACCCAGCGACAGCGCGTAGCCGCGGTTTTTTGCTGCGTTCGCGCCCATCGGCGAGATTATGGCTTGGATGCCCGCGTGTTTTGCCGCATTTGCAAGTCCTGTAATCATCTTCCGGCCTTCCTTTCCTTCAGAAACCACGAATGCTACTTTGACAATGTCAACTGGCAGTTCCTCGGCCTTATGGATTGCGCCAACAATCTTGAAAATCTCAGGCTCTGTCCCAAAGTCGTGCCACGATCCGATGACTTTGCACCCTGCTGCACTTGCCTGTGGGGAGATTGCCTTGATTATGTCAGGATGGCTGATTTCAACGTCAACAAAATCCGCTCCCGCCTCGATTGCCTGCAAAACCAAGTCCTTCTTGCCCTCGCCTTGGAACGCGCCGCCCTCTAATTTGTCCCGGAAGGTGACGATGCACTTGAGTCCGTTCTCGTGCGCTTTCCCAATGAGCCCGAAGTCGGGGATGCAGTTTCCATAGATGATGTCCATTCGCAGTTCAACGAGTTTGACTCCAAGGCCGGCTGCGATTCCTATTTGGTCGCTGGCCTTCGCTGTGCCTTTTGAGGCTATGATTGCGCAAACCCTGCTTTCCTGTGCTTTGTTGTCATTGTCCATTGAACTTTACCTGCAGCCTGCCGCTTGCCGGCTAGCTGAAAAATTCCCAGCCGCCTCCCAAAGCCCGCAAAGCCCAAAGGGACGGAGAACCAAGTTTTCCTTGGTCCGTTCAATAGAAGAAATAGCCAAAGCGGAAGCTGGAGAAGGTGCGAACCGCATCAGCCGCCATTTCCGCGTTGTTCATGAAAGTAACTTGTCCAAGTCTTGAAATAAAAGGATTTGCAGGGGTGTGGCCGGGCCGCGCTTTTAGCCTACACCGGCACAACTAGGTACGCAAAAGCCGCAACCGCGGCAGATGCCGGGATTGTAAGGAACCACGCCCAGATGATTTTGCGCGCGACAATCCACCTGACTGCGTGGATGCGCTCGACCGAGCCTACTCCCATCAGCGAGGAGGACACCACGTGGGTGGTGCTCAGGGGCATCCCCGCGATGCTCCCAAAAAGGATTACGATTGCAGAG